>ERZ761607.289-NODE-289-length-99610-cov-33.805535_pt1 | contig 99610 bp, 78 predicted proteins | sample MGYA00511164_ERZ761607 | MGnify/ENA primary metagenome ERZ761607 (study PRJEB28899, sample SAMN02445080) | bioreactor sludge metagenome | biome: EBPR sludge | place: Australia: Brisbane, Thorneside Wastewater Treatment Plant | collected 2011-06-22 ...
ATGTACCACTTGGCAAGTCTTTGACATCAAACTGAACTTGATGCGTTCCTGCGGCGTGCCAGCCTTTTTCGAGGAGGCTCACACGTTTGCCGAGAAGGTCGAACGCTTCAAGCACAATCTCGCTTGCTTGCGGAAGCGAAAAGCTAATTATCGTGCTTGGGTTGAACGGATTCGGGTAGTTCTGTGAAAGCGTGATGGATTGGGGTAAATCGCCTTCACCTTCGTTGGCAACAAGTGTAATAGGCATTTGACTACGATGTAAACTCTTTTCTTTCATACCTAAATATAAAAAGTTTTGGTCATCAAAATAAAGCGCCGTAACTTCTCTATAATTATTTTTCAATACAGACGTTTCATCAATCGAAGGCAACCACGTTTTCAAATCTCCGGACAAAAATATGTTATATCGAGTAGCGAGCGCGATTTGCCCTTTAGCACTTATCGCAATACGTTCGATGCAATGCCCATCAGGAATCGAAAACGGTTGCCAAAATGAACCATAATCTTTAGAAACATAATGCGTTTTCAAACCATTGGACATGATTAGCAAACCATTGCGATTACTTTCCATAATAAGGCAACTCGACAAACAAATCGGTAATTTTTCCCAAGTTACGCCCTGATCTTTGGAATGAAAAGTGCCTTCAGGTCCAGAAGCAAAAACCGAAGTCTCGTTTGGTGCAATAATTTTGTAGAGTCTTGCATCCGTAGGAAGATCCCGTTTTACCCAAGTTGCACCTTGATCTCGTGAGCGCCAAATATTCTTATAGTCTTGCATATACCACGTTTTAGCAGACACCAAATACAGGTTACCAGTATTATCCGACGTTTTTTTTCCACGTACCACCATTATCCATAGTACGCTCCCACACAAACAAGATCATTTAAGGCAGAAATACTCTCTATTCCCTGATTAAGAATTGCATTCTCCTGCCACGAAATGCCATTATCATCAGAATAATAAAATTCAAGATTTAAACTACTTGTCGTTGCAAATAGCGTGAATTATTTGAAGCAAGCGAATAAATGGTAAGCCCTGATACACCTTTTTTGACCCATGAGGTATCCGTTAAAGAGGCTCGATAAATTCCACTATATGTTGAGGCGAAAAGATAATTATCTGCTTTTTTGAAATGATATGTTGGTGCTGACACAGTAGTTTTTTAAAACTAACACCATTACCTTGTGAGCGCCACAAACCTGCTTGTGTTGCCATATAAAGATTTTTTTCCGTAGCACGAAACACATCATAAATAAAATTATTATCAAAGGCATGTGTAGCAATAAAACTTTCATCTTCATAAAATCAAGTATATTCAGCTTTCGCACCTTCGATACCCCCCCCATTTCGCATTGTTAATAACCAGCATCTGCCGACTTAAGCGATCAAAATACAGTATATCAGCATCAATAAAGTTACTATTTTTTTTTCAATTTTTCCCTTGATTTGCCGATTTAAAAATACCTTCTTGCGTACTTACCCAAACTTCGCCGTTGTCAGTAAAGGTAATCGCAGTAGTGTTTATATTGAGAAAAGACACCGTTTGATAACTCTTATTCCCATCTTTAGATCGTAGTAACCCTTTATTTGTAGCAATCCATATTTCATTTTCAGGCGAAATATTAAAACTCCAAATAGAGGTTATATCCGTCGTATAAAAATCGGACTGCAGATTAAAATCCTTATCAAAAATCCTAACATACCCATATAAAACATTTCCGAATCTCGTACCAGCTCGTATAATATTTCCTATTTTATCTCGTTTCATACGTTCATTTTGAATACTCGTGACAAAAGTTGCGTATTTGACATTTTCATTATTTTCACTTGCCAGGATAGGTCCCCAACTTGTTCCTAAATCATACTAAAAATAATCATATCTTATCATTAGGTCTATATCTATAAACCCACATGAGATTAGTTTTTTATTGCCTGTATAAATTGAACATGGTGCAAGTAAACCTTGAGGTTGCGCCAAATTTTTCCAAACGATCTGTGCTTGTGTGTAAAAAGGAAAAAATATGAGGCATAAAAGTAAAAGGCTATTTTTCATGAAATTCCTCCAAAAATAGGTATTGGCAATAGGAAGGTTATTTTATAGCAGAAATAGATTTTGTGACTTGATAACCCCCTATTTGAATATATACTTTTTGACTTATAGTTACCATTATTGTCTTGTACCAATTCATACTTTGGAGTTGGTTTTGATCTACCATTCCCCAAAATAGTACCTTCTACTTGATCTTAACAATTTGTGTATTAGCCGAAATCGGAGCATTCCTCAAGTTTTTTAGAATACTTTTGCTTTTTACTGAAAGTTTCTTTTCATCTTGAATGTCAAACTGTGTTTCTGTATCAAATAAATCTTGTGCGTCCTGCCCCAAAGCAACTCCAACAAAAGCATTAAAAAACACGAGTATCAACACGGCAATGCGGTTATACAAAGTAAGAATTGGTAGAGTTAAGATAAAGTATAGCATAATATTTATGCTAATTTGATTACTTATGTTACACAAGAGCTGTTTGTTTATTGTGCATTAATATATAATAAAGCAAATACATTGTCAATTTTTTATACCCTTTCAGCAGATAAAGGTAAACCGCTTCTGATTTGCATGATTGTCAAGTCAATCTCATGATGCCGCCAAGCTCACCAGTCATTCCGGCCACCAATCCCAAGTGGTCAATATTGTCGTTTCTATAAGCTCAAAAAATGTTATAATAACCCAAATTGCTATACGCTACAGGCGAATGAAAAATTCATCAAAAAGCGTAAAAGGGAGATCAACAGGCTTATGATTGTCGTCATCGCCTCCGCATCGCTCATAACAGTTGGAAAATCTTCTTGATGACCAATTATTTTGAGAACATCATCACATAAACAAAAAAGTGTCGTAATTTCGGCGCCTATAGTGAATTGTATTAGGTTCAGAAAGAGTCAGGTTCTCCTTAATTTAACACACTCGCTATATTTTTTGTGCTTTTTGGTAGCTAACAACTTGGGCTAGGTCTTGTTCAAAGGCCGAGCATAAAACTTCATCCTTTTGGTTTCCCATGCAGCGTATTTTCTCATAATCAGGCCCTCACCATATACACGTACACGTAAGCATGTCTTTTGTAGTAGTAGAAGCATTACAGAAACGATTTGGAGATCATCTTGCCGTGGATGATTGTTCATTTAGTGTGTTCCAAGGTCAATTCTTTTCGCTTTTAGGCCCAAGTGGGTGTGGGAAAACGACCCTTTTGCGGATGATTGGCGGGTTTGAGCAACCGACATCTGGAAGAATTTTGTTGGATGGACGGGATGTAACCCGACTTCCTCCACAAAAACGCCCAACCGCTATGGTCTTCCAAAGCTATGCGTTATTCCCCTCTATGACCGTTCGGGAGAATGTCGCTTTTGGTTTACGGGTTAAAAAGTTTTCTCGTTCGGAAGTACGTACTCGTACCCATGAGGCGCTTAGGAAAGTGGGACTATCTTCCATAGCAGAAAAGCCTGTACCCACCCTCTCAGGAGGCCAGCAGCAACGGGTGGCGTTGGCACGAGCCATGGTGATGGAGCCTGAAGTTTTGCTATTCGACGAGCCGCTTTCCAACTTAGACGCATCGCTACGGGAACAAGCCCGTTTCGAGATTCGGCAACTTCAAAAATCTGTAGGAACCACTAGTTTGTATGTCACACATGACCAAAATGAAGCATTGGCACTTTCAGATCAGTTGGTGGTATTGAACAAAGGACGTATTCAGCAGATGGGCACACCTGAGTCGGTTTATTTCCGCCCGAAGAATAGTTTTGTGGCCACATTTATTGGAAACAGCAATCTGGTACAGGATCCGACACTCCTTACCCAATGGGGTATTACACCAAATCCTAATTTTATAATTTCAATCAAGCCTGAAAACTGGGTAATTAAGGAAAATCATACAATTTCCTTTCCAATAAAAATTGTTTCATGCTATTTTTCTGGAACTTTTTCAGAATGGCGGGTTGAAATTAATGGAATTTCCCTGCGTATTGCCTTGCCTCCAGATGTCGTGCTAACGGCTTCTTCAGCCCTTTTTCCAACGCGCTGGCACCCTATTCAACACCCACTCTCCCAACTTTAATTGATATGGAAAGATTTGCTACGCGGTCCCGAGACCACTACAAGGGAACCAATATTAACATCGAGGTTAAGATCGGGCTGCATGACCTCACTCCGGCCCGAATTGCTACTTTGTATCGCAGGGCACCGTTACAAAGACCCGTGGAAGACCACACCGCGTTGTGGAGAATGTTTGAACAATCTTCTTTGGTGGTAACGGCTTGGGTTCAAGGACGATTGGTAGGGCTGGCCCGTGTGCTAAGTGATGGCGTCTTAAATACCTATATTTGCGATTTTGCCGTTGAACCAGATGTGCAGGGCTTAGGTATTGGACGCATGTTGCTGGAAAAAGTGCGAGAAAACTTTAAAGGGACACAGATTTATTTGTACGACGCAAAAACCACTTCCAGATTTTATGCCAAGATGGGTTTTTTGAACATGAAAGAAGGACTTTGGAAGTGGCAATAAGATAAAGATTATCCTGATTAACGGATATCCTATGCGGGTATCCGTTTTTTTATGCCTCCATGAGGTCTATCATGTCCACAATTTCTTTAATCCCACCAACACTTTCCAAGAGTTTGAACACCGTTTCTTTTGCAATGGGGTCTTTTAGCGTCCCCTGAATGGTCAGAACCCCATCGCGTACATAAAAATGGAGGCTTTTCAAAGAAAGATAGGCCAAATCTTGATCAAACAACTGACAGACCGATAAGCATAAGGATTTATCTTGGCATGTTTTTTCACTACGAGCCGCCGAGGAACGTCCCTTAAAGAAGTGCCCTGCTAAAACCGGAGGTAGTCTAAAAAAAGAAGTCTGCATCATTTAGCTGGTTTGATACGATCTATATCTAAAATCGTACCAAACACCAAATGGTTTAATGCTTACCGTATAATATCAGTCAATGAACTTCGAATATCGGACTTGGGATGCTCCAAACGCAGGATACTACGTAATTTTCCACTTTTCACATTAAGACGAAATTGAAAAGACTGATATTTACCAAACGGACGTACCGAAAAGGCCATTTCCCAACAATGTAGGTCACGATACACCGACAAATCGGTTGAAGTAACTGATGCCGATACCAAGTCAAAACCACTACGTCCCTCCAATCGCCATTTTTCGGTGAGCTGAAAATTAAAACTTGCGTCTAAAATGGCCCTGTGTTGGCTTTTGATACTCGCAGTAAATCCGGCTGTATAGCCATAAGAAAAGTTCAACCCTAGCGTCCAAGGAATCTGATAATTGGTCCAGTCACTGATTAACTCGGTTTTTTTCTTGTCACTCTTTTGACCAGCCCCAGTGGTATTTTGACGGCTACGCAAAGAAGTCGAAAACGAAGTACTCCAAGAGGTAAGGCCCTTATAAGGAGAAAGAGTACCTCCAAAATTCAGGTTTAGCCGGCCTGCAATATTTGTGTACCCCCTCATACTGATGTCTTGCCACTGGAGGGAGTCGGCAGCAAAATTATATCCAGAAGAAAACCCAAAATTCAGAAGGTCAAAGGCATTTTTACGAACCGTCCCCGTGGAATCTGTTTTGATGGTTCGGGTTCGGAGTACATTTTCTACAGAAAATCCTAATGTACGGGATTTTCCTGTCGGGATACTGCTGTTTACTGCATACCGTATGGGCTGATTTTGTGCATCATAAACCGTTTTCCCATCGTTATCCGTAAGGTTTTGAAAATAATTCCAGGGTGAATGTTCATATGTGGGTCTTGTGGAAAATGACAAGGATGGCCGCATCACATGACGGAACCCATTGAACGAACCAATTTTCCACGGGAAGGTGCCATAAACCGTCGTGCCTGCCGAAAAGCTAAGGTTAAGGTCATGGAAAAACACCATGCTGCTCCGGTAAAATGTACTGTCTCGATATGCCCTAACGCCCGTTGTCGGGTCTGTGTTTCCCCAGATACGGAGCCGTCCTTCTTCGCGGGAGACCACGTATTCACGAAGGCTCAGATTAGGGGACATCGTTAGCTCCATATTCTTCCCTTTGATGGGGGTTTTTCGCATGGTATAAGGCATCGAGACGCGAAAATTACCTGTCCCTGTGACGTAATATCGCTGTGCAGGATCGAGGCTCGTGGTATTGCGGTATGCTTCCGGATTAAACAAACCATCCCACCAGCGGTTATCCGTTACATCTCCGTCAACGGGTCTAAACGAATAATTGGTATTGAGGTCTGCATCTAAGTCATATTGAAGGTTTTCATAAACCCGTGCATTTTGTGTAAAAGTACCAGAATTACGCTGAAAAGGAGTTTGCGAACGTTGGCTAAACCGGAGCGCGGGAAGGGTAAGGGTTGCGGAGCGGGTGGTTAGGTTATCCGACAAACTACCATAGAAAGAGACCGATCGGCCTTTATGCGTCCAGCGTTTATTGTAGCTAAAGTTTGAGTTTTGATTGGATTCAGAGAGAATGCGGTCATTAAAATTCTCGGAGAGAACCCGCAAAAGACGGCTATTGCCTACACGAATATTGGCGGATATATCGGAATACGGGTCAATTTTTTGGGCATGGTTCAATCCTAAATCCCAAGTAGATCGTGGATTGCGGTCGGCATCATATCGTTGCCCAGTTACAACATAACGATAGGTTAGATCCACCGAACCGCTAAATCGGTTTCTTCGTGCATACCGATAGGTTGGGCGAACTTGAAAACTTCCGAGTGACCAAATTCCGAACCGTATTTGGGCATCCATATAATCGTTGATGGGCCAATACCATCCCCAATCTTTGAGGTAAAACCCTTGTTGGTTATCTTGTCCGTAAGTGGGAGTTAAGGGTCCACTACGCCTTCCTTCTATTGTAGGGATGGCGCCAAAAGGCAGAATTATGGGAAGTTTTATATTTAATAAATTTAACCGTATAGGTCCTGTATAAATCCATTTATTCCGCCCGATTTTCATTTTTTTGGCTTCGAGGGAGTAATGCACGTGGGTAGGATTGTCGCAGGTGGTATAAAGGCCATGTTGCACAAAAACCGTGCTGTCCGAACGCACCTTCACCACCTGTCCCAGCACAAATCCATCCTGCATTTTAGTCCTACTATTTACAAAACGTCCCTGTTCAGTTTTTAAGTTGAATGAAAGCCTTTCCGAGGAGAAGGTCTCGGAGCCTCTGGTGAACTGTGGGAAGTTTTCCGGATTGGGCGTAATGGAAATAGCCTCCACCAACTGGTCTCTAAAGTAAAATCGAATCAATGGAGAAGCCACTTTTACTTGGTCATAAATAACATTGGTATTTTTAGATAGACGTGCAATATCTCCTTTCTTATCATCAAATACAATATGGAGCGAGTCAGCAGTAAACTTAATGGGTTGTTTGGGAGGCTGTTTTTTTCTGTTTAAGGAATCTGGTTTTACGGTTGTTGGTGTGGGGGTTTGTGCCCATAAATTACCATGAGATGAACCCCAAGCAAGGAAGAACATCAAAACGAAGTGTGGAAATCGAAGACAACCAAGCCGCATAAATAGTTGTGAATACAGGGAATGCGTCAGAAGAACAGCTTCAGTAGGAAGCAAGTTCCAGTAATCTCTCACTTAGACGTTTAATCCATCTTTTGTTCAGCAACAATTTTGAATTGCTTCACGCGGCGGTCATCTGCCCAAGTATAAAGTGCGAGGGTATGAATTACACTGGTTGATTCTGGAAAATGAAGGTTGTTTGCCCAGAACAGATGCTGTTTTTGTTCCTCGGTGGTGCTATTGCGGCTCGGGCGCACAATGGTAATATGCGGTTGGGGTGGCCGAAGGTCTGGTTTTGCGCTCACTTCTTGTAAAAATGGATCGCGATAACGGGCGATCAGCTTAGTAGCCATTTCTTTACCAATCGTCGGTACAATGGAATACGCAGATGGGTTCTTTGGAGATCCGAACGGCACCAGAGCGCCAGGCATAAGGGGAAATGGCATAAAATAGACCTCTTGTACTAATTTCTCCCACGCATGAAGGGCGGCTTTGTGTCCACAATTTCCAAGAAATGCCACCGTAAGATGCAGATCTTCTGGATGAAAAGACCGCAAACCTTTTGGCAACTCAACCATATAATTATCGTATTCCTCGAATTTTGGAATCACCAAACCCACAAACCAGTTCATTCGCGTTATTAATGGTCTTGGATTCTCAGGTCGTCGGAGAGTTCATTGCGGTCATTTGGCTTAATTTTTACTTCTTTTCGTTCCAGTAGATCTCCACACATTTGGATGGCTTCTACCAAACCATCTGCCAAACTATTTTGCTTAATCCCACGCTTTATTCGCGCGACCACCTGTTCCCAGTCCTCTTGTTGCACTTTGGCATTAATGCCACTATCTCCCATCACCAAGATGCGGTGCTCCATCAGAGAGATAAACAATAAAATTCCTGTACGATCTTCTGTATTAAAAACTTCTTCGGTTAGAAATGCTTGCACAGCCCGTTGCTGGACACGTTTGTTCAGGGCCAGATAACCCGCAAAAAACCGCTTCATTCCCGGCTGAAATTGGGCAAGCGCAAAAAATCCGGCAGCAAAAAGAAGCATCAACAATACCACTCCCCAGTTGGTATAGAGCCAGCCTAGCCCCCATGTATTGTTAAACTGCGACAACCCAAAGCCAATCAAGCCCCCCAGCAGCATCCCAAAAGCACCTGCTCGCCATGCTGCACTAGCGTAAACATCACTTTTTTTTACAATAAAAGGGACAATCTCACCTGAAGTTCGGGCTTCTGCTTGCTGAACGGCAGTACGTACCCGTTGTAAATCGGTATCGGTTAAAACGGTATTGGCCATGTAATTGAAGGTTTTAGATGATTAATATACAGTATCGGCGGGCAGGTGGCAAAAAAATGTTGGTAGAAACTGAGGCATCATGATAAAAGCACCCAATATGATTGCGTAAAAATGCACCCGAATAAACCTTTGCGTTCTCTCGCCCTGTGCCATATGAACCATATCTATTTTCAACTTACATTTGCCCCAATCGTTTGCGTGTAAGTTGTCGGAGTATCGCATGAATCAATACGGCTGTGATTGACAACAGGGAGCAAGCGATCAATAACGGGTACAAGAACACCTCTCCATTGGGCCGTTGAAGGCTTGTATATATCGCCAGAGGCAGTGTTTCGGTCTCTCCTGGAATGTTACCCGCCACAACAATCGTTGCACCAAATTCACCAAGAGCACGTGCAAAGGCCAAAACAGCGCCCGCTAAAATACCGGGCAATACGAGTGGGAAGTATAAATAACGAAAAACAGGCCATTTTCCACCACCATCCACCCGAATGGCGTCTTCTAATGAAGGGTCTATTTGGTCGAACGCTACTCGTATGGTTTGGGTCAATAACGGAAAAGAAACCACACAAGCGGCCACCACCGCACCCCAAATGTTAAAATGTAAACTTTTTATTTGTAGTAGCCACCACCCTATAACCACCGGAGGAAAGACCAATGGAATGTATAAAAGATATTCAATCGCTACCCAAAAGAGATTGTGTTTACGCGACATCCGAAAAGCCAGAAAAACCCCCGGAATCAGTCCCACTCCTACTGCCATTAAAGCCACCCATAATGAGCGCAGTATGACCGAAGACACATTGTTATCTACCATACTTTAAACCCATGTTTCGTCCAGATTTCTTTCGCTTTGTCCGATAAGATGAAGTGTGCAAATCCCAAACCGTCTTTGGTTGCGGATATGCCATATCGAATCTTGGGCAAACAATTTTCTGGAACATAAGGTATTCGGACTAAATCGGGGAGTGCATCGGTATCATAGGCAAAACCCACGTCTGCACTGCGTAGCTGTAATGTGCGAACCACCGCTTTTACGTCTTGTACTGGAACTATTTTTGGAGAGACTTCGGCCCATTGCCCCATACACGACAAGGCCATTTTTGCGTAACGTCCCGCAGGAACCGATCTGGGGTCTGCAAGGACAATGCGCTGAGCATGTTGAAGGGTCATGCCCTCAGTATGAACAAATACTGCCAAGGAATTTCCGATAGAACTGGTATCAACAATCGCTATTTTTTTTCTTTGCGCCAGATAACGCACCCAGTGTACATCTGCCGAGATAAACAAATCTGCTTTTGCTCCGGCCTCTATCTGCCGCGCTAAAAGACCACTTCCACCTAAGTTTAACCGGATAGCCTGATTAGGATTTTCTTTGGTGAATACCGAAACCAGCGCTGCCATCACGTCGGCAAGAGAGGCCGCTGCCGAAATCGTTAGGGGCGCAGGTGTTTTCGGAGTACACCCTACTACCCACATTGATACAATACAATAACCGATAATCCTCATCCATTTACCACGTTTATAGGCTTCCCTGCCAAGAATGCCCTAATATTTTGCGCCATTAGCCCAAGTAGTCGCTTGCGTGTTTCGTATGCAGCCCATGCAATATGCGGCGTTATGACGCAGTTTTCTATACCGAGCAATGGGTGGTCTATGGGAGGTGGCTCCACCGATAAGACGTCGAGCGCCGCACCAGCTATATCTTTCCGAAGTAGTGCCAACTGTAGTGCCTTTTCGTCCACCAAGCCACCCCTTGCTGTATTGATAAGATACGCACAGGGGTTCATGAGGCCAAGCCGCTTGGCATTGACCATTTTTGCATTCGAGGGTGTTAAGGGGCAGTGTAAACTAACAACGTCGCTTGTTTGAAAAACCTCATCTAAAGGCAAAAAGCGGACTAAGGGATCGCTCCTCATCCGAGGTGTATAAGCCACTACCTTCATTCCAAACCCTGTAGCGATCCGGGCCACTCGCTGCGCAATTTGCCCAAATCCAATCAAACCCATTGTTTTCCCCGATAATTCAACAGGGTAATACAGATAATAGCACCAATCATTGCGTTGTGTCCAACCACCTGCTTGTACATCATTCTGATATTCTCCTACGCGGTTGACGAGCGAAAGCAGCAATGCAAAGGTATGTTGTGCCACTGCATCCGGTCCATATCCGGCAACATTGCAAACGGGAATTCCCTTGAGCCGTGCCGCATAAACATCCACGACATCATGTCCCGTAGCCGAAACCATAATGGCCTTTAGGTGGGGAAGGGCTTCGATCAATGGGCCTTCCAATCGCACTTTATTGGTAATGACAATTTCCGCACGGCGACAACGTTCAGCCACCTCATAAGAGGCGGTTCGGTCGTAGATCATTGTCTCTCCAAGGGTTTGAATTGGCGACCATGACAAGTCACCAGGATTAAGGGCAAAGCCGTCTAAGACAACAATTTTGAGCATCAATAATAGAGCCTTTGGTTCATGTTAACTTTCGTACCAACAAGATAGTAATGTATGGCACGCCTGTCCAGTTTTTGAACTTAGAGAATGCAGTAACTGAAGCGCATCCAGCGAGAGAACACCTTATAGGGCGTCAAGTAATTGATATAAAAAAGCCCCACAGATTGAATTCTGTAAGGGCTTGGGACTGTGTATGCGCATTGCATTAACGCAGGCGGAAGCGAACCTGAACTGTATATCGTACTTTTACAGGCTGACCATTTTGCTTACCAGGACGCCAAGCAGGCATGGCATTAACCACACGTAGGGCTTCCTCGTCGCAACCACCACCAATACTCCGCACCACTTGCGCTTGAGAAATACGGCCAGATTCATCCACTACAAACTGGACAAACACTGGGCCTTCAATTCCTGCACGGCGAGCAATTTCAGGGTATTGAATATTGCTTTGGAGGTATTCGTTCATCGCACCCGCTCCACCTGGAAATTCTGGTTGCTGCTCAACGAAGGTAAAGATTTCTGGCTCTTTCGGCTTTTCTTCCTTCGGTGCTTCAACCACTTTCTTTTCCTCTTCTTTAGGGGGCGCTTCTACATACACCACATCTTCAATAACGGGCTTCGCGTTAATGTCGCCCTCTTGTGTCTTGGTGCTGATGTCTTTGTTCTCCATCTCCTCAATCATGGGAGGTGGTTCTTCGTCGCGTACTTCTACATCGCGTTTCACAACCGGTTCCACAAACCGAACCGTCGGGCGGACGGGTGGTGGTGGTACCGGAGGTGGTGGTGGAGGCGGCTCATTTTTGTTGATCGGCGGTGGCGGTGGAAGATTCTCCAACTTTGCCACTACGTTTACCTCCTTTTCCTTTTGGTTAAGGCCAAATTTGGTGATCAACAAAGGTGCACTGATAGCCGTCCCCACCAACAAGATGCCAAGTACTGCCGCACGACGATAAAAAGTCGGAAATATCTTGCGGAGTTCATAAGCCCCATACGCTTTATTGCGATTGGCGAAGATGATCTCCACAAGTTCCGGTACTTCTTGCGGGTTAACTGTAGCCATGTTTATTATTGGGTTAACGTTTCGTAAAAAATAGGAACGATTACGTAATCTATTATTATAACGAAACGGGAGTTAACTTATTGTTTAATAACCAGCTTTTTTGAGCAAGTCTTTTTCTACAGGCTGCAATTCGATGATCGCATAACGCTTAATACCCGTAATGGCCATTTCGTCAATGCTATCCACCAAATTCCGGTAATTGCTCGCATCGGAAGGCTTAATCAAAACAAGGGTTTTGTCTTTTTTGTCTTCTCGGGCATCTACCTCTTGTTTTTTCTTGATCAATGCTTTCCGAATTCCATTGGCGCCAAAGTCGGTCACCTCGGTTTTTGTATTGGCCCCTTCTTCGGGCAATCCTTCGTAATAAACGATTTTGTTGTCTTTTCCTAAAAGCAAGGTCATCACAGTGGATGCTTTTACTTGAGGGGGGTCAGGATCGCCGGGCTTTTCTTTTTCCGGCATATTGATCTCCATCGCTTGCGGTTTGGCAAACGTTGTGGTCAACATGAAGAAGGTGATTAAGAGGAAGGCAAGATCCACCATTGGCGTAAAATCAATACGCGTGGACATCTTTTTAGATCGTTTCTTCCCACCTTTTTCCTGACCACCGCTCGGTTCTATATCTGCCATTTTTGTTTACATTTAGCGGTTAAAAAAGGACAGATTACAAGTTCTTGGGCTTCTCTTCCAAGTCCGTAATCAGGTTAAATTTGTTGATGTCACGTTCTGTGAGCGTCTTGATCACCTTTTTGATGGTCGGATATTTTGCACTTGCATCCGCCTTAACCGTTATACGAACTTTGGGATTCGCAAAGCGGCCCTGAACAATCCAGTTCCCCAACTCATTGTTGGTGGAGTCCGCAGGAATTCCTAATTGTTTAATTTTGGAGTGCTCTGCAGGCGGGTTGTTTAACAGGCTTGGCAATTGGTTAATGGGCGAACCCACCGAACTTCCATAAACAAAATGCTTTTTTTGGGTAGCATTCAGTTGAAGCTGTGGGTATTTAGTGCGCATATTATCAAGCAAGGCTTCTCGGTATTTAGGATTATCTATTGTAAAATAGATTTTGTCCTCTTTGTCCACTGATATGGTCATGATGTCCATATCAGGTACTTTGGTATCCGAGATCGAAGACGGCGTATCCACAATGATCGGCTCTGGCGAGCGAAACTGTGTGGTCATAATGAAGAACGTAAGCAACAGGAAAGAAACGTCCACCATCGCCGTCATATCGAGTACGGTACTCTTACGTTTAATATTGACTTTTGGCATAATCCGTTAGGGTTAAATGTGGACGGGTTCATAGAAACCGTCTGATTAACGGTTCATGTTGGTAAACGTTTGTTGCATCGAGAAACTGGCTTCATCAATGCCATAAGTCATCTGGTCAATCTTATTGGTGAAGTAAGAATATGCGATGATGGCAAAGAAGGAAGTAGAAATTCCCAAGGCGGTATTGATCAAGGCTTCCGAGATCCCTGTAGCAAGAGCACCTGCATCTGGCGCACCAGCGTTTGCAAGAGCGGCGAAAGCACGAATCATCCCAAGTACCGTACCGATCAGACCGAGTAGGGTGGCAGTAGGTGCCAAGGTAGCCAGAATAGGTAGGTTTTTTTCCAAGATTGGTAATTCCAACGAGGTGGACTCTTCAATTTCAGAAGCAATAGCTCCTACTTTCTGCTCCATGCTTAAGGTAGAATCGTTTTGCATTTGGCCGTATTTGACCAAACCGTTGCGAACGACATTTGCTACGGAGCCGCGTTGTTTGTCGCATTCAGCAATTGCGCCTTCTACGTCATTTGCATGGAGATATGCTTGGATTTTACGTACAAATGCAGCAATAGAACCTTTTCCTTTGGCTTTATTCAGCGTGAAGAAGCGTTCGAGCATTGCGACGACTACGATAAGCAAGAATCCCATCAAGAAGGGTACAATAAAGCCTCCTTTATACACCACGCCCAGATAGTTTCCCGGCAATGGTTCATTTGCGTTGTTGCCACCTTGGAAGTTACTTCCGTCTCCGAGTACGAACAAGTAAATCAGCCAGGTAATGATAAAGATCACTGGGATTACAAGTGCTACCGGAAAGCCTGCACTGGTCTTTTTGGCGGTTTTCGTGTTGGTTGCCATACCTTTGTTATGATGTTTAGGTTAATGGAATAGGGTTTTAGAGAAAACGTTTCGGCGAAAATAGTTTATTTCGCAATCAGCCACAACACTATGTACGATTTTTTAAACCTTTAGCGTTAAAAAAAGCGCTTTGTTTTGCATAAAAAACAAAATGACGACTGTGAAGCCGCAAAAAAAAAGCACTTCGTAACCTGTTGGCTGCAAGTTTTATAAATCATACATGGCGGGACAAGGGCGGTAAAAAGGCTGAATGGTCTTTACCGAAGCCAGAATTTAGGCAATTTTAGGGTTGGGTACAACAAAAAAAACGGCCCTTGCCAAAAGGAAAGAGCCGTTTCGTAGTAAACTTTTAGTTTTTGGGCTTATTACCGCCGGAAGGGGCGGGTTTATTGTTCCCATTGGAAGCAGGTTTATTGGTAGCAGGAGCAGCAGCCTCTACTTTAATGCCCAACTTTTCCATCACGGCACGGGTGATGTCGGCAGACTCATCTTTAGAATACAGCAAAACTGGTCCAGACTCCGATACCCGTGTAGAGAAAACATATTCTAAATTTTTCTCTTTTGCAACGGTATTGATGGCCTCCGAAATTTTGTCAAAAAGAGGTTGGAGCATTTCACTTTCCTTTTGACGAAGCAACTGGGTTTTATCCTGTTGCATCTGCTGAACAGTTTCTTGTAGCGAGGTCAGTTCCCGTTCGGTTTGTGCCTTCGTAGAGTCCGACATAAAAGCGGCTTTCCGTTGGTAGTCGTCCAATTTTGTCTGAAACTCTTGGGCTTTAAGGCGAATTTCGGCGTCGCTCATTTGGTACTCGGCGTCCAACTTTTGTAAGACTAGGCGATACTCCGGCATTTGGGTTAGAATAAGACCCGGTTCGGTATAACCGATTTTTGGGGTTTGTGCTACTACCGGGAATTGGCTTACTCCTAAGAGCACGATCAAGAGGAAAAACGCCTTTTTAATGTGGTTCATGATGTTTGGTTTATCAAAGATTTAGGTTACAAAGTTCATATGGGGATCAGTCCCGGTTGGGACGAGACTGTGTATTGATATTACGTAAATCTATCCCCAGTTCTTTTAAAACAAGTTCGCTCAGATCGAACTGATCTTTCGTGAAGACAAATACAAAGTCACCATTTTTATCAAATACATAGTCATAGCCCTCTCGTTGGGCCACTTTCTCGACAGCTGTAAGCACGCGCTCCTGAATCGGCTTCATCAAACCCTCTTGCTGTTTAAACAACTCCCCTTCTGGTCCAAAATAACGACGTCTCAAGTCTTCGAGAGTCCGTTCCTTTTCGATGATTTCTTGGCGTTTGGCATTTCTGTTTTCGGGAGTGTATAATAGTTCACGCGCCTGATACTCACGGAATAATTCGTCATTTTCTTGTTTTTTCCGGCGTAGTTCCCCTTCCCAGTCTTGGGTTAAGCGATCCAATTTTTGCTGTACACTGGCATATTCCGGTAATTTACCAAGAATGAACTCGGAGCGGATGTATGCGATTTTTTGTTGTGCAAAAACGCCACCCGTAGTCCAGACAAGTGCGATAAACGCGATAAGGAAGATATTTTTCTTCATTGCAAAATGGTTTAGAGAATGAAAGATACGGCTTGGGTGATGAGGGTGCCGCATTGTTTCACGAAAAGACAAAAAAGATTCTCGCTCTTTTATCCGTTAAAAGTTTCCACCAATAGTGAATTGGGGCCTCCAACTCCCTTTATTGATACTGGTTCCTTCAATGAAGGGATCGAGGTTACGTCCATAGCTTACTTCTACCATGCCGAGAATCGGCAAAAAGATCCGTCCACCCACTCCAATAGAGCGGTACAAATTAGACGGACTCCACGCTGCGAATCCATCATACACATTGGCTGCGTCAAAAAACACGTATGGCTCAAGCGTAAACTGCTGGGAGCGAACGGCCAAAAGACGTAACTCGGTAGTATATTTATTTAACAAACTTCCACCGATACGTGAACCGTCCGATTGAAACAGGGTGATGGTGGAAAGAGGGTATCCCCGCAAAAATACACGTTCGGTTCCGAAATCATAATTATACTGAGAGTCCATTGGCCCCCCACCCACTTGATAGAGGCCAAAGTTCGGCTTTTTACTGTTGAGCGAACCTACGTAGCTAAAATCGGCACTGGCCGAAAAAGACAGGCCTCCGGTTATGGGAATCAGGTAGTTGCTTTTAAAATTCCATTTGTGGTACTGAATAAAATTCGAGATCGGCGGTGCAACCGAGACCGACAGGACAGCACTTGAGCCTTCTCGTGGGAAAATGGCTGGGAATCGTGTATCTCGCGATAAACTTTGGGTGAAAGACACTTCTTGATTAATCCCCACGGGTAATCCGTAATAGGACGTTACTCCTGTAAAATTCACGTTATACCGCCGGTATGCCAATGCGGAAGACGTCTGAAAGTAAGGGTCAGGCCAAGCCAAACGAAGGCCATAAGACCCTTGGGCCGAAATCGTTGAGAATTCTCGTTTATCGGTTGTCTCTTCTTCTTCGATAGGAAGGCCATAATAACTGCTATAGCGCAAGGCATTCAGGTTATAGCGGTTATATGAAACCGACAAGCCGATAGGACGTGGCTTGCCACGAAACCAAGGTTCGGTAAACGAAACACTACCGCTTTGATAAGAACGACCACTTGCCTGAACACTGACCGCAAACTGCTGGCCATCTCCGGCAGGGAGCGGTTTCCATGCTTTTTTATTAAAGGTATTCTGGATGGAGAAATTATTAAACGTCACACCCAGTTGCAAAATAAGCCCAACCGTAGAACCTCCCCATCCGCCAGAAAACTGAAGTTGGTCTGTACTTACCTCTGCCAGATTATAGGTTATGTCCACCGTCTTTTTTTCGGGATCAATATTCTGCCCAATGGCATCCGCCCCATATAATTTTTGTTGGTCAAAGTACTTGAGTTGAGATAGGCGGTTTAGGCTGTCTATGAGGTCGCTACGGCTAAAGATTGAACCAGGAACGGTGTTGAGTTCTCGGCGCACCACATGGTCTTTCGTTTTTGAGTTGCCTGCAATATTAATTTGTCCGAACCGAAACACATCTCCCTCGAAGAGATCAAACACCAGATCCAGCGAGTCGCCGGGGACTTGTAAAATCTCTGGCATTACACGGAATTGCATGTATCCTCGGTTCATATAGAGGCTGGAAACATCCGATCCTTCTTTGGTCATATACAGGTTTTGCTCCAACCGCTTAGAATTATAGGCTTGCCCTTTCTGAAGACCCAATGCAGTGGAAAGTTGGTCATCGGTATAGACGGTATTGCCATTCCAATCAATTTTCCGAATGTGGTATTTTGGGCCTTCATTCAGTACATACCGCACTTTCATACCCGGTTTTCCTTTTTCGTCTTCAAAGACAAATACGGAATCTTTCACTACGTGAGCAGCATAGAACCCTCTTTCGGTGTACATTCCCACTACTTTGGTAAGGGCTTCATCGAACTTATCGCGGTTAAACGTATTCTTCTTAAAAAAACGCCACCACTTATCTTCCTTCACATCTTTCATTTTACGTTTAATACGGGCGCTTGAGATAGACTCATTCCCTACGATCTCAATTTGTTTAACCTCCAAAGTGGGGCCGCGTTCGACCTTAAATGTTAGGTTTTTCCGCCCATCACCACCCATTTTAGTTTCTACTTCCACTTTTACCAGACTGTTGCCTTTGGACTGAAAGTGATCCAAAATGCGTTGACGGGCAACGGCAACATCAGCTGGCTTGACAGGTCGGCCTCGCAATAAATCAATTTTTTTGCGGAGTTCGTCATTTTGGGACTTTCGAACACCCGTAATCGTATATTCACCCAATAACGGCTCATCCTTAACCCGAATAACCAGGTATGCGCCCTGGTCAATAATCCGCTCTGCCACCACCGAAATATCGGAAAAGGAGCCCAGACGATACAAACGCCTAACTGCATCCGAGAATTTCTCGTCTCCGGGAATGGTGACCTCCTGCCCTACTGCAAGACCACTCGACTGCGATACCACCCGACGGGTATTCTCGTCGGAGGCCCCTTCAACAGTAATACCCAAAATGCGGTATTTTGGTTCTGCTTGGGGTGTTTGGGCATGAACTAAATTGAGAAACAAACACAAGGTTAGTATTAAACCACTTAAAATTCTGAACATACAAAATGGGTGTTTCAAAGTCTGTTAACCTAAGAGGGACAAAAGGGATGGATAAACCGCACATCCGGAAAACATCCGGTTTGGCAAAATGGTATCTGGGAAAGAACGGATACCCGTGCAGTGTTATTGTATGTGGGCTGATTTAGGTTTTCACCCCACCAAAGCGTCGGTCGCGCTGCTGGTACTCGGCAACAGCCTGATATAACTCGGCCCGCCGAAAATCCGGCCAGTAGGTATGGGTGATATAAAATTCCGTATAGGCAATTTGCCAAAGCAAAAAGTTAGACACACGCATTTCCCCCCCTGTACGGATCATCAGGGATGGATCCGGGATTGTGGCCGTGTAAAGATGCTCGGCTAGAACGTCGGCGGTAATGGCTTCGACGAACAAGGCGCCTTTAGACACTTTTTTCGCTATAGTACGGGCCGCTTCTACGATTTCCTGCCTTCCGCTATAAGAAAGCGCAAGGGTTAGGGTCATGCCTGTATTTTTCGCGGTAATCTCCATGGCTTCGTCCATTTCGCGTCGCGCCAAAGGGGGCAACGCCTCCTTGTCTCCGATAGTATTGACACGGATATTATTCTCATTTAAAACTGGAACCTCTTTACGGATGGTGGTAACAAGCAATTCCATTAACGCCCTTATTTCTTCCTGTGGACGGTTCCAGTTTTCGGCACTGAAGGTATATAGGGTTAGGAATTTTACCCCCAGTTGGGCACAGACTTCGGTGATATCGCGAACGGAGTTAATGCCTTCGCGGTGACCAAAAACACGTTTCCAGCCTTGTTTTTTTGCCCATCGCCCATTTCCGTCCATAATAATGGCGATATGCTCTGGGATTTCACCCTGTTTCTTAAGGGCGTGCTGACGATTCCGGTCTTCTATGGTCTGTTCTGTCTTAGAGAGACGAATAACTTCGGTTTCCATGTTGTCTTCCTCCCGAATAGGGAAGTTTCGGTTCTTTTTTAACAAAAGCCCCTGCCTTAAAACCAAAGCAGGAGCTTTAATCAAGAGAAGATAAGGTCTTTTTAATTACAGAATGCGTAAGACATCATTAAATACCAAGAAAACCATCAATGCAAGCAAGAGAACCATTCCAACCTGCTGTGCAATCATCCGGAAGCGGGGCGAAGGTTCTTTACGGGCAATCGCTTCATAGATCAAAAAGACCAGATGCCCGCCATCCAGTGCCGGAATAGGCAGGATATTGACAACGGCAAGGGTTACGGAGAGTAGCGCCACGATACGCCAGAAAGAATAGGCCCCTTGGTCTGCTGCACGTTTGGTTTCGCGTGCAATCATCACAGGACCACCAAGTGCATCTCGTACATTTTCCTGACCCATGATCAGTTTTTTAAACATCAGCAGTGTCCCTGCAGCATTGGTCCAAGTCTCGCGTGTACCTGCCGCGATGGCCCCTCCCAATGAAAAATACTCAATTGCTGTTGCAGATCGTCCTACGCCCAATAAATATGATTCACCTTCTTTCTTGGGAACGATGGTCGCAGAAAGCGTATCGGTGACACCATTTTTGGCGCTCCGCACCCATTTAACTTCCAATGGCTTGCCTTGAGAGCTTTTGAGTGCATCGGTCATTTCCTCCCAGAAACGAATCGGATTTCCGTTAATCCCAACAATTTTGTCATTGGCCTTAAGCCCTGCTTTTTCTGCCGGCATATCTGGAACTACTTCACCAATACGGGAATGGAAATAGGGCGTGATCCCAAAATTTCCTTGTGCCTTGGATAGTTTAGAAACCATTGCTGGAGGCGCATTCAAAGTGATTTTATTGCCATTACGATTTACTGTAATCGAAGGACTATCCGCCATCAAGACGCCAATATTCAAAATATCGGTATGTCGTTTCACTTGTTTTCCATTCACGGCAACGATGCGGTCCCCTGTTCGGAGTCCCATATCATACGCCAACGAACCTTCTTCTACCGAAAACTGAGCAATTTGCTCAATGGGGATATAAGGTTCGCCGTAAGTGAGTTTGAGTGTAGAAAAGATAATGACCGCGAGAATCATGTTAAAAATGACCCCAGCCGTTATTACCACCATCTTTTGCCAAACGGGCTTGGCCCGGAATTCCCAAGGCTCAGGTACCCCTTCCACAAAACCGGTATCCATACTCTCATCAATCATTCCGGAGATTTTGACGTACCCCCCTAAAGGAGTTGCACCAATTACATACTCCGTTTCACCGATTTGTTTACCAAGAATCTTGGGAGGGAAACCGATTGAAAAACGCTCTACCCGCATTCCAAATGCTTTGGCGGAGAGGAAGTGCCCCATTTCATGAACCAGCACCAGAATAAAAAGTGCCAGAATCACCCAGAAAACATAGGTTAATACATTTCCAACAGAGCCTAAAGAACTCAATATATCCTGCATGAACTTTTTGGATGGTTGTTAAAACTTCGGAAAATACGAAAGGCGGGGTTAAAATGCACCATCGGCTAAACAAGTTCCCCAACAAAACGTCTTGTTTCAGAATCCACAGACCGAAGCACGTCTAAATCTATGCTTCCCTCATGCCGGACCTGTCTAAGGGCTTTTTCCACAAGTGCCGGAATATCGGCAAACCGAATGGCTTCTTGTAAGAACAGCCCCACCGCTACCTCGTTTGCGGCATTGAGCACTGCCGGAGCCACGCCTCCCAATTCAAGACTCTCGAATGCCAAGCGGAGGGATGGAAATTTATCAAAATCTGGGGTTTCAAATTCCAATGACCGAATCTGTGACCAGTCTAACCGTTCATGGGGTGCTACCCAACGGCGGGGATAGGTCAAGGCATATTGAATGGGTACTTTCATGTCGGGTACGCCAAGTTGTGCCTTTGTAGAACCATCACAAAATAAAACCATCGAATGAATAATAGATTGTGGGTGTACCACAACCTGAATTTTTTCAGGTTCAATGTCAAACAACCACCGGGCTTCAATCACTTCCAGCCCCTTGTTCATCATGGTTGCGGAGTCTATGGTAATTTTTGCCCCCATGTCCCAATTAGGATGTTTTAAGGCTTCGGCTTTGGTGATGGTCGCAAAGTCGGCAGCGGGGCGTGTCCGGAAAGGTCCTCCAGAGGCCGTCAGAATTAAGTTCTGAATTGTATTTTCAGGCTCACCCAGCAAGCATTGAAAAATTGCCGAGTGCTCTGAGTCCACAGGCAATACCGCAGTTCCCGTTTGCCGCGCCAGTTCTGCAATCAGTTTGCCAGCCACCACCAAGGTTTCTTTATTGGCAAGGGCAATATTTTTTCCGGCCTTCATCGCGGCAATTGTTGGTGCCAAGCCCGCATAACCCACCATCGCTGCAACCACCAAATTTGCATTGGGATGGATTGCGGCTTCTTCTATCCCTTTGCTGCCAGCCACCACCTTGATAGGCCTTCCATGCAGGGCTCCTCGGACGTATTCATACTGTGCTTCGTCTCCGATAGCCACCATCTGTGGGTTAAACAGTTGGGCTTGCCGGATGAGGAGATCCGCATTTTTCCCCGCCGTAAGCGCTAAAATACGAATTTTATCCGGGAAAAGACGGGCAATTTCAAGGGTTTGCGTACCGATGGAACCGGTTGAACCCAGAACCACGAGGTTTCGGAGAGTTTCCGATTCGTGAGAAGTGTAAAAAGTATGGTAAGGTAACATATGGCCTAAGATCGCTATTCCGGAGCAATGAGAGCAAAAGAATTTTAACTGGAAAAGACACTAAAAAAGGGCGTACCTGAAAAGATGCGCCCTTTATGACACTTTAATAGACCATTAGTGTACCACCATCACTTTTTGCTGATGTGTTGGACTTTTCAATATATACAAACCTGCTGGAAATTCTGACAGGCTTACCGAAATCTGGTCTTGTGTTTCGCCCTGCCAAACCATCTGCCCCAGAATATTATAGAGTTTAAGGGCAACGGGTTTATTAGAGACCGATTGAACCTTAACATTAAGTTGGTCTCGAGCCGGATTCGGGTAGGTTGCCAGTTGAGAACGTGCAATTGGCTCGTTTTGAGTAGCAGTTGTTCCGGTATTGTCCTTTTTGAATGTTGGACTTTGGATCACAAAATTCCCTATTCCATTGGGGTTTCGGGCATAGCTTTTATCCATTTCTTGTGCCCCAAAGGTTACCTGATCCACAATTTGTTTGGCAGGGTCGGACAAAAGGACTGCTTCACCCGATGCCGATAGTTTAAAGTTTGCATGGAGTGCACCTTGGCTTCCGTTTTCGTCTGCCCATATGATCAGGTATCCGTTTGCCGGAATAGTGGTTCCATTAGGCAGCGCCCATTTATCAAGATTATCTACTTTATCTGATAAGAAATAGCCACTTAGATCAATATCGGAAGCGGTTGTATTGTACAGTTCGATCCAGTCTTCATATTCTCCTGCTTCGTCGGTAATTGTTTTTGTATTTTGCGCCATCAGTTCATTGATGACCACAGTGGTAGCCGAGACAGATTGTATGGGCACTTGGTAAACATACAACTCGTGTTCAGCGCCTTCCGGCAGATACGTTGCTGTTTGAAAGCCATCATTTGCGATGCCTTCAAAATAATACCTTACATAGGAACCTGCACCATAGCCCGGAATTTCGGCGCCATAGACCTGATCTCCGGCTGCACCATCGTTATGTAGGCCGTCATCAACCATGGTCACTTGTGTAAATGTGCCATCCAAACCATTTCCGAAATACAGGTTTACCCCTTTCGCATTTCCGTTCGTTTTGATGGTAATTCGTGCAGGTTTTAGTGGTGCGGGTGCTTTCCCTGCTCCCAAATCGGATGTCAAGGTTGCCCCATCTAAGGTGATTCCGGTCCGACCCACCTCCGTATTGGCCAACAGTGCCGTTCTTCGATTATTGACAAAATTTTTCAGCACCTGTATTTCATTCGTAAATGCTGTGTAGGTCATCCGTTTTTTGGGATCTGCATTTATCGGGTCTTTGATTAGGTTGAAGTATGTGTCAATCTGTGCCCCAATCGAAACTGGATCAAAAGTGTCTTTCATCAATGTCCGCAGATGGGCCAAATATCGCTGGCGATAAGCAGGTACAGCCAAGACTTTGTTCATCAGCGGGTAATTAACCTTGGTTTCGTTATAAAATGGACTCCATGATGACGTGCTGGACTTCATAACACTATTGCCGTCGTATTCATGCGTCAGCAATCGCCCTGTTTCTTTATCCCAATACATATAGTAGTCCATCTTACCTTTATAAATGTAGCTATCATCATCCGAAAACAAGTCTTCACTGGCCAAGTGCCACAGAATCCGATCCACATCAAGTGAAACTGGATATTGTATGGTACGGTCTGCCAAAGTTGTATTATTGAGGGTGGAGGCGGCCAGAACCAAATCCTCCCAAGGCTTGCTCCTTGTTGTGGACTTCATGGTATAGTACTTTTTGTAGGCTGTGGTATCAGTACCTAAATAGTTTATTGCAGCAGTCCCATCGCCCCAGCTACCACCCCCCGGCCCACCGGGGCCACCCGTTCCGTTAGTGGGCGCATCTGCCCGCCACCGGGTCCCATTGTCGTTCCGGAACCATTCTCGGATGAAGGCTTTGTCCAACTGCTGTACATTGGCATAAATTCCCCAATCTACGCCGTTAATTATTAGCTTCACATAATTCGCTTGTGCCGCCGGAATGTGCTTCCGGATTTGCTTGAGGTATAAAACTTCCCGCATAAATGAATTGTCATCAAAAGCATTGTTCAGGTTCAACGTTTTGTAACCCAACCAGTTTTGGTCTTCGATTTGCGCATCCAACGTAATATTAAATGATTTTTTCTGCGAAGTTCCGGTATTATAAGATGTTTGCCCTTTAAAGCGAACACCTACTTTTTGAAAGGTCTGACCATCCGCCGAAAGCGTACCGATAAGATCGGTCTTCGATGCATAATTTTGGGTAAGCAAGGTCCACCAATTTGATTCGGAAAAATTCAGTTCGATGGTTCGGATGATGCTTTCGTCGTATAAACCGTCCAAGTCTCGGCCCCCTGTTTTCAGAATGGCACCACCTGAGGTAAACTGCATTTGAGCGGGTAGATTTTGTGCTTCTGCTTTATTTTCAACAAGTAGATTCGTGATTATAAAGAAGATGGCTATAACTTTGTATAGATGAGTCATGAGTTAAGGATTTTAGAAGGTGAATGTATGCCTGTTGCCGCTTTACTTAAGAAATTGGTCACATGACTTCATCCGAGATTCTTGTATTGCATAATTTCCGTCTTAAGCAGGAACCTTTATACGTGTCAGACTATAAGGAAAAGATATTGCACATAATGCTACATGGAAACGCCTGCTCCTATCACATCGCCGCCCCATTCTTTTCGTTCCGTATTTTTTCCGGAGGATTCTTCTTGTCTAAAATCTACCCAAGCCTTGTGGCTCCCTTTATGGCTGGGCTGGATGGGTACCCTCATGTTTTTCACCTTGTTAGCGGCCTTGCAAGGTCATGATGGTTTATCGTATTTACTTGGCGGGTTGGGTGTAGGTGCGCTGACGCTTTATGGCTGGGTATCCGGATATGTGCGCCGTCAGCCAGCAGAAGTCATCATTGAAGAAGACTTGGCACATATTCGAACTATATGGGAGGTTTCACAAGGGCTTTCCGGAGCGCCTTTTTTGGTTACGGGATTTACAATAAAAAGCCCAGATCGCTGTGCCGTAAATTTCGGGCCAGAAGTATTTGAATTAACTCGTACAAACTGGCCTTCTTTCGAGTCCTTGATGGCGGCACTTGCACAAGCCTCTCAGTTAGGGTCAACACCATTACGGGTATAGGCTTAGCTCATCCACACATCACCCACTTCCACCTCTTTCGGAAAGGCGATATACCATTTTTCCTGCGGTTCTGCCAATGCTCGGATGATGGCATTATCCGCAACTGCCGAAAGCTCCATAACCCGATCGTACCGATCCACTACTTGTATTGTATCCGTCACTTTTCCATAACCTTTTACCCTGACTGATGTATGTTCAAAGTAAAAGGGCAAAACGTTTTCTGCTTCAGTTACAGAAAGACGTTTGGTCTTGGTGAGCCAGTCTATGACCCGTGTCCGAATTTTTCGGAGTATCGTTTCGGAAGGTGGTTGTTCGCCAAATTGCACACGGAGAAGCCTCCGGTTCAGAAATCGGTCGGCCAAGTCAGACAAAATGGGGTCATGGTCCCGCGCCCACGCTTTGATGCTAAACTCCACATCTGTGTCGTCGAGTGCACAAAATTGTCGTCGCACGTTCGGGTCTGCAACGTCTTTTCCACTCAGTCGTTGGCCGAGGAAAAAGGCAAATGCAGGAGAGGCGGGTTTTAAGGCCAACCTTCGGGCATATTCAATGACCGACTTCAAAGCAATGTCAGCAGCAATAACAGTTTTATGCAAATAAACCTGCCAATACATCAGCCGTCGGGCAATCAAATAGTTTTCTACAGCATATTGCCCTTTTCGTTCTATCATCAACAGGGCGTTTATACCGCCTTCCAAAGGGTGTACCCGCATGGTTTTAATGATACGCTCCACCCCCACAACACCTTCGGCCACACCGGTAAAAAAAGAGTCACGCCGCAGATAATCTAGCCGATCCATATCTAATTGACTGGCAATAAGTTGGTGAAAGAAAGGCCGTTCGTAGCAATCATCAAAAATATCCAATGCGCGTTGTAGCCTGCCACTAAAACGATCATTTAAGTCGGCCATCACCGCCCGGCTCATCTGTTCATGATGGAAGTCTGCAAAAAGAACATGCTCCAAAGTATGGGAAAACGGTCCATGCCCCACGTCATGCAACAATGCGGTAATCATCGCCGCTTCGGCTTCTTTTTTGGAAACTGGCGTCCCTTTTTCAGAAAGATGTTGCAAAGCATCGGCAATCAAGGCCATTGCACCCAAGGCGTGGCCAAAGCGGTTGTGTTCCGCATTCGGAAAAACCATATGTCCCAGCCCCAATTGCCGGATTCGACGCAATCGCTGCACTTCCGGTGTTTCCACCAGATCGAGAATTAGGCCTTTTGGTACAGAAACAAAGCCATGTACCGGATCCGAGAACATCTTAAACCGAGATCGTATTGCCATGCGAATAAAGTTTGTCCGGAAGGTACTACACCCCTCCGGACCTCACAACTTAATTACAAAAAAAGTATTACATATCCGGACGCACAACCAAAGGCCACGGTATTTGTTTACCAATCCACTTTCTAAACCGCCTCTTTAATCGCTTTAAAGGCCAAGACGCTTTAAAGGGCAGGCGTTTGTCTGTGTGTTTTTTAGCTGGTTTTGCAGAAGGTTCAAAAAGTTGGTCGTACTGACACAGGGTGCATGGGATAAATGCGTTCATACCATATGGTTTCGTGAAACAAAATGCGATAAGGTTACCATTTTGGCGTCTTTGATCGCTGATAATTTGTTTTTACGATTTTGCGGGCAAAAAGATGACTCAGTTTATCATAAAAGCGTTTTCTAAGTATATAATTTTAAAATATTTACACAAAATCGCTTCCAGTAGCGCTTCCGCACAAGCACCAAAGGTGCAGGTATTGGGGAGAATAAAAAAGACCGCTCAAACGGAACGGTCTTCATTACTTAGAGAATAAGCCTTTATTTTGCGGCTTCGGCCTCTGGTTGGCGGTTTTTTAATTCTACATCTAAAAGGTATAAACTTGGCCCCGACCCGCCAATAAGTTTAAGTTTTTCAATAATCTGAGATGCATTGTCTTCTTCTTCCACCTGCTCATCTATATACCAGTGCATCAGTGTTTGTAAAGCAAAATCTTTTTCAGAAACCGCTAAACTATACAATTTATGAATGCGCTGGGTAATGTGTTGTTCGTGTTGCAATACCGCCTCGAAAACCTGAAGCGGAGTCCCAAAAGACGCAGGCGGAGCAGCAATCGCTTTAAGTTCCACCTTTCCACCCCGTTTAAGCAGAAAATCAAGAAGTTTAGTGGCATGCATGGTTTCTTCTTGCCACTGCAACCGGAGCCAATGACCAAAACCGCTCAGGTTTAGGGACTCCACATAACCAGCCATTGCCAGATAGAGATAGGCAGACTCGAATTCGGCTTGTATTTGATCGTTAATCGCGAATTGAACGTTGTTTTTCATCTTTTTGTAATTTATGAGGGAACACTGTGATTGGGTAATAAATAACAATTCACAACGAAGCAGAAAAACAAATGATCCGCCACCCATCGGAATTTATGGCAAAGATACCTTCGTGCGTGACTTCAATCAGCCCGAGTCCAAACAAAAAAGGCTCTGTCAGAAATAAAAACAGAAGCCTAAATATTTTTAAAAACCAGCCTGAAACCAATCCCAAAAGGATGTGTGGCCCAAAATGGTATCCTTTTTTTGCTCAGAACCAGGACATATATGTCCATTGGTAGGTTAGAGTTGCATGACCAGATAAGCCCAAAGCATCAGCGCTAACGCAAATAGTTCGGCGGTCACAACCAAATGGGAAGTTTTCATGGCTTTGTTTTGGTTTAGCGGTTGTGAAAAACGTTTCTAATGTTTTAGAACGAGAAAAGGCCGTACAAAGGATCACTCCCCGTACAGCCCTTGCTCTGTCTATCAGCGTTCCAAAGAGTTTACACGGCTTGTTCAAAAGATGACCAATGACCACGATTTTTATATTGTAATGTTAGAATTCAAAGCCTGTCACACAGTGACATGCCTCCATCGGCTAACATTGCTGGAGAATCTGAAAGTCATTCAAATAAAAATAGTTTTACTACTCATTTCTAAACAAGACTAAAACAAAGTGTATTGTAGATTTTAATCAGCCGTAAACATTTGTCCAAGGATGAACGAAGGAGGGAAACAGGCTGAGCGAGCGAAACATTGCTCAAAAAACCCAAAAAAAGCCGGAACCGTAAGCCGTGTATGGTGTACGAATATTATATATCCAATCACCTACTACATACCGACATGAAAACCGCTACCTCGCCCTCTTTATCTGCTCTATTTCCTGTCTTCTCCCCGCTGTACATTATTCTGCTCATGGTTCACCTTACAGCCTGTCAAGACCCTACGCGCGGCCAGATGGCAAAAATTGAAGAAGTCAACCGAAATGCAAAGGCTGTAACCGCTGCTTTGGAAAACAAATTGAATGGGACGGAAATGGTTCCAGAAACCCCTTCTTCTACCTCTGAAAATAGTGCCCAAGAAGCCGCCTTTAAAGCATTGATGACTTGGGCCACTTCGCAACAACTCGGCACGCGACCCTTCAACGAAATCTTGGTGGAGGTTGGCAAAAAATTCATCGGCCAACCCTATGTCGGGGGTTTATTAGACAAAGACACCTCCAAAGAACCATTGGTGGTAAACTTTTCTGCCTTCGATTGTTTGTTGCTCGTAGAGACCGTGACCGCTCTTTCAACACAAATTGCCCGAAACGACACCAATTATCAAAACTTTGAGGCAACCCTTCGGGGTATTCGGTACAAAAATGGCAAACAAGGATATGGTACGCGCTTACATTATTTCACCGATTGGATTTTGGAGAACAGTGTACACAACCGCATTAAGGATGTGACCAAAGAAGTAGGACAAGGAGCGGGTCTTGTGCAGTCTAAACAGACGCTAAACTTTATGAGTACGCACCGAGGCAGTTACCCGCAATTAATTGGAAACGATGCTTTGTACCAAGAAATTGTACAGATGGAGCAGCGACTTAAAGGAGTCCAGTTGTTTTACATTCCCAAAACCAACCTCCGTAAGATTTACAACAAGCTTCAGGCAGGCGATATTTTGGCAACCGCCACCAATCTTACTGGTTTAGATGTTACACATACGGGTTTTGTAGTGGCCAACCCGGATGGCTCCAAAGGCTTTATGCACGCTTCTTCCGGAAGCGGAAAAGTCAAGATTTCACCGGATTTACAGGAGTATAGCATGGGCATTAAGGCGCAAGTTGGGATTTTGGTTCTCCGTCCGATTAAGCCTTAAAGGAGCGAACATTTGTATAAGACACCGCAGAAGGCCCCCTTTGGGGCCTTTTTTTATGGTTGGTCATTCTCATTTTTTTATAATTAAAGCGCACCAAGTGTGGGGGTAATTTTACAGAAATAGCACATAAACCAACCATCATGCGAAAGCTAATAACGCAACTATTAGGGGTTTTGATTTTTGCCGCAGGTAATCTACAGGCACAAAATGCCCCTCTAACCTTAGAGGCTGTCTTATCTCATATACGACAAAATCATCCTTTGGTCAAGGCCGCAGAAGCGGGCATACGTGCAGCAGAAGCAGAAAAAATGGGGCTGATGGTCCGATTTCCTTCTTTACCAGAAGCCGATGCCTCGATGATGCGAGTTGGAAGGAGCCAACTTTATAATCTTACAGTTGGAGCCATGCAAACGTTTGAACTTCGGAACCAAGCAATTTCTCGGACGGAGGCTGGAGAAGCAAATGTGGCACTTGCCAAGCAACAAATGCAGTTGGTCCTTCAAGAAAGGCTATCGGAAGCACGCAGGGCCTTTGTCCACGCCGTTTATACACAAGAAAAATACGTTTTACTCCAATTATTAGCCCGCGAAGCGGCACAACTTAGCGAGGTGATACAACAACGGCATAAAGCAGGCCATAGTACTGGATTTGATGCAACCTTAGCCGCCCTCGAGGCCAACCGTACCACGATCGCTGTGCAACAAGGTCAATTACAAGCCGATCAAGCCCGACAAGCATTAACACGACTAACCTATTTGGAAATAAACCCTCAACAAGTTTTTTCTCTGCCATCTTTTCCCGATACTCTTTTGACCGAGGCGCATTTGATCCAAAAAGCGTGGCAGAACCGTGCCGAACTCATGGTGCTGGCCCAAGAACGCAACGTATTGTCTGCCAAACGTCTTTTGGCCGACAAAAACCAAACACCTAACCTGCAAGCGGGCGCTTTTGTGGCGATAGACAATACCTACTTAGACCGTACTATACCCGTTGTGGGTCTCCGGTTTGTGATGCCTTTGCCTATACGAAAGCCCGGATGGTATAACCTCGGAACAGCCGAACTTTTACGATTAGATAGCGAACTGATCGCGAACCAATTCACCTATGAGGCGAAAAAAGAGCAAATCCGTTTGGAAGTGATAGCAGCAGCAGCACAACTTACACTGGCTTCAAGAACCTATCGGTTGTCCCAAGCCATGCAAGAATTGCTTGCAGAAACCACAACCCAGATAGCACAACTTTATCACGAAAAACGCTTAGACGTTACACAATACTTAGCACACCAAACACGGCTTGCCTCCGTCCGATTAGAGCGCCTTGAATGGGCTTATCAGGTGATGTTGGCTTATACCGAAGCCAACATTGCATGTGGCTTACCCGACTAATATCACCTCTCTTTATGAACCCTAACGGCTTTTATACCATGAAAACTATGATATCTTTATTGCGATCTTATACTTTTCTGCTTATGATTTTTACTGGAATGGGATGTGCATCCGACTCCCCCAGTACACCTACAAAAGAAGTTTCCACCATGTCTCCCAATACGGTTTTGCTAACAGCAGAACAAATAGGGAAGCTCAACATCCAAACGGTTCAGGTAAGCCAAAATAACACTGGAATTCCTGTGGTGGTACAAGGAAAAGCCATGCCCGACCGTCGGGGAATGGGTGTCGTGAGCGCCCCTATTTCTGGAAGAATTCTTAGGCTCTATGCATATGAAGGCGAAATGGTACGCAAAGGCCAGATGGTAGCAGAATTAGAAAGCTTAGAATTTGCCACATTGGCTGCCGAGTACCTCCAATCGGAGACAGAACTCCGATACCGCAATCAGGAGTGGGAGCGCCTTAGCGCCTTGTACGAAAAGAACTTGGTGGCACAGTCGGAAGTGCAGCGGGTAGAGGCGGATAAAATGCGGGCCACAACCCAATTACGTGCCGCAGAGACGAAACTAACGGCAACGGGTATCAGCCGAGCCTATTTGAACCAATGGGCTGCGCGAAAAGTCCAAACCCCTACACTTCCTATTTATGCACCCGTTTCTGGAATGATACAAAATCATAACGTCCAAATTGGTCAGTCAGTGATGGCTTATGGCCAAATGATGGACATCGTTCCCACACAAAGCATCATGGTCGAAGCATTTGTCTCTCCCGAACAAGCCAGCAGTATCCGACAAGGCGAGGAAGCCACCCTCTATATGCAAGGCCAACCAGAAGTGGTACGCATGACTGTAACAGCAATTCAAGCCCATATGGATGAAACGCGCCATGCTGTTCGGGTTTTATTAGAAAGCCAGACCTTGAACGGCTTTCCCAAGCCCGGCCAATTGGTTCAGGTATCCTTCGTCGGTCTCAATAATGGTTTTGCTACCCAAGTTCCACTTTCTGCCATCGAATATGAGGGAGATGATGCCTATGTTTTTGTATGGAAATCAAGCAAACAATACGAACGCAGGGCAGTAAAGATCATCCGGTTATTAGAAGACATGGCTTTAATCTCCGAAGGACTTAATAGCGGCGAATCGGTTGCGGTTTCCGAGGTTTTTTCGCTCAAAGCACTTAGCCGAATGGCAGAGTTTTCCGAATAGTTTGTTTTTATAATATCTTCTTTGTAAATATTCATGTTAAATATACTGATAGACTTTAGTCTCCGCCAGAGATTCATTGCTCTTGCTTTGGTAGCATTAGCTGCTTTCGGTGGCATTATGGCGCTTATGAAGCTCCCTATCAACTCTCTACCGGATGTAACCCCTATTCAAGTTTTGGTGATTACCCCAGCCGGACGTTATGCCCCCTATGACGTAGAACAATTGGTGAGTTTTCCTATAGAGACACAAATGAATGGGCTTCCGAAAGTAAAAGAAGTGCGGTCTATCTCACAATTCGGCCTTTCGGCAGTTACAGTGGAATTTGAGGAAGGTACCGACATTTATTTCGCCCGCCAGATGGTGAGTCAACAACTTCAAAATGTGGCGGGCAGTTTGCCACAAGGCGTATCCCAACCGAGATTAGGACCAATTTCTACAGCTTTAGGAGAAATTTATCAATACGTCATATATTCGGATAATCCATGTCCGAAAACCATTCAAGAACCGCGAACTGATTGCCGCTCGCTGACCGATCTACGCACCATTCAAGATTGGATGATTGCCCCGCAACTCAAAACCATACAAGGTGTTACCGAGATCAATGCTTTTGGTGGATTCGTCAAGCAATATGCTGTTACGGTAAACCCGCAAAAACTTCAGGCATACCAACTTTCTTTAGAGGACATCTCAACAGCCATTGCTGCAAACAACGAGGTTTCTGGTGGCAACTTTTTGGAACACAACCAAGAGCAGTATATCATTCGTGGATTTGGGCAAATTCGAAGTATGGGTGATTTAGAAAAAATCATTGTAAAAGATGCCGGAACGCCTATTTTTTTACGGGACGTAGCGGCGGTGTCACTCGGAACCCAATTGCGACAAGGTGCGGTGACACAAGATGGCAACGATGAAGTAGTGACGGGCATTGTTATGATGCTTCGGGGTGGAAATGGGATGAAGGTGATCAAGGAAATCGAACAAAAAGTAGAAAATATCCAAAAAGGATTACCAAAAGGCGTGCGAATCAAAAAATTTTATGACCAATCTGACTTAATTAACCGTACCACTTGGACTTTGGGGAAAAACCTACTGGAAGGTGGTTTTTTGGTGATTGTGGTCTTGCTATTGTTATTGGGTGAAGTTCGCGGGGCACTCATCGTAGCGTCGGTAATTCCACTCTCTATGCTGTTTGCTTTTATCGGGATGTACGAATTTGGCTTGGCGGCCAATCTCATGTCCCTCGGAGCCATAGATTTTGGGATGGTGGTGGATGGCTCGGTGGTGATGATCGAACATATGGTGCATAAAGTACAACATATGGATGAAGGGCGATCAGTATTTTCCACCCTCCGAGAAGCAGCACATGAGGTGGCCCGCCCTATCTTTTTTGGGGTGCTGATTATTATTATGGTCTATATCCCCATTGCTACCTTTAGCGGGACTGAAGGCATCCTCTTCCGACCTATGGCCATTACAGTTGCAACGGCGGTTTTGGGTTCTTTGTTATTGGCATTGATTTTTGTCCCGGCTATGGCAGCCATTGTGTTTAGGAAGGGCGTTCGCATCCAACAAAACCGTGTAATGGATTGGCTTAAACCGCGTTATAGCAGTCTTTTGGAACGGGCATTGAATCACCGAAAAACTACGTTGGGTATTGCACTTGGCATTTTTGCTTTGGCACTTATGGTAACACCGTTTTTAGGAACCGAGTTCTTGCCAGAGTTAGACGAAGGTTCTATCCTCGTCGAACAGGTTCGATTACCCAGCATTACCCTCGAAGAATCCGTAAAACGAGCCAACGAGTTTGCCGCAAAAGCCAAACGCACCATCCCCGAGATCCAAACCATCGTTCCTAAAACGGGCCGCTCGGACTTGGCCAACGACTGGATGGGCGTTCACCAAACCGACGTATGGGTGATCTTAAAGCCGATGGACGAATGGCGGTCTGGTATCTCCAAAATGGATATTCAAGACGAGATGCGGCCATTCTTAGAGGCTGAAGTAGGATTGGCCTATAACTTTACCCAACCTATTGCCATGCGGGTGGATGAACTGACCAGCGGCGTAAAGTCTGATCTGGCCATCAAAATTCAGGGCGAGAACTTGGATGAGCTCAACAAAATAGGAACCCAAATTGCACGCATCTTACCCAGTCTTACTGGAACTGATAATTTCTTCTTGGAACGAACCGTTGGTCAGCCTTATTTAAACATCCAGATAAACCGTGAAGCCATTGCAACTTATGGCCTCAACGTGGAGGACGTACAAACGGTCATAGAGGCTGGAGTCGGTGGAAAATCCGTTAGTGAAGTTTTTGAAGGCCAACGCCGGTTTGAAATCAGTTTGCGTTTTCCAGAGATGGCACGTAAACACTTCTCTGATATACTTCAGGCGCCCGTTCCACTGCGCAATGGTGGTTCTGTTCCGCTTTCGCAGGTGGCCCAGATTGCCCCGCAAGAAGGCGCACGCGAAATTGCCCGTGAAAACGGCTGGCGGAGGGTGATTTTAGGCATCAATCTACGGGATACCGATATTGGGACCTATGTTTCCAAACTGGAAGAAGCAATTTCCCAGAAAGTAGTTTTGCCCCCCGGCGTCTTTCTGCAATTTGCAGGGTCTTTCGAGGAGCAACAACGTGCCTCCCAGCACCTGATGATCGTGGTTCCATTGGCTTTATTGATCATTTTCGGCCTGCTCTACATCATGTTTGGCCAGGCGCGGTATGCGTGGCTCATTTTTCTAAACCTCCCATTGGCCTTCTCTGGTGGTATTTTCCTGCTTGGAATACGCGGCTTATACCTTTCGGTCTCGGCAAGCATCGGCTTTGTAGCGCTTTTTGGGGTGGCCGTCTTGAATGGCATTGTACTGATTTCGCACTTAAACCACCTCCGACAACAAGGATTAGACGTACAGGAATCCATCCAACGTGGTGCTACCGATCGGTTACGCCCTGTACTTATGACCGCGCTTGTGGCTGGATTGGGTTTTGTACCAATGGCCTTTAATTCTGGTCCTGGTTCCGAAGTACAACGCCCTTTGGCGACAGTAGTAATTGGTGGTTTGATCACGGCAACGATGCTCACCCTATTTGTGCTACCAACACTCTATAGCTGGGTTGAAAAAGATACCGAGATCCCCGTTCTCGATCAAGAACCTGAATAGTGCTTTCCTGTATAGGCAAATTAACCGAGGACACGTGCAATTTGGGCCGCCACACGTGCATTATTTTCAAGGAGTGCCAAATTTGCTTCAAGGCTACGTGCGCCCGTCATTTCGGCTATTTTTTTTAAGAGAAAAGGAGTTACGGCAGCCGAACGTAGCTTATGAAACTCGGCTTCCTCAATGGCCAAAGCAATGATAGGCTCTATTTCGCCCTTCGGAATAGCCGCTTCTTCGGGAATCGGTACAGCCACCAATAGGCCGCCCGGCAAATTCAGTTGACGTTTGGCTTGTATGATGGCAGCCACTTCTTCGGGTGTATCACAACGTACATCCACCGTTAAGCCACTTTCTCGGCTATAAAATGCTGGGAACTCATTTGTTTGATAGCCAATAACGGTGACCCCAAATGTCTCGAGGTATTCCAATGTCGCGGGCAAATCCAATATCGCTTTTACACCCGCACACACCACCGTTACTGGCGTTTGGGCCAACTCCTGCAAATCTGCACTGACATCAAAACTCCCGGTTCCGAGGTCTCCTAATCCACGATGAACACCGCCAATCCCGCCTGTTGCAAACACCTGTATCCCCGCCCGATGGGCTGCCCACATGGTAGCCGCAACGGTGGTGGCCCCATTTAGTTTGCGTGCTACAACAATGGGCAAGTCGCGACGACTAACTTTTCGGATGTCTCGTGTGGTCGCCAATAGCCTAATGTGCGCCTCGCCGAGTCCCGCAATGATTCTACCTTCGATTATACCAATGGTGGCAGGCCGTACACCTTCCTCCCGTATAATCGCCTCTAAGCGTTGGGCTAATTGTATATTTTGCGGATAGGGCAAGCCATGACTGATAACTGTAGATTCTAAAGCAACAATGGGTGGCATGGGATTTGTTTTGAATGGGCAGTAGTATTTTTCAGAACTGCAATGTAATCAAAAAACGTGCCCAAGAATCTGCCTGTAGATCCTTTCTGCGTTAACAAAGCCCTGTCAACAAAGGAAATAAAAAAGCCGGAACGGGTTAGATGCGCACACCTCACCCGTCCCGGCTTCGTCTTTATGTAAAACCCTTTGGAGAAAAGCGCCTTATTTCAGCAATGCCATCTTTCTCGTAAACACTTTTCCACCCGTTTCGAGGCGATAGAGGTACATTCCCGAGGCCAATCCCGTAGCATCAAATGTGATCTGGTGGTTTCCCGCATTAAAGGGGCCATTTGCCAATTGTGCTAATTGCTTTCCAGTTAGGTCATATACGGCCAGTTGGACGTTTTGATTGGCTGTAAGACTAAACCGAATGGTAGTGGAGGGATTAAAAGGATTCGGATAGTTTTGCTCCAATACCAAGGTTTCCGGCACTTCATTGGCTTCCACTTCAACGCTGGTCAGGTTGCCAAGGTGACCGATGGTAGAAAGGGCAGACCACCCATTTAGCCAGTTCTTAACCCGGAAGGCGCCAATAAAGTCTTGTTTATCGAAGAATGCTTCACCCGGATCACTCCATTTGGTGGTTAGAATGGGGCTGTTGATCGTTTTGGGTCGAGGATCCAACTTCCCATCAACTGCGCGGCTAATTCCGCCCAACAAAGGATCTACAATGCTATTGGCGTTGGCCGTAAGGTGGGTTTCAATGAAAGCGGTGTTTTTAGAAATGGCTGCCAACGTGGTATTGGCACTCCCAATATTCCACCATATATTATTTTTCAGCAACAAATTGCCATCCTCAAGCTGCTTCTTCGAGTCACCGCCCTTCGAGGCCACTTCTTCGATACTCACCCCATTTGTTGGGAAGTCCGTAAAAATGGTATTCAGGTATTTACCCCCAGAGAAATCACGAAACTTAAGGGCAAAGTCATTTTTATCGTTACCCGGATTGCTTCCCAGACCAGATCCAATAAACGTGGCATTTGAAATCATGGGCGTAGAATACGGCTGACCCGTAAAGTTGCCCGAAGGTCCACCGTCATGCTCTCCGCCCCGACCCGAAATATCCGGACGGTTCAATGAGAACCAAAATTGGCCACGCCCCCGATAACCCTCATCCCAATCGAAGGTGTCGTCTTCACAAAAAGAGCCTGAAATATAGCGCATGTTTACCGTACCACCGAACATCTCGAAACAATCGTCGGTATTTGAATACACTTCTACAAATTCAATTTTGGTTCCACGTCCAACCGCCCCAAGCGTCAGGCCATTGATTTCGTTCCCAGAGGTATTCAGAACCGCACCACCATGGCGAATAGACACATACTTGAGCACGCCACTATTGTCCTCATCATCAGAACCACCGTACTTGGCATCAAGGTCTGCCGGAATGCCTTCCACCTGTTTATCATTAACTGGGTTCGAGGTTGTGGCTTTTCCGAGGATCACCACACCACCCCAGAGACCCCCATCGGTTGGAAGTAAATCTGATGCATCATTCACATCATCCAACTCCGATGTAAAAATGATCGGTGCATCTACACGGCCTTCTGCCTGAATTCTCGCTCCACGACGAATGATTAATGCGGAAGTAAACTCACCAGTCGTAGGGCTTTTCCGGCCTTTGATCACAGTACCTGGCTCAATAAAAAGGGTTGCACCGTTGTTGACGAAGACCAAACCATCGAGTAGGTATTCAAAATTGGCGGACCAGGAGGTACTACTGACTAGGTCATCTTTTACGATAATGACTTCTTTCTGAAGTTTTGAGCGTTCTCCTACAACATTTTGCGTCCACAGTGCCGTCCATCCTCTAATCCAAAGGTTACTTCCAAATGCGCCCAAGTGCTTCGGATCGGTATGCCATACATCCCCAGTCGGAGCCCAAGGCGTAGTCATTACCGCTGCATTTTTGTCAACCGGGCGTGGATCTAACAAATTGCGTTGTTCCCAACTAATACCCGCCAACCCCGGATTCGTAACCGCATTTTGATTGGCTGTCAGGTGTGCCTCAATGAAAGCGGTGTTTTTAGAAATGGCTGCCAACGTGGTATTGGCACTCCCAATATTCCACCATATATTATTTTTCAGCAACAAATTGCCATCCTCAAGCTGCTTCTTCGAGTCACCGCCCTTCGAGGCCACTTCTTCGATACTCACCCCATTTGTTGGGAAGTCCGTAAAAATGGTATTCAGGTATTTACCCCCAGAGAAATCACGAAACTTAAGGGCAAAGTCATTTTTATCGTTACCCGGATTGCTTCCCAGACCAGATCCAATAAACGTGGCATTTGAAATCATGGGCGTAGAATACGGCTGACCCGTAAAGTTGCCCGAAGGTCCACCGTCATGCTCTCCGCCCCGACCCGAAATATCCGGACGGTTCAATGAGAACCAAAATTGGCCACGCCCCCGATAACCCTCATCCCAATCGAAGGTGTCGTCTTCACAAAAAGAGCCTGAAATATAGCGCATGTTTACCGTACCACCGAACATCTCGAAACAATCGTCGGTATTTGAATACACTTCTACAAATTCAATTTTGGTTCCACGTCCAACCGCCCCAAGCGTCAGGCCATTGATTTCGTTCCCAGAGGTATTCAGAACCGCACCACCATGGCGAATAGACACATACTTGAGCACGCCACTATTGTCCTCATCATCAGAACCACCGTACTTGGCATCAAGGTCTGCCGGAATGCCTTCCACCTGTTTATCATTAACTGGGTTCGAGGTTGTGGCTTTTCCGAGGATCACCACACCACCCCAGAGGCCCCCATCGGTTGGCCGGAGATCCGTAGCATCCCGAACGTTGTCCAATTCGGAAGTAAAAATAATAGGATTGGTTTCAGTTCCTTCGGCCATGATTTTAGCTCCACGACGGATAATCAGGGCCGTCGCAAACTCCCCTGTAGTAGGGCTTTTAATGCCCTTGATCACCGTCCCTGGCTGAATGGTGAGTGTTGCTCCACTGTTTACAAAGACCAAACCATCTAAGTGATATTCATTCGCAGCGGTCCAAGTGGTATTGGCGGTAATATCATCTTTTACCACCACTTTGGTTTGCGCCCAACTACTCGTCGGCGCAAGCAAAAAACCTAACAATAAAAATTGCAACAGACGTTTCATATGCGATGTATTTTAGTGAGAATAATTGAATTATCAGACAAAAGCGCTCCTATCGTTGTCTGGAAAGACACGATCAAAGCAAACCTTTAAGAGGAAAAAGAACCGGATGGCAAAATCCATCCGGGCAATTACTTAGAAGCTATATCCAACGCTCAATGACAAAGAACGCCCTGTATTATACTCGTAATACGTATAGTCCTTGCTCAGAAAGCGATAGGTTTCTTTGTATGGACTGTCTAATAAGTTTTTAGCAGAGAGTTTAAGTTTGAGGCTGCGCACCGAGTGCGAAACAATCAGGTCCAGTTTGGGCGAAGGGCGCTCATAAACGTCGGGTGTATTCCCAAAAGAAACAGCGGTGAGACGGTCCCCAAACACATTGAAATACAGACTCGCCGTTGTTTTTCCGGTGGAATAAGCGAGATCGGTATTGACGATAAACGGTGATTGGCCTTGCAAAGGTCTGATTGTACTGGCATTTGGATCAAGTGCCTTTCTTTCAAGATACTCCGCTTCCGGAAGGGTAATGGTGGACTTCACGATTGAGACATTTGCACCAACGGAAAGGTTTTCAAAAGCGGCTCCCAGCACATCCAGTCTTTTACGGGCTTCAAATTCTGCTCCGAGGATGGTGGCTTTGTCCACGTTTACAAATTGCATAGATTCAGTGGCGCCTGCCTCATAAATAGAGCGTTCAATCGGATTTTGAAGATCTTTATAAAAAACACTCACCGCCAAGATTTCGCTAGGGCGTAAGAAATTTTCTACACGAAGGTCGTAATTCGTAATGAGGGTTCGTTTCAGGTCTGGATTCCCCGCGAGAAAGCCCCCAAGGAGGAAGTCGGCACTGGAAAACCGAGAAAGTTCACGAAAGACCGGACGCGCAATGGTGCGGGTAAGCGCTGCCCGGATATTGGTTTTATCCCCAACTTGATAGACCAAATTTGCCGAGGGCAGCCAGTCTTTGTTCGTAAGTCGGGCATCTTCAAGTGCCGGATCCGCACTTTCCACTGTCATATCGGTGGTTTCATAACGGACACCACCAATGAAACGAAGTTTCTCGGATAAAGGCAATTCGGTCATCAGATAGCCCGCAGCTACGGTTTGATCTCCCTGATAATTATTCCGAAGGACGGCTTCTTTACGAGGCAACTCCACTACATTACCAAAGTTGTATTCGGTTGTCCCATTGGCCAGTGTGCGCTGCGAAATAATCCCTGCATTAGTAGCACCAAAATAGGCTTCCGGATTATTGTCATACACAATCGTATTGGACGGGCGGATCAAAAACGTTCTTTCCGTAAAGTCACGATCTGATGCGGTAAACAAGCCACCCATTTTTAGATTGGCTTTTAATCCGCCCCATTGCTTAAAGGGCAATGAAAAATCTATTGCACCCGTGTTGCTACCTTCGGAGAGTGCTCGCCAATAGTGTGATGGAAACAGTACATTCGCTAAATTCGTGGAATAAGTTGTTCGACCCTCTTCATCAGTGCTTTTCAGGGAGACAAAAAAGCGTAGGTCTGGTTCGTCTTGTTTTGTGAGTGCATTGGCAAATGACCATTCTAAGGTTGACCCACTAGAAACACCCTTTAAGACGTGCTTCCCTTTTACCTGAAGTGAACGAAGTTCCCGCTCTGTATAACCCAACACATTGTTTAACATAACTTTAGAATCATCATTTCCAAAGGAATGATACCAAAAACCTTCTTGATAACGGGAGACTGATTCACCACTACGCGAATAAAGCCCATTCACCGAAATCTGGTGTGCAGGGTTAAGGGTGTAAGAGAGGTTTAATAAGCCACCAAACGAAGCTTCTTCTGTACTTTTCTCATCGGTATAAAAACCAAGGGTGGAATATAGCTCGGTCGCACCAACAGTTGGATTCACATACCGTTCCGACTTACCGCTTCGGTGTGAAACATTGTAATCATAACTAAGACTTGCTACATAACCAAGTGAACGGTTGGCAATTTTGACTTGGTTACCCAATGCCATATTAAAACCACCTTTAAATGGAGCCGCGCCAGACTTTGGGGACATGATATTGGTGAGCGACTTGGAGGCTTCGTCTAAAATCTGGGCTTTGCCCGCATCTCGGCGTGCCTCGATGGCGCTTGGAACCTCAAAGTTGGGATCCGAGAGAAAGGCTGGAATAGCCCGCGTGCCATCATCTTTCCCCAACCAATCGGTCTTACCACCCGCATAACGCAAAAAGCTATCGTTAAAATTAGTAACTGTATTGATACCACTGGAAATACCAAAAGATAACATGCGCTTTTCCGGAAACTTACGGGTTCCGATATCCACCAAGCCACCCGAGAAGTTACCGGGTTTATCTGGCGTAAATGTCTTTAGCGTGGTGATGTTGTCTAACATATCCGACTGGAACAAGTCGAAGTTGAACGCTTTTTTATCGGGGTCAGCACTTGGCAACTCCACCCCATTAAGATGGGTACTAGCGTATCGTTCACCTAATCCACGCACAAAAACATACTTTCCACCCACCACAGAAGCACCAGTTACCTTGGTCATCGCATCGGCAGCAGATGAAGACCCAGATTTAGAGATCGCCTCCGCCGAGATCGCATCACTCACCGCCGTAGCTTTTTGGCGAAGACGCAACATCGCCCCTTCAGAATTACTAATAGCGGCGGCCTCGATGACCACTTCGGTACCAGAAGCAGTGACCTCTTCCTTCATAGCAATATCCAACTTAACCAGTTGGTTCGCCCCAATACTGATTTTTTTCAACACCGTAATATATCCGATATATGACAACTGTACTTCATAGTCACCAGGAGCCAAACGTAGAATATATCTGCCATCCAGATCGGTTACGACGCCGATTGATTTGCCCGGAATCTGAACGGTGACACCAATCATGGTTTCACCGAGGGTTGCGTCAGTTACAGTTCCTGAAAGTGTACCTTGCTGGGCAAGGGAAGTTTGAAGACCCAAAGAGACCCATAAAACGGTAAGAATAAAAAGCAGTTTGCGAAATTGCATAACAAATTGTTTAGGTGAGAAACATAAAGACGGATAAAAATATCCCCTCAAGATGGTCAAACATGTTATCAACCTGTTATGAATGTTCTTTTTCTGTTACCTCTGTATTACCGTTGTAATAAGGATCGGTGAGGGGTAGTATGGAAACACTTCCACCAGCATATACCCAATATGACAGTTCCTATCCTTCATGATATTTACATTTCCTACTTACATACACATGCTCAAGATCATAAGAAACCTCTTTATCATCGTTCGAGACCCTATTCGTTCTGGTTTATTGTTCCTTTGAAAAACTTATCCACACCTATTTTCTTCGTTTTTTGCATCGCGTATGTTGGCTTTGTACCCCCAAAACGATGCACACCGACACACTTTTACACCTGATTTTTACCTACCAACCGAATGCCCTATTTGAATTGTTGCGTCAACCAGAGTTGTCCGAAAAATACAGGCCCTATACCTACGTGGAGGTGAAAGAAAAAGCCTTCCGGCATGAAGCCATACAACCGAGATTTCTTCCGGCGTGTATTTGCCGAAGTATCTCTGTTCATTCACCAACAAAATTACGAAGAAGCTCGGATACTGATGGCCCAAGGTATCTTAGAAATCCGCTACCTGAACGACCTTCTTGCACACACCACAAGACTCCAATAGCATTGCCATAGGTACCTTGCGCCTGATCGTCACACCGGAAGAAGGGCTTATTCCGCTTACAGCAATCGCAGCTTTTGTCCAACACCGAACAGGAACAAAAAATTGGGTGCAATCATCGAATCCATCGTCTTAGGTAAATTTTCCGAACGAACCAGAGAAGAGGTACAGGCCATGTTAAACTTGGATTTCAACGTTAAACAAACCAAAATCTATCAGGAAGCCATCCAGGAAGGAAGACAAGAAGGTGAAGAGATCGGAATCAAGAAAGGGCGTCAAGTAGGAAGACAAGAAGGACGTGCCAAAGCGTTAGAGGAAGAGCGCCAAAAAATCGGGCGGCATGTGATGGAAACCATCCGTACCGCCCCATCGGATAAAATCTTGGATCTGTACGGAAAGGCCATGGCCGCACAACGGTTGGAGGATGTGGCGCTGTAATTGTGCAGTGCTTTACCTCCAATACATCAAAACAAGCTAATGTTTCGTAAATACCGATATAGTCATCGCATAACTATATAGATTCAACGCTTAAGGTATAAATTTCGCATTTCATAAGGTTTCTGGAAGTGATCGTCCGAAAGTTCGTCAATGAAGACAATTGCTTCGCCCGTAGATTTCATTTCAGGGCCGAGTTCTTTAGAAACTTCAGGAAATTTATCCCATGAAAAAACAGGTTCTTTAATAGCAAATCCTTCTAATTTGGAAACCAAAAGACCCGCATCCTGAAAAGTGGTTAATTTCTCACCCAACATCAGCCGTGTTGCATAGTTCGAAATCGGTACTCCTGTTGCTTTTGCGACAAATGGCACTGTACGACTGGCACGCGGATTCGCCTCGATGACATACACATCGTCTTTTTTAACCACCATCTGGATGTTTACTAAACCTATTACGTTCATTGCACGCGCAATAGATCGGGTATAAGATGTAATAGTTTCGATCACATGTGGCTTTAAGGAAAAAGGTGGTAGTACCGCAGTAGAATCTCCAGAATGAACTCCAGCAGGTTCAATTTGCTGCATTATTCCACAGATATGCACGTCTTTACCATCCGACAAAGCATCTACATCAATCTCGACTCCGCCTTCGAGAAAGAGATCCAAGAGCAATTGATTGTCCGGAAAAATATCAAAGATCCGTTGAGCATATTCGCGTACTTCTTCCTTATTAATGGCAATCCGCATCCCTTGTCCGCCCAGAACATAACTGGGGCGCACTAGAATAGGATACCCAATGGTTTCCGAGACCGCTGCTGCTTCGCCTGGAGAAAGGGCAACGCCAAACGGAGGATAAGGGATTTCGAGTTGCTTTAGTAATCTGGAAAATTGGCCACGGTCTTCTGCCAGGTCCATATTTTGGTACGATGTACCCAATATTTGTACCCCAACCTCGTGGAGTTGACGAGAAATGCGTAAGGCCGTTTGCCCCCCCATTTGCACAATCACACCGATGGGCTTTTCGTGCTCAATCACGTCCATAACCCGTTCAAAGAAAACGGGTTCAAAATATAACTTATCCGCAATATCGAAGTCCGTAGAAACCGTTTCGGGGTTACAATTGATCATAATGGCCTCGTATCCACTTTCCTTTGCGGCCAAAACAGCATGGACGCAAGAGTAATCGAACTCAATACCTTGTCCAATCCGGTTTGGGCCAGAGCCAATAATCACCACCTTTTCTCGTTCCGAAACTTCGGACTCGTTTTCATCTGCATATGTCGAATAAAAGTAAGGTGTTTGAGCTGGAAATTCGCCTGCACAGGTATCCACCAATTGGAATACAGGGCTAATATTTTGCGCTTTCCGATGACGGCGCACGTCTTCCTCGGCCACCGCTCCCTGCAACAAATACGCCAGTTGTACATCCGAAAAGCCATGCTGCTTGGCACGGCGCAAGAGCGACGGTGGCAAAGTTTGCAGGTGATGTTGACCTATTTCTTTTTCCAACTGCACCAAATATTGGATCTGGTACAAAAACCATTTGTCCACTTTGGTAATGTCTGCAATTTCCTCTACCGAAGCCCCCATTTTCAATGCGGAACGAATTTGGAGGGTACTGTCCCAATAAGGCTTTTGCAAGCGCATCCGGATGATATTCCGGCTGGGCTCTTCTCGATCTGCCCCCAACCCAGCACGTCCGATCTCCATGCTCTGCCAGGCTTTTTGGAGGGATTCGGTGAATGTACGTCCAATGGCCATCACTTCTCCCACTGCCTTCATCTGGGTGGTTAGCACTTCATCCGCGCCTTCAAACTTATCGAAATTAAAACGCGGAACCTTTGTCACCACATAATCAATACTCGGCTCAAAGCAGGCCGAAGTCGTGCCCGTTACATCGTTAGGAAGTTCATCTAAGGTATAACCAATAGCCAATTTAGAAGCCACTTTGGCAATCGGATAGCCCGTCGCTTTGGAAGCCAACGCCGACGAACGCGAAACACGAGGATTGATCTCGATGGCAATCATACGGCCCGTTTTTGGATTAAAAGCGAATTGTACGTTACAACCACCTGCAAATGTCCCAATAGAACGCATCATCCGAATGGCCGCATCCCGCATCCGCTGAAAATCTTTATCTGAAAGTGTTTGTGTAGGTGCAACCGTCAACGAGTCGCCTGTATGCACGCCCATTGGATCCAAATTCTCAATTCCACAGATAATGATGACGTTGTCATTGGCGTCCCGCAAAAGTTCCAACTCATACTCTTTCCAGCCAAACATGCTTTCTTCAACCAGCACCTCATGGACAGGAGACATTTCAAGTCCCCTAATTACCTTCCGGTCGAACTCGTCCTGTGTCCATACGATACCTCCGCCCGTTCCCCCCAGTGTAAAACTTGGACGAATCACCACGGGCAGTCCACCCAATTCCTGGGTAATTTCTTTCGCCTCAAGAAGGGAATTGGCCACACGGCTTCGTGCCTGATCTACGCCAATCTTTTCCATCAGGTCTCGGAACTGCTGACGATCTTCGGTGATGTCTATGGCGTCTATATCCACCCCAATAATATCAATATTCATCTTCTTCCAGAATCCTTCGTGATGAAGTGTTCTGGCCAAATTAAGGGCTGTCTGCCCCCCCATGGTAGGCAATACTGCATCTGGGCGCTCGGTCTCACAGATTTTTTTAATGGATTTAGGCGTCAATTCCTGCAAATAAATCCGATCAGCCGTCATTGGATCGGTCATAATGGTTGCCGGATTTGAGTTGACCAATATCACTTCGTAGCCTTCTTTTTTAAGAGAGCGGGCTGCCTGTGTTCCCGAATAATCAAACTCACATGCCTGTCCAATTATGATAGGCCCGGAACCGATTAACAAGATTTTTTTGATATCTGTGCGTTTTGGCATTTTATATAAGTTCTTGTTTAAATTCGCCTTGACTACTATCATTAGTGTGCATACAGGTAGGAAAACCTACAACGACCGCTTCGCCAAGTTCTTCACCATCAGTGCCGCATACAAACGCAATTGTCGTCTTGTATTACAGCCATTCGAGATACTCCTACCGGATACGGTGTTTCATTTGCGTAACCACCACCTAGATCATCCGCAAACGCCCCACCCACGTTATATGCTGGACGCAGCATAATCACATCTGGACAACGGTTTGGGTTGCGACAATATCGGCGAGGAATTGGTCGAACAAGTACTGGCTATCGTGGGGGCCAGGCGAAGCTTCTGGATGATATTGTACGGAGAATCCTTTGAACTGTCGGAAGCGCAAACCCTCTACGGTCTGGTCATTAAGATTGATATGGGTTATATCCGCCACCGTCTCGTCCACCATGTCCTTCGCAACAGCAAACCCGTGGTTTTGTGTAGAAATCTCCACGTGCCCCGTAATTAAATTCTTAACGGGATGGTTTGCTCCCCGATGTCCCACATACATTTTATACACGTTTAGCCCATTCGCCAGCGCCATCAGTTGATGTCCCAAACAAATTCCAAACATCGGCAGACCCGTCTGGATCGCATCTTGCGCCACCTTAATTTGATCTGGCATCGCACGTGGATCACCAGGCCCATTCGAGAAAAACAACCCATCAGGTTGCCACTTCAGTATTTCGGCCAGGGGTGCATCGTGCGGAAACACCCGAACACTACAGTTTCGCTGTTGAAAGGATCGCAGAATATTCAGTTTGCAACCAAAATCATATACGGCAATCTGGGGCCCTTGTCCGCTACAAAAATCATACGCGGACTTCGTCGAAACGCGGCTTGCCAATTCCAACCCATCCATGGAAGGAACCCGTTTCGCTTTTTCCACCAACCGCTCCTCGTCTAAGTCCAGTGATGAAATCACGGCATTCATGACCCCTTTTTCACGGATATGGCGCACCAACCGCCGGGTATCAATACCCGAAATGGCCACTACCTTATGCCGTTTCAGAAAACTATCCAGCGATTCTTCGGCGCGGGGATTGGAATAATCGTCCGTGAACGAGCGCACTACCAATCCAGAAATCATAACTTTGCGGGCTTCGAGGTCTGCTTCTGCGGCGCCATAGTTTCCAATATGTGGATAGGTCATCATCATGATTTGCCCTACATAACTTGGATCCGTTGCAATTTCCTGATAGCCCGTCATGCTCGTATTAAAGCAGAGTTCACCTGTGGTCTCACCCCGAAAACCGCGTGCAACTCCTGTTACCACGGTTCCATCCGAGAGTGCCAATTTTGCCGTTTCGTTCATCCTTAGTTTTTTGAAAGCGGTTTCAAATGGCCGAATACAAAAAAAGCCTTCCGCTACGGAAAGCCCAACTGTTCACCGTTTCATATGTCTATTGAAGGAGTTCATCCAACAACTTACAATCGAGGGGTGGTTCTTGCATGTATCCGGTGTTATCTTACGGGTAGTTCAGACGGCTTAAAATACGGGTAACATCCTGTAAACAAAACCTTTGGCAGGCTCATTCACTAAAAATCAAGATAGATCACGCAGACTGAGCATGGAAATACGAGATGAAATAGCAATCTTAGACACCATTTTTTTGGAAAGGAATAAGGCATATGGGGCCTATGTCTTACGGCAGATATTCCCGACTCATATGCGCTTAGCAGGATTGTTTGTCCTACTATTCATCCTCCTTTTAAGTAGTATTTTCTTTACACATAAATGGATCTATCCGCCTCAAACCTCTGACATCAAAAGGGATGTAGTGGCGCAGTTAATTAACCTTCCTGAACCACCCTCTCTTCCCAAACCCAAAATAGAGATCCCAAAAACACCCACTGGTGGCCCTGCTGCTGGCGGTACACCCGCTCCGGCAATACGACCAACAATCCGGTTTGTACCACCGGTCATTCGTCGTGATGAAGAAGTACAAGTAGAAGAACCACCACCCACCATCGAGGAGTTGAAGCCAAAAGAGGCCGCTGCCATCACCCGAAAAGGAGACTCTACTGCCGTTGCTACTTCTTCCGGTATCGGAAATGGAATAGGCAACGGCGTGGGGGATGGGACAGGAAATGGACGCGGAGACGGAAGTGGAACGGGCACGGGCGATGGCAGTCCAACCACCAAACCCACCCAGCCGGATGTAAGGATTGCCCCCAAATTGGTGCGCATCGTTACGCCAGAATATACCGAAGCGGCCCGTAGTAAACGTATTCTGGCCAAGGTAAGTGTAGAAGTAACCATAGACGAAAATGGGAAAGTGACCATCGCACGTATATTAAAGCGATGGCTCTTAGACAAAAAAGGAACCGAAACACCGATTGATCGCTTGGAATATGGCCTTGAAGATGCTGCCATGAATGCGGCTACCCGCCATCTTTTCCGCCCTGCCCGGCTTAATGGTAAAGCGATTCCCAGTACCTATGTACTCGACATGCAATTTGGGGTTGAATAACATCGGGGGTTCAACAAGTTCACATGCCGCCGTATTAACTGATCTGACGGAGTTTAATAGAAGGTATTTTGCCCCTACTTATTTAACTTCCATTTTACTATTTCGAGTCAGGACTTGCATTTTCCGTGAAGGTATTGTAACATACACCCACTACTCGTTGCGATTCCGCTTTTTGTGGTTTGCATTTCTCTTCGTTGCAAACAAACCAATCACATGTTGCCATTCAGTTTTGGAAAGTTGCCCGCATTTGGGGATTTTGTTCGGGTTCAGGCCACAGGGCCAGATGTGAACCACTTTGACCTTTGGCTCCAAGAAGGTATCCTTACCGGAAGAACACACTGGGAGTCGGACTGGGAACTCATTTGGAGAAAAGCGCCACCCTACCATTATTTCTACTCCGACCTATCGAGCCACCGTTTTCTTTCCGGTCGTATCCAAACCAGTCGCGATAAATCCGGCAGATTATTCCCTATAACCTTCGGCATACGTGGAGAATTACAAGGATTAACACATACACTATTACCTTCTTTGATCTTAGCCTTGCATCCCGCCTATCGAAAATCAGGGGAATACCTTGACCAACCTTCTCCGGATCTTTTGCATCCACATATAGAACAAATGGTACGCAATTTGCCTCTTCCAGATAAAGTGTTCTTTTCACAGGCTCAAAACCATCTAAAACTATTTTTGGAGACAACCACACAAGCCGCATTTTGGTTTGGGATCTATGGGGATTTTAAAGATTTTCGGCGGATGGATTTATGGCATCAACTATTTAATTTTATTCATTTTGCGCGGTTAGAAAAAAACCGAAAATTCCCCGGCATTGTCCTCCCCCTTAGTGCCTCGGAAACAGTAGTGGCAACCGAGGTCGCTTTTTGGCTCACGGCTGTTCTGCGCTTATGGGGATCGGCCATTCACCCAACCCTCTTTTGGTCTTTGCCTCAATCCCGTGGCTCACGCCGCCTTTTGATATTCCTTGAGAAGCCGGGGCCAGACGCATTAAATGCCCTCTTAGACAGTGAAATGGGGCTTCCAGCTGTCTATCCAATGGGATATGGAACGATTGTAGGCCAAACCATCCCGTATCACGTGAGGGAATCATTGGAAAACCCAGCCATGAGCCTTGCCCAAATAATCCAAAAAATCCCTGAGCGCATTTAGGCAAAAAAACCGTATTATCAAACAGAACCTTCACACTGCAAATAACACGGATTCACTTCCGTATTCTGACGTATGGAAAACCTTACGCCCCTCCTCGAAGAAGTCTTGGCACCAATCCCCGGTGACAATCCCGCTGGTAGCCGAATAGACCCGAACGAAGACTTTGATTTTGTATCCATCAAAAATGAGGTGGATAAGATGAGTTTGGTCTCTGGAGCTGTGGATCAAGAAAAACTCATGGAGCAGTCCAAATCATTGGTTGGCACCCAGCAAAATGTGACCATTAAAGGAGCAGCCGTCTCTTCGGGAACACAATACGACCTTATTGTTTCCGCAAGCCGCAATATTCTGAAAAACAAGTCCAAGAACCTTTTGGTTATCGCCTACATGAATGTGGGATTGGCCTACGACCAAGGGGCGACAGGTCTTGCGGATGGCTTTGGAGCCTTACGGATTTTTGCCGAAAACTATTGGGATCAGGGTTATCCCGAAAAGAAGAAACCGCGATTACGCGGGGCAGCCCTCAATTTCATGATGCCCAAACTGATCAATTGGGCAGAACGCTACAAGCCCCAACAGGGAGACGATACCGCCTTTGAAACCATAAAGACACATCTTGCATTCCTCTCCGGGTTTTGGATGAAGGAACTCAATGAACATGCACCGCCTACAACCGAATTTAAGGTGGGCTTAGAAAAATTGGTCAAACAAGTAGCGGCTCCTACACCGCCCCCTCCACCACTGCCAGATCCTGTGGAGCCGACTACCACGAGCCCTATCACAGAAACTGCACCCGCAAACGAGGCCCTTTCCTCCCCTGACCCATCGGTTAGTTTGCTTTCTTCATTCGGCACAGTAGAGGATGCGATTATGGCGGTACCACAACTTTGTGCAGCGATACGTCAGGCAGACCGCCGCCACCCCGCTTCATACCGAATGATGCGCTTGGCCATGTGGGCGGGCCTCACGTCCGAGCCAGCAAATGACATGCTACCCGGCCCCGAATCCCACCGCTACAATTATTATACAGGTGAATTGGCCAACCAAGACCTAACAACCATTATCGAAGAAGTGGAGGGGTTAATGCAAGAGTTCCCCTACCCACTGATTTTAGATTTACAGCGTGTTTTGGTTCAAGCCCTTGAAAAAGCAGGCAACGACTTCTTAATGGCAAAAGAAGCGATTCTGACCGAACTGGCCCTGATGCTCCAAAAAGTCCCCGCATTGCCTACGCTTCGTTTTAATGACGGAACCCCCTTTGCTTCGCCGATCACCCAGACATGGATCGAGGACGTGGTCGTACCCTTCATTGGGGCTGGCAGTGGCGGTGGCGGTGGTAACCTGATGATCACTGCAGGCGAAGAAGAGGCCGAGTTGGTAGCCGCGTTCAAAGAAGCACAAAAAACAATCGAAGAAGTGGGCGCGGCAACGGCAGTAGCTAAACTTCAGGCCGGAATGGAAGCCGACCTCTCTGGAAGAGCACGTTTCAGACGGCGCCTAATGGTAGCCATCTTATGTAGCAAAGTAGGCTTTAACCGCATTGCTTTACCCCTTCTCGAAACGCTGGACTTCGAGGGAGAAGCCATAGGGTTGGCGCGATGGGAACCAGCACTTGCCTTGGATGTCTGGCTAAACCAATACCGCTGTTATAAAGCCCTGTTATCGGAGGCCAATGAGGACCGACAGATCTATTGGCAAGAAAAAATGGAGACAGTTTTGGACAAAATGAGCCGCACCGATGTACGCTTTGCCCTCACAGCCATTGGAGAACGGCCTAAATCCATTTCAAAAAACACTTTACCTCAAGAAACATTAACAGAAACTGATGTTTGATTTTCTCAAAATGAGTCTTGATTTTGAACAAAAAAATCAGTATCTATAAAGGACACATGAAGTGTATCCTTATTTGCCCTATGGCCCGGATACTTCCGCTAATCCACGAAATTCATCCTTCATAACACAATTATAGACCCCTCACAAACCTTTACCTTGCGACAATCCGAGACAACGGCATTTTCCCAACCGCATGTAAAGGATAAACACTTGGAGCAAAACTCATGAGCAGTTTCCAACATGAAAAACCCCCTGCCCGTATCAACCTATTTCTGGATGTAAAAAAAGGCGACGCAATGGTTCGCGAAGAATTACCTTTCCGGATGTTGGTGATGGGAGATTTTGGCGGTTCCAAAGACGAAGACATTGCAGATCGGGACATCATCAATGTGAATAAAGACAACTTCGAGGATATCCTGAAATCACGGGAGATGAAGTTGGATATGGTTGTAGCCAATCACCTGAAAGATGACCCTGAAGCAGAAATGAAGGTGCAGGTAAAGGTGGAAAGTATGAAAGACTTTACACCGGAAAATGTGGCCAAACAAATTCCGGAACTAGACAAGATGCTTGCAACCCGTAACCTCCTGCAAGACTTACGGAACCGCGTCATCACTTTGGGCGATTTCCGGCGCCAGTTAGAAACCATTATCAAAGACAAAGAAGCATTGGCACGCCTTGCCGACGAATTGCACAAAATCGTACCTGATGATGGCCAAGGTGCCTAATACGTCTCCTATGCCCACCGATATAGGACTGGGCAGAATCGGCAATTGTTTTTATTAACCTTCGAAACATTACTTACATGTCTGCTACACAACAGGCTTCGGGCGCTCCAAGCGCTCAGGTTCAAGAATTAGACGGCAAAGACAGCTTATTAGATAGCCTCTTTGCCCAAGTCAACATGGAAAAACCTTCTGAAACAGTAAATCTGAAGGTTTTCAAAGAAGGAGAGCAACTGGCCAATCAATCCAAAAACGAGATGATGGCCGCCGCACTTAGCGTTTTTGTGGATACGGTTGCCGCATTAGATACCCCATTAGACCGCTTAGACAAACATTTTATAGACGCCATGGTGGCCAACATAGACCAAAAAATCAGCCAGCAATTGGATGCGGTCATGCACCACCCCACTTTCCAAAAAATGGAGTCTTCTTGGCGTGGGCTCAAATTTATGGTGGACCGGATAGACTTCCGGAAAAACGTTAAAGTGGAGATATTAGATGTGGACAAAGATGAACTAGCAGAGTCCTTTGAAGATTCTCCGGAACTCATCCAGTCTCCGCTATACAAACATATTTATACCGATGCCTACGATCAACCTGGTGCAACACCCTACGCAACCATTGTTTCCAACTTCGAGTTTGACAGTTCTGCAAAGGATGTTAACCTATTGACAAATATGTCTAAGGTAGCGGCCTCTGCACATTGTCCGTTCCTTGGCTCCATTGGCCCCAAATTCTTCGGCAAGTCCAGCATGGAAGATTGGAAAAAAATTCCAGACTTGGGCGCTTATATGGAAACTTCCGATTACATCAAATGGAATGCCTTCCGCGCCACCGATGATTCTCGCTATGTAGGACTCACCATGCCGCGCTTTATGGCCCGCCTGCCTTATGGCGACGACAACCCCGTCAAAGCATTTAACTATCAAGAAAATGTAAAAGGCAGCGATCACGATAAATACCTGTGGGCCAATGCCACTTTTGCGATGGCCACGAACATGGCCAAAGCATTTATGGCAGATGGCTGGTCGGTACAAATACGTGGACCGGAAGCGGGTGGTAAAGTAGAAGACCTTCCCGTTCACCTGTATGATGTAGGCAAGGGCAAGCAACTCAAGACCCCCACCGAGGTCCCCATCAGCGAAACCTTGGAGTTTCAATGCGCCAACTTGGGCTTCATCCCCCTCAGCCATTATCAAAACCGTGATTTTGCATGTTTCTTCTCGGCAAACTCGGCACAAAAGCCCAAACTCTATGACGATGAGTTTGCAACCGCAAACAGCCGGATCAATTCTCGGTTGCCGTATATCTTCTTGGCATCCCGCATCTCGCACTATCTGAAAGTAATGCAACGTGAAAACATTGGTTCTACCAAGAGCCGTGTGGTCATAGAAGAAGAACTTAATCGCTGGCTGAAAAGTTTGGTTACGGAAATGTCGAATCCTTCTCCAGCAGTTATCGCCCGTTACCCCTTGAAAGGCGCACAAGTGACGGTATCAGAAGTAGGAGACAATCCGGGATTCTACCGCGTCGAAACCATGATTATGCCACACTTCCAGATTGAGGGGATGGATATCAACCTTTCTCTTGTCGGGAAAATGCCAGCCAAATAATGAATGGATTTACCAAGGAAGAAAAACCTCCTCGGTAGCCTAAAAAAATATGATCTCTGTGATCCCTTTTTCCAACCCCATGCGTTATTAATAGTGTAAGTAAACACTTCAAATTATAACAACTTAAAACAAAACCTATCACTACAAAACGGAGAATCGAAATGGCACTCAATGCTTATCTGAAACTGAAAGGCCAGAAACAAGGCGAGATCAAAGGCAGTGTTACCCAAAAAGGCCGTGAAGGCAAAATTATGGTAATCGCTGTAAATCATGAAATTGTTAGTCCACGTGATGCAGCCAGCGGACTTCCAACGGGCAAGCGGATGCACAAACCCTTGGTCATTACCAAAGAGTTGGACAAATCCTCCCCATTGCTCTATAATGCCTTGGTGAACAACGAAAATATCACCGAGTTTGAGCTCCAATTCTGGACCCCGCAAATTGGTGGAGCCGTTGGTGGTGGTGGAACAGAAAAACAACACTACACCATCAAATTAACAAATGCCAACATTGCTTCGGTCAACTTCAGAATGTTGAACAACAAAAACCCGGAATTGACCCGCTATGCCGAGTATGAAGAGATTGCCTTTACTTATCAAAAGATCGAATGGACTTGGAATGATGGTGGTATCACCGCTATGGATGACTGGGAAAGCCCAGTAGTCTAAACCCGTTTAAAGGTTCGTTTTGACCGAAACTCCGTTGGGAAACCTTCGGGGTTTCGGCATTTTGAAGTAAGACCTCCGGCAACCCGCTTTCCCTGATGTCGGATCAACCCCAAACCCATGCAAGCGAGTCTTTTAGACGTTCTTCTGGGACACTTTGACGTTCAGAGTCCGCTTTCTTCCGTCTCGGAGCGCGACCAACGGTTATATAGCGTTATGGCAAATCTGCGTCGGCTGTTTAATACCCGACAAGGCGCCATCGAGCATCTACCAGATTATGGTTTACCGGACCTGCATACGCTCTATCGAGACATGCCCTGGGGGGCCGAGCAGTTAAAAAAACTCTTGGAAGAAGTGGTTCGAAAATATGAACCGAGGCTCACACAGGTAAATATCAGCTACCAGCATACCGATGTAAACCAGATGCGCCTCATCTTTGTACTCCGGGCCAAGTTGGATAAAAAGCAAATTGTGCGCTTTCAAACCACCATTTCGGCCACCGAATTAATTGATGTTTCGCCCGTGCGGCGCGATTCCTGAACCATCCGAAAAGGCACCGGTTTGCCCACCGATTGCCCTAAGCCCATAGACTGTGTCGAGAAAATATTACGAAGAAGAAATGCGGTATCTGTACGAAGCCGGCAAAGCATTTGCACAGGCGCATCCTGAAACCGCCCGTTTTCTGAATTTAGACAGCATTACCGACCGCGACCCATACGTTGAGCGGCTCTTTGAAGGATTTGCCTTTCTTTCCGGGCGGATTCATGAACGATTAGACGATGACTTACCGGAATATACCGAGGGGTTATTCAACCTAATGTGGCCGCATTATCTGCGCCCTATTCCCGGTTTGTCTATCTTAGAAATGCGCCCTAAAATTGGGGTAATCCAAGAAACCACAAGCTATACTGCCGGAACCGAAGTCATCTCCAAACCAATAGGCCCAGAAAATATCGCCTGCCGTTTTACGACCACAAATACTTTGGATGTACACCCACTAACCTTATCCAAGGCCGAAATGACTTGGATACCGGGCAGTTCGAGCCTCAACCTACAATTCGATTTATTAAAAGGGGCGTCCTTTGAAAACCTTCGTTTTAAAAACGGAAAACTCCGGCTGTTTTTTTATGCGGATCCAGCAATTGCTTCTACCTTGCATTTATTCATGACCCGTCATGTGCGACGTGTGACCCTTTCTTGCGGACCCGAGAACCAGCCATTCACCATTGCCAATGATCAGTCATGGGTAGAACCTTGTGGATTTATGGAGGAAGACGGTCTCCTGCCCTATTCACGGTTTTCATTTAAAGGGTTTCGGTTGTTACAGGAATATTTTAGCTTCCGGCCCAAATTCTGGTTTGTAGATTTATGTGGCTTCGATCGCTTTACCCCCGAAGAACCGCCAACGGTTTTTGAAGTACGGGTGGACTTTGACCGCTCATTCCCAGAAGACCGCCGTTTTAAAACGGATAATATCCGGCTTCACTGTACCCCCATTATAAACCTCTTCCCAAAAGACACCACCCCTATACGAGTGGACCATCTTACGACCGAGTACCGCATCAATCCCGACACCAATGCACCACGTAGTTTTGAGCTTTATGATACCACCGAGGTCGTGGGTATTGAAGAGCGAACCAACCGAAGGCATTATTATAAACCGTTTTATTCATTTGAACGGGACGAAAAGGGCAGGTTTTATACGACCAAAATCCGACAAGCGCCTTCAGGACAGTACGACATGTACCTTTCCATTTTAGGCTCCAACCTCGACCAAGACTTAGCAAACGAGACGCTTTCTATTACAGCCTTAGCCACTAACCGAAGTTTGCCCCGCGAGCACCTAAAAGAAGGCGACATTTCCAAGCCGCCGCCTGGTTTTGCAGACGTGGTTCAGCTACGCAATTTGACCCAACCCACATTAGACCGTCATCCGCCACGCGACCAGAATTTTTTCTGGAAGCTGATTTCTCACCTTTCGATGAACCACATGTCCATCGCCAATCCAGTCTCATTCCGGCTTTTGCTTAGCTTATATGACTGGGAACGCAGCGAAGCCAACCGAAAACGCATCGAAGGCATACGCAACATCATCTGGCGACCCAAGGAGCGGGTGTATCGGGGGGCCATCATTCGTGGCTCCGAAGTGGTGCTCGAAATTCAAGATGGGGCTTTTGCAGATGAAGGTGATCTATGCCTTTTTGGGCTGGTTATGAGCCACTTTTTGGGAATGTATGCCACCATCAATTCGTTTGTGTACCTCACGCTTGTTTCGATGCCTTCCGGAAAGACGTATGAATGGACGCCCAAGAAAGGCGTTAAGCCAGTTTTATAAAGCCCGAAAGACAGACAGACTCTATGGCCACTAAAAAGAAACCCAGCCACCGCGTCATGGAACGCATGTTGCAGGAGCCGCATCAATTCGACTTTTTTCAGGCAGTGATGCTTTTGGAACGGCAATATGGAGACCAGAAACGAAACGATGTTTATACCGATAACGAAGCGCATCCGGTTTTTATTCAGCCGCATACAGGATTGGTATTCCCGCCATCAGACGTCAAAAACATTGAAATAACACAACGGCATGGCCATTCTATGCCCGAAGTGACCGTCACATTCATGGGGCTATACGGTATTGCATCGCCGCTGCCAGTTTATTTTTACGACGAAATTGCTACCGATCAGGCTTATACCTTGCCGTTAAAGACCTTTTTGGATTTCTTTAATCATCGGTTGTACCAACATTTTTTCAGGGCATGGAAGAAATACCAACCCTCGCTTCAGGCACAAAACGAGCATGTGGATCGCCATGCCGAACGTTTTTTTGCATTGGCTGGCATTGGCCTTCCAGACCAGCGTTCCGGCCATTTTTTTTCTCCGATGCGTTTGGCAGCGTTTGCCGGGCGATTGTCTTCTCCTACCCGAAATGTAGAAGGATTGCGCGCTCTTTTAGAAGCATTTTTTGATGACACAAAGGTCAAAATCCAGGAAAACATTCCCCGATGGGTGGAACTCAGCGAGCGCCCTATTATGAGCCGGAAATCCCGAAATGGCATGTTGCTTGGAAATAACATAACGCTTGGCCGCAAATTATTCGATATTTCCGGTAAATTCCGTATTCATATGCAGATCCGTTCCTTAGAACAATACCTGGGTTTATTACCCGGTGGCCGATATGAAGCCATGATCCGCTATTTAGTAGGACTGTATGCGCCGGATGGACTAAGTTATGACATACAACTGGAAATACCCGCGAACCTGTTGCCCCGCCAGTCACTGGGTAAAGACAAACCTATTCGGCTTGGGCTTACTGGTATGTTGGGCCACGCCAAAGAGGCCCTGCACAAGCGAATCATTCAGTATTTTTAAACCAAAATTGGTGCAGATTAGCAACTGCCCACCTATATAAAACGATCTCTCTCACCTGCGGTAACACCACCGCATAATGCCCTTCAACCGTATGGTTACCAAAGACTTACGCAAACTTCTTTCCCGGCTAAATGCCTACAATACCCGTATGATGGAAGCCGCTGCCGGATTTTGCATTACACGTGGTCACTACGAAGTCTCGTTGGAGCATTTATTGCTCAAAATGATGGAAGATGGAACAGGTGACATCACCAAAATCATGGATCATTATGGCATTCCCAAAAACAATCTTTGGGTAGTTTTACAGCACCGTTTAGAAAGTTTTCGCACGGGAAATACTGGAAGGCCTTCTTTCTCACCCGTATTGCTACAGTTGATAGAGTCGGCTTGGGTGGTAGCATCGGTACATCATAGCGCCAACGAAGTACGTTCCGGCCATATGGTGGAAGCCATCCTTACGGCTGATACCCTGCGTTTGGAGGGTTATGTAGAAGCCCTTTCGGGAGTAGCAACGGATGATCTTCGGCAAAAATTTCGCGAAGTGGTGGGCGGTTCCATTGAAGACACAATGGCCAGTAAATCTGCTGGAAGTATGCCCCGCAATGTGACGGAAGGGGAACAAGCCAGCGGTGAAACCGCCTTAGACCTTTATACGACCGACGTAACCGGAAAAGCTCGCGCCGGAAAAATTGACCCGATTTTTGGGCGCGATGCCGAGATTCGTCAGGCCATAGACGTACTAAGCCGCCGCCGGAAAAACAACCCCATACTCATTGGGGAAGCTGGCGTTGGAAAGACCGCCATTGTAGAGGGATTGGCATTGCGCTTGGTGGAAGGTGATGTACCGGAATCACTCAAAGAGTGCGAAATTCGTGGCCTTGATCTTGCCCTTTTACAAGCCGGTGCCGGTGTAAAAGGTGAATTTGAAAACCGCCTCAAAAACGTGATCGAGGAACTACGAGCCGCGCCCAAACCCATCATTTTATTCATTGATGAAGCGCACACACTCATTGGTGCTGGAGGCTCTCAAGGTACTGGTGATGCAGCCAACCTACTAAAGCCTGCCTTGGCACGTGGTGAACTTCGGACGATTGCCGCCACGACATTTTCTGAATACAAACAATACATCGAAAAAGATCCAGCTTTAGAGCGTCGCTTCCAACCCATCAAAGTGGAAGAGCCAGACATCGAGAAAGCCTCTATGATGCTGCGTGGAATTAAAGGCATATACGAAAAGTTCCATAAACTCCACATCTCTACCGAAGCGACCCAAGCCGCTGCCGCCCTCTCCTCGCGCTACATTGCCGGACGTCAGTTGCCCGATAAAGCAGTGGACTTATTAGACACCGCTTCTGCACGGGTAAAAATGGGTCAAACCGCCAAACCAGGGCAATTGGATGACATAGAGCGGGCAATCGCAAATCTGGAAGTAGAAATTGATGCCAATAAGCGTGATATCGCCACAGGCCTTTCTGATGATCTGGAAAAACTGAACAAGCTGATCGGCGAACTTGCAGAGGCAAAAACACAAAAAGCAGCCTTCGAGAAACGTTGGAAAGAAGAATTGGATATCGTATTGAAAATCAGAGATATAAGGGAAAAAATTTCCAATCAAGATGGCGACTTAATGGCCCTCCGTACCGAAATGTCGGGCTTGCAAGAACACCTCAAGGGCATACAGGGCGAAGACCCTTTGGTTCATGCCGAGGTGAATCCGGCAGTCATTGCACAAATCATTGCAGATTGGACAGGCATTCCGGTGGGCAGCATGATGAAAGATGAAGCCAAGACCCTTTTAGAAATGGATAATCGTCTTAAAGCCCATATTAAGGGGCAAGATGAGGCCATTGCCGATGTCTCGGATGTGATCCGGACGGCGAAAGCAGGTATGAAGAACCCCGATGCTCCGATAGCCGTATTCCTTTTTGTTGGACCAAGTGGAACCGGAAAGACCGAAACCGCCCGCATGGTGGCAGAGGAAATGTTTGGTGGCGAAAAGTTTCTGACGACCATCAACATGAGCGAATATCAGGAATCCCACACGGTCTCGCAACTAAAGGGTGCGCCACCGGGATATGTGGGCTACGGAGAAGGTGGTATTCTTACCGAGGCCGTGCGACAACGTCCGTACTCGGTGGTCTTGTTGGATGAGTGCGAAAAAGCACATAAAGATGTAATGAACCTGTTCTACCAAGTCTTTGACAAAGGCTTTATGCGAGACGGCGAAGGCCGCGAAATTGACTTCCGTAATACCGTGATCATGCTTACTTCTAATTTAGGAACGGAAACCCTGACCGCAATGGGCTTGGAAGACCCGCGTCCATCGCCTGATGCCATGCGCGATGCAATTCACCGCGATTTGGTAGGACACTTCCAACCCGCGCTTTTGGCACGGATGAAGGTGATTCCCTACTACCCGCTCAACAAAGAAGCTGTTAGAGCCATTACCAAACTCAAGCTCAATCGGATTGGTAAGCGATTGGCAGCCTCTCATCAAATGGCGTTCTCCTACTCCGATGAAGTGGTGGAACGTATTGTAGAACGCTGTACTCAAGTGGATAGCGGCGCACGGAATATAGATTTCATCATAGACAGGACGGTTCTCCCCGAAGCCTCACGTGCCTTGCTCCTACGGATGGTGGAGGAAATGATTCCTTCGGAACTATCGTTGGGTATTGATGCAGATGGTAACTTTACCTACACATTTGTCTGATCCGAATTGTATTGCTTTTGTGCTACCGAAGCCCCCATGATGCTTCAGGGGGCTTTAGAGCCTTCTTTTTTCGCCTCTCAAAAGAACTCATCATCATGCCTAACAATCGGGATGCACATATAACGTTCGAAGCTGGTAGTACCACCACCGACTCTTGGGAAGTGGTGCATTTTGAAGCTCGTGAAGCCATTTCCGAACTTTTCCGATTCGACATTGAATTGATTTCGGACGACGACCAAATGGTTTACGAAGATCTAATCAACCAGTCTTGCCATTTATATGTTGAACGCATGGGACAAGACATGCCGTTTCATGGATTGGTCTCCTTTTTCAAACAAGGCCATATGGCTGGAGGCCGCTTTTTATACGAATTTGTGATGGTTCCTCGAATCACCCGTCTCAGACTTGGAAAGTATAGTCGGGTGTTTCAGAACATGAGTATTTTAGACATTATCAAAAAAATCCTCTCAGATGGCGGATTTAGTGAAGGACAGGATTTTGACCTACCCGCAGGCAATGACACACGCTATCCGGTACGTGAGTTTACCATTCAATATCAGGAATCAGACTTGGATTTTATCTTTCGACAAATGGAACACTACGGCCTCTTCTATTACTTCGATCACGATGGAGACGTGGATAAACTCATGATTTGTGAAGACAGCCTATCCAATCCACATGTAGAGGGTGGGGTACTGCCTTTCCACCATGAAGGCGGCTTAAGTGACAGTGACGACCAGGAAATTGTGCGGAGTTTTATTTTTAGCGCCCAACTGACTACCGGAAAGACCCTTTTAGATGATTATTATTACCGTACACCCAACCTAAATTTGGCCGTGGAAGCCTCCTCACCACAGGCTTTGGCTGGTTTACAGTACGAATATGCGCTAGATTATCAAAAAACCGGATTGGGTAACCATTTGGCAAAAGTACGCCAAGAATATTTTAATAGCCAAAAACTGCTTATTGATGGCGAAAGTGATTGTGGCGCTTTCCGGAGTGGGCTTATTTTTTCACTGGAGCAACACTACCGAAACGAGCGCAACATAGACTATCTCCTCACCGAAGTACGGCATGAGGGTAGCCAAGGCATTGGCTTGGACTCAGGAGGCAGTCGTCCCAGATATGCAAACCATTTCCGGTGTATTCCAGCCAATGTCCCTTTTCGACCGGAACGTAAAACTGCCATTCCACGCATTCATGGCATTATCACCGCAAAAGTAGAATCGGCAGGTGGGCAATATGCCTACGTGGACGCCAATGGTGAATATCACGTAAAACTACCCTTCGACCAAGAGGAAACACAATCGGGCTTGTCATCATTGCCCATAAGAATGTCTCAGCCCTATACGGGTGCCAACTATGGCATTCATTTCCCCAATCACGCCAATACCGAGATGGTACTGGCCTTTATGGATGGCAATGTGGACCGCCCAATGGCCCTCGGAACCATACCAAACCCTTCCAACGGCACGCCTGTAAACAATCAGAATGCTTATGAAAATATTATTCGAACATGGGCGGGTAATATTTTAAAAATGAGCGACGAGAAAGACAAAACAAAAATACAACTCACTTCAGCAAATGCCCATGACTTGGTTTTGGATGATGAGCACAATAAAATTCAGATCACAACCAAAACCGGACATGTGATTATAATGGACGACGATCAAAAGAGCATCAATATTAAGACGGCGGAAGGCCACGACTTCCTGCTACAGGATGAGAAGGACGGGATTTCTGGATTTAAGCTCTACACCATAGATAAACACTACTTCACGATTGTGGATAAAAGCCCCGTTGGTGCAGTAGCCACTTGGGCCGATAAAGACACAAAGGTGGGCATTACGCTCAACTTCGACGAAAAATCTATCTCTATTGTCTCGGAAGAAGGGGATATTTCGATCAAATGTCCCAGTGGCAAACTCCAAATTGAAGCCGCAGAAATGGAAACCATCGTAGGGGGTGAACATAAACTAACCATAGACGGCAAATCCACTACAGAGGTGAAGCAGGCAATAGAGATAAAAGCGATGGAGATAACGAACGAGGCCGATACCAATATTACCTCGAAGGCTGGAGCAAACCACACCATAGAAGCCGGTGCCAATATGGATATGAAAGGCATGAATGTAAACATCGAGGCGCAAGTAAACGCAACGGTTATGGCCAATGTAAATGCCAATCTACAAGCCTCGGTACAAGCCAATGTCAAAGGAACCATGGCAGAAGTTTCTGGCTCGGCCATGACCGCCATCAAAGGCGCGATTGTAATGATAAACTAAAGGAAGCATTATGGGACAACCTGCAGCAAGATTGGGCGATATGACGGCCCATGGTGGCTCCCTTGTCATGGGTATGCCCACGGTACTGATTGGTGGTATGCCTGCCGCACGAGTGGGGGATATGCACGTTTGTCCGATGGTCACGCCAGCACCAGCCCCCATTCCACATGCTGGTGGGCCTGCTTTGCCTCCTGGTGCGCCCACCGTTTTGATTGGTGGCTTGCCTGCCCTTCGGATGGGGGATATGTTGGTTTGTGTTGGCCCACCGGATGTAGTGGCACTGGGTTGTATGACCGTCTTGATTGGGACGGGTGCTGGCTCCGGTAGCGGCAGTGGAAGCACCACACCCGGAGGAGGTGGTGGCGGAAGTGCCCAAACAGGCGCGGCCATTGCCCTAAGTAAGCTAAATCATGAACCGAGACCCATTCAGCACTGGGTCGTGTTTCAGGTGAAAGACAAGGCAGGAAAGCCCATCCCCAATGTACCGAATACTTTCACCGATGCCGATGGGCGGGTGGAAAAGGGGTATAGCAATGGGGCCGGATTGATCCACCGATATGGCATGAAAAAAAATGGCCAAAGTAAAGTAGAAATTTATGCGGTCCATGCTGCCAAATGGAGTAAACAAGAAGCGAAGGTGGGCGATACCCTTACATTAGAAGCCAAAGTGTTAGGCTTTGAAAACGGAACCAAAGCACTTTTCCAAATTCATAAGCGTGATATTAAGCGGGCCGATGTCGTCATTGCTGAAGTAGAAACCACCACAAAGGGAGACAAGGTCTCGGTTTCGTGGAAATATGAACATCCGTTCATGGATCCAAACCAACCTGTGACCCATTTTTCTTCTCCCGAATTTTATTTTGAAGTTCTGATCCAGAATACCCATGCACGCTCTAATCTCATGCGTTTTAGTTCGTTTATTCAAATTGCCCTGAAAGATGATACCGGACGTGGGATTCCTAATGCTTCGTATTTGGTATATGTCTCGAACGGCGAAGTACGCAAAGGCCAGACGGATGGCAATGGTAAAGCGAAAATCGAAAACCTGCCCCCTGTTCCACACAAAGTGGTGTTTCTGGACTATCCCGGCATTACCAAAACAGAAGAAACCCGATGAGCGCTGCCCCACCCGGAACGGCTGTTCTACCCGGAACAACAGCCACCTTTACGACGGCCCAGGCCATTTTATACTTCCAGCCCTATCCCGGAAAACACAACAATGGCATTTCGGGATTACGGTATCAACTATATGTGAATGGCGTGGCAACAGGCCCTGCTGGAACAACTGGAGCAAACGGCGAAGTGCGGCTCAATGGGCTTTCGCCGAATGGAAACAACGAACTGGAAATCTTGGGTACGCGGTATCGCCTTCGGTTTCTGAGCACCATCGAGCCGTTAACCGGAGCCAATGCCAACAAAGGGCTACAACGGAGATTGGCGATGCTGGGCTACGAATTGGGAGGTATAGATGGAGATCTTGGCCGTAAGAGTGATCGTGAGATCCTTAATTTCCAAGGGGATAAAGGAAGAGATACCAATGGTTTTGTTACTGGTTATCCGGCTTCGATGCGAACACAAGTAAACAACGACCTTCAAGCAGATGCAGGGATATAAGTTATGGCCATTATTAAAGAATTGAAAACAGCAATCCCTTATCGCGTCGTTCCGGTACGGTTTGAACGGGCCACTACGGGGAATCCGAATGCACGCCGTCCGGATATTGATGACCGCGGATATGTGGCCACCAATCCCTCCGGCATACATGGCCCTGTAGTGGGCGTATTAAAAGACGAAGAGGTAGAAATCCGCCTACGCCGCGAAAACATTTCCAATGATGCGTCCTTGTTTATCACCACAGAAGACACCTCGGTGATCCGCATTGTTCGGCCTATGGGTCAACTTTCGGGTTCATCTACGCATATTGTCCGCATTCGTGGGTTGGATGGTGGGAATCCTCAGGGAGCGCGGGTAAAAGTCCGGTTTGGCTCAGCGATCGGCCCGGTTATTCATGAGCTGGGTGTTTGGGTATGGGATCCAGTAACCGTAAACGTAACGCCTCATCTGGTGACCATTACATCCTCTACGGATACAACGGGTATTGGTTCTGTCATAGATTTTCCGGCAGTCATGCGCATGGTCAATGATATTTGGAAGCCTGCCGGAATTGTATTCAACTTTCCGCGCACGATTTCAGCAGCGCACAGAATGACGGTAAACCTCGCCACTGCGGGCACGGTAGCAACCACTGCTGATTTTAACCAGATCATCCAAAACAGATGGGTGCGTAATACGATTAATGTTTATTGTGTTTCTCGTTTTAACATCTCCGGTGCCAGTGGTCTTGAGTTCTTAGGATTTGGATTTAGCACCAATGCGTATGCTTCCAATGGGATCAACCGACCTTCCATTTTTTTAGCAGATTCCAGCCCCTCTATCAATCGGGATATTATGTATTGGGCCAATGATCTGGCGCATGAAATTGGGCATTTTTTGGCCCTTTGGCATCCGGAAAATGTGCAAGCTCCCAATGCCCGTGCAGATACATGGTCGCGCCGCAACCTTATGCACAACTATAATTCGATGTTTGGAACCTCTCCTGCAACTGGCCACAACTACACTGCCCGTATTGATGATGTAGGCTATGGCATGTTTAATGGATCTGCCAGAAGGGGTTGTATGCTTTGCCTAAAAGACCTATCCCAACTTACCGAAGACGATCAGGCCCGCAGGGCAAGAACCCAGGCGGCCACCCCCGCAACCCTATACGGCAACCTAACAAACCTTGGTACTGCTCCAACAACCCCTTAAACTATGGATACGCAACACTTTATTGCGGCAGTCTTGGAGAAAGATTTCTCGGTTCAATTATATTTGCCACAAATAAATAGGGAAGAAGTGATCCCAGAACTCATGAAACTTACAAAACACGGGGAAGTCTCGGTGCGCGAGTTGGCACTTGTTTGTCTGGATGAATTGGGCGGAAATGAAAGCCTCAAAGCACAATTTACAGCTCTCTACGATGCAAAGGAGCAAGTCCGTAATTTGGGGATGGATCACTTGTCTAAAGTGCCAATGCCTAGCCTACTTCCTTTTTTATGGAAGGTTTTGGACACCAATCCTCATGAATACATCAGACAGCAAACCGTTTTCTTATTGGGGAAACTTCCCACTACCGACCCGAATGAATTGCGCAATCGGTCGTACAAAGAAACCTTTCCCTTGGTAAGAGAAGCCTTTGTTATCGCTCTTGCACGAATGGGAAACCCCGAAGCCATCCGATGGGTGTCCCAAGAAATGACACAAACCAGAGGACGGGAGCGCCAGCGCTGGCTACGCCATGTCTCCTATATAAACGCCCCTTGGTTGATTCGTCCATTGGCCGAAATATTGGATGATGAAGAACCGATGGAACGGATAGGCGTAGATGCACGTCCCGACTTTCCGCATTACCTCCGAGCCTGTGATATCGCCGCCGGAGCCATTCTTCGGCTTGGTTATTTGCAATTCAGCTTTACCAAACCCAAACCACCCATCGTGTACTCACCCGAACAACGCGCCGAAATCCGTAAGACCCTTGCCTTAAACCGTAGATAACCCATGTCCACGTTCTCTTCCACAAACCGCACGGTTCAGACATTTCACGGAAACGGATTTGCCCTAAAGTACTATTCAGACTGGGTAGATGCCACTATTTACATCCTTGCAGGGCCTATATTGGACAACATCCAGCACAACATTACCATACAAGTTGATCCAACACCCAATGTACCGGATTTACAAACCTATGTTCAAGTCCAAACAGCGGACTTGGAAACAATGTTAAAATCTTGTACCGTTCTAAAACGAGAGTTTATAAGACTTTTTAATGGCATGGCGGCCTTTAGACTCGTCTACTCCTGGATTCCGACCGATGAAGTGCAGTTGGTTCAAGATCAGGTGTATGTTCTGCACAATGGAAAAGGCTATAAACTGACTGCTTCCATGAATAAGTATTCTCGCCAAAGCATTGGACCGGAAATAGAAAAGATGTTACTCAGTTTTACACCTATGGAGGCGGGGCGATGAAAAAAGAATATAAGGGAGAAGCGAACAAAATGCACCCCATCGAATTACCCTCTTCCGTCGAACAAGTTTCTTGGAGCCAGCCCTTTGGGATTTGTGGGAGTAAGGCGATTCTAGAAATTTTCACCCAGTTTGTGGGTATTGGCTCCGAACTAAAGGCCATCATCAAAGATGAAGACGGGAAACAACACGGGGATGTGACCACCAAAATATTTGGAAGCCACCATTCCCTTGAATTCAGCATTCCAGTAGAGGCACGTCTAAAATTATATGCCGATATAGAATTACCGGAATTGGGGCTAAAGGCCAGTGCCCTCCCAATGTGGCTGTTACCCAAAGTAAAAATCAGCAACCTACGCTGGAGCCAACGCGAATTAAAGCGGCAAAACATCATCAAAATGTCCGCTTCCATCCAAGGCCCTCCAGACGGCGCACCTGTTGCCTTTAAAGTATTCGAGCAAGACACATTACATGCACACGACCACCTTACCACGCTACATACCCGCGTGACGGGCGGACGCGCAGAAGTGGAATGGCTCTTTGATTATCACGGCAGCACGGCACAAATCCCCACTAAAGACGAATCACCAAAGGGTTATCAGCAACCCTACTTGTTTTTCAGGGTCTCGGTGGCAGATGTTTTTGCAGATTCGCCCCCGCTGAAGTTTTTGGATGAAGTGTATCTAACAGTAAAAGATGTGTATGGGCACGTTTTAAAAAACATGAAATGTATTTTCCATTTTGCAGATGGTAGCCAAAAACAAACCCAAACCAATGCAGAGGGCTTGGCACACTTACAAAATATTCCTCCGGGCAAAATCCGAATTACCTTCCAGCCCATCAACAAAGCGATGGTAATTGAAGAAGTCTCCCTTGTTGTTGGATAACACGCTCTTAATTCCATACGCCTATGCCCATCACATTTGCTTTTTTTAATGTACAGAGTGAAATACCCGATCGCTTTGTGTTTAAGCCGGGTGTTTTTGTCTTTTCACCAAACTTAGGCAAGCAATCACCCACATTTCAGATTCAATTTTTCCCTCCTCAGCCCTCTTTTACGGCATTTGTTGCTTTCTGGAATCAACAGATTCAGCAAGAGCATCAATGTCGCATTTTTCAGTCTGTCGAAATGTCGTTACTCGGCAGAACAGCACACCGCGTCACTTATAGCACACAGCATGGAAGCCATGTTCGGTTTACTGATGTTTTTTTCCTGCACCTCGGCAAGAGTTTTGCACGATTGGCCCTCGTTGGCACATTTGAGGAAGCACAAGCCGTCCGTAAAGAGTGGAACCAAACGCTGCAATCGCTTGCGCCGGCGCCCTTTATTCCTGCTACCGAACACCGTGTTTGGGAAAAAAAGAACACCTTTTCCGGCTTTGGCCTGACCTGCACCTTACCCGATGGATGGGCAGACCGTACCACCTATACATTCGTTTCAGTACAAAATCCTGATGTTGAACTGGAAATAAAAGCCGACGAACAAGCACACGAAGAAACAGCAAAAGAAAAAGTGGACGATTTTTTGGTACGGATGAGCGGCTTATTGGACAATAAATCACAAACCACCGACTATGGCAATTGGTCGGACAATTCTCTAAACGGGTTTCAGGCAAAGGTACAATATTGGGAGGCTAAAATACCGTTTTTATGTCACTTTGCCGCCTTCCGGCCTATACCGAAAACGGGTTTTACGGTATGTGTGACTGGCCCACAAGAAACGTTGGCCACTCTTCCATATGTACAATTTTCTCTGATAACTCCTTAACCTTACCCATTTATGGCAGATACACCCGCCACCGGAAAAACGTTAGAGGCAACCGTCCGGTATCGCCTGCCCATCATCTTTTTGCCGGGGATTATGGGTTCACGCATCATCATCCGAGGCGTAGCAAGTGATGGTAGCGATGTTCAGTGGAATCCCGACTCCACCAGTTACATGGTGAAAAAATGGGTAACATCTTCCTATACAACCAATGCACGGTATATGGATCCCACACATCCCGCCGATGTTGATTCAGACAATACCCACGAAACCGCCAATGGACTTACCGCCAGCCAATGGTGGGGTGGAATTAGCTGGAAGTTTTACGGAAGCATGATAGAGTCCCTACACCAAGCGGCAAATGACAAAAGCCGCGGGAGTATTTCCAATATATACGGCTGCGGATACGATTGGCGTAGGTCCAATGCAGATTCTGCAAAAACCCTAAAAACACGTATCGACGAGGTATTGGCCAAAGAAACCGGCGCGGAAAAAGTGATTCTAATTACCCACAGTATGGGCGGCTTGGTCGCCCGTTCATACCTGCAACAATTTGGCGACAGCAAAGTGGAGGCCGTAATCCACATTACACAGCCAGTTCATGGCGGGCCTAAACTATACGCCGCCTTTAAAGCAGGAACCGACGACTCGGATCTGAAGGCTATTGCAGGGATCACGGCTTTCCGGCAAACGTATGTACTTTCGGCAATGACAGGCGCTTTCCAATTGTTACCAAACAACAAATACACCAAAACGAACTGGCTCAAAGAGCGGGTTTGGAAGATGTCTGGCCTCAAAAAAACAGAAACAACCACCCCATATAGCGGAACAAACATCTATACAGACAAATATGGGGCTGCCAGCGGGCCTTATCGCTTGGTCCACGACGACCTTTTGAAGGATATAGCACATGTCCCCATCATCACAAATATCGGCAATAACATCTCCAATGCCGAAAAATTCCATGCTGCTATACAGTCTGTTTTTCACAAAAGGACTTATAATATTGCGTCTTCCGGGCTAAGTGGAACAACCACCCTAACCTATGATATAGGATTACTCCATAATTCCTACGAAGTAGGCAAAGCCGATACAAGCGACGCCACTGTGCCTTTATTGAGTCAGTTGGGATACAAATTAAATGGCATCAACCTGCCCAAAGACCGAGAACACATCGTTGCCAAGGTCGAACATGGCGCAGCCCCCAATAATGGCGGTATTATTACTAAAACCCTTGAATTCATTGACATTATCGCACGAGAATATGCCGCACGGAATACTGCTGGAAACCCAAACCCACCACCCAATACCGGCTAATAATTGTAAATAATAATATGTACCTTTGATCCCCAATTCACGCATCTTAGCGTTATCTTAGGTAAAGCAAGGCTCCATAACCGCTTTCCTCCAACTAAGCCTTCATTCATAACGATTTTAGGTTTTTCTTCCGGCACTCGCCTGAAACGGAGAGAATGTACCTTGTAACCGACAGAACCTCTAAAAACTGCCACTCTTATGCCACCACGTGCACACGAAACGCAATTCACCTTCCGAACGGCTGCCATCCCCGAAGACCATTGGCATGTTACACATTTCGAGGGCGAAGAAAACATTTCAGACTTATTTAAATTTACGATCCATCTTCTTTCCGATGATCATGCCATTGATTTTGCCGATGTGGTGATGCAGTCTTGTACCCTCACCATCCTACGAAATGGCGAGGAGGTAAAACATCACGGCATAGTCAGTGAGTTTTTTCAGGACGAATTTGTGGTGGAACAGTGTATTTACCGCGTGACGATGGTTCCCAAAATCTGGAAGCTATCACTCAGCAAGGGTAATTACATCTATCAAGACAAATCGGTACGGGAAATTATAGAAGACCTACTCACCCGCCGATACAATTTCCGCCCAGGCGTGGACTTTGAGTTCGAGTCACACTTCGGGCAATATCCCCGCAAAGAATATGTGGTGATGTATCAAGAAAGCGAATTGGACTTCTTGAAACGGATATTGGAGCACGAAGGTATTTTCTTTTACTTTGACCACGAAGGGGATACCGACAAATGGGTCATTGCCGATGACAGTGCTTTTTGCCCGTTTGTGGCATTGGATGATGACATTCCATATCATAACGAAGGCGGTATGCAAGATGAGACCGGAATCGAAATCATCCGCGACTTTATGACACGCGGACGGGTGGTAACGGGGAAATACTATGTGGATGACTACAATTATTCCACACCCACTACCGACCTTTTGTCTCCCGGAGCCACTACGGTAAGCCAAATGGAGGGGGTAGCCGTAGAATATGGGGCGAATGTGCCTGATGCAACCGCTTCAGACCAATTGGCGCAACGACGCGCACAGGAAATTGCTTGCCGGCAATTGATGTTCTCGGGGCGCGGAGACTGCCGGGCCTTCCGTGTGGGTCATATTTTCGGGATGAGACAACACTTTCGGGATGACCGTAATACCAGCTACCTGCTGACCCACCTGACCCACCGAGGCGACCAACGACACCGACATACGGCACTGGCTGCTCTGCAAGGCGAAGAATATGTCAATGAATTTGATAGCGTACTATTTAGCCTACCCTTCCGTCCAGAACGCAAAACCAACATTCCTCGGATGGATGGGATCCTAACCGCAACCATGGAACATCACCAAGGAAACTACATTGATGCCGAAGGCCGCTATCATGCTCGTTTACACTTCGATCAACGTTCGCAACAAATTGCGCCAAGCGGTGATGCCACATTGCCCATCCGGATGACACAGCCCTATTCTGGTTCCGGTTATGGCTTCCACTTTCCCCACCACGAACGAACCGAGATGGTTTTTGCGTGTTTGGAAGGCGACCCTAACCGACCGATTGCCCTCGGAACGGTTCCAAACGCCAACAATACCACACCTGTCACTTCGCAAAACCAAAAACAAAACATCCTCCGTACCCATGCCCATAACGAATTATTGATGGATGACGCCGAAACCGCCATTCGCTTAAAAACCTCAAACAACCATGTCCTGAACATGACCGATGGCGGCGAAAAAGTGGAACTAATCACCAAAGAAGAAAACAAATTGGTGATGCACGACAAAGAAAATTTTATCAGGATGGACACCACCGATAAACACATTTTTGTCATGCACGATCAGGAAAAATTTATCCAATTGCAATCCACAGGACAAAATGTGATTCGTTTGGATGACCAGCGGGAGGCTATTGCCATTCAAACCAAGTATGGCCACGAACTCAAAATGGAAGATCCTGCAAAGAAAATCAGACTCTCCACCAACGCAGGGCACCACCTATCTTTAGATGACCAGAACAATCTAATCGTATTGGCAGACCAAGCCTTGAACAATAAATTGGTGATCCAGTCTGCCGCAAACAAAGTGGAGTTGCGTTCGGTGAGTGGCGAAATCTGGGAGCTTTCGGAGGCAGGCAAACATACCATAAAAACACAAACCCTCGACGTACAAGCCACCGCAAATGCGGATATTAAATCTACGGGAGGCAAACTAACACTTAAAGGAATGGGTGGTGGCGTAGAAGTAGAAGGCTTTCCGAACATCAAACTCACCGCAAGTGGCTCCACAATCGAAATAGGCCCTGCTGGTATTAAGCTTACCGCAATGGGCAATACCATCGAACTTGGGGTAACAGGCATCAAAATTTCCGCAGGTGCAATTGTGGACATTTCGGGTGCGATGATCAAACAAAACGCATAATCCCAACCAAAACCATGAAAGACATTCAAAAAATAGCATTACCCGGCGAACAAGCTCTACTCATCGAAGAAAAGCCAGAAGAAGCCTTACTCCAATTTGTGGGTAAGAACGGCATCATCTCGCTCACGATTGTAGTCACCGAAAACGGCCCCATTTTACAGGTGGCAGGTGGCGATTTGTGCATCCGTACAGCCCACAACCTGCGTTTAGAAGCCGAGGAATTGACCTTATATGGCCGCAGAAAAGTGTCGCTCACCTCCGACGGAGAAATGGATGTAGCGGTTTCGAGGGATCTCAAAACCTCGGCCCGTCAGCAATTTCATCGCGCCGAACTCGGTTGTCTTTCGCTCTATGCCAACGACGATGTGGAAGTGGACGGCGAGCGCATCCTGATGAACTGTTAATCCATAACCCCATGCTTGCAGAAGCCCGCAATATGGCCGCCTTGTTTTTTTTAGATCACGAACTATCGGATCTCAGAGCCTCTTTTATGCAGTTTGCCATAGAACGGGGAACCCTGCCTCCACCTGATAAATGGAAAAAATTAGAAGACGACGTGATTCAAGGCGTTAAAAAGCAATACTTTAATCAGGAAGTCACGAATGCACTTTTCCCCGAAAAAAACATGACGGCACACGAAGACTACGAAAAACGAACAACCAAAGACAGCGGCGAGGCTACCTTATGGCACAGCCACGAACTCCTTAAAAACGTGCCCTTTCATGGCCACCCGGACTATTTGGAACCCTGATGGACTTTGTGAACACCACCCCACTACCTGCCGTTTTGACACGTGGCGCACTTGGCGAGCGAGAACTTTTGGCCTCAGTAACGTGTAAGATCACTTTTGGCTTAGACCAAGGGTGGTTGGTTCCGGTTGCCGACGAAGAAATGTGGCCAGTTTTTGAAGAACCTTTTGAATTTAAAGGACTTGCACTCAGTGTAGATACTGATTACCGTAAGCAAAAAACCGATCTACTGCTCTTTGGTAATGCCCGAACACCCAAACAACAACCACTTACCCAAATGCCGATTGGCGTACAAAGCAGCAAACGAACGTTGGTAGCGCGTTGGATGTTTGGCCATCGCTTTTGGCTGAAAGACATGTTTGGCCTAAAAGCTTCCGAGCCACGCCCCTTTATTGAAATGCCCATCACCAATGAATATGCCTTTGGTGGAAAAGCAAGTATAAACAAGCAAGAAGTAGGGCATATGATTAATCCAGTTGGACGCGGCTTCTATTTTACTGAAGAAGAAGCCCTGAATAAACCACTACCAAATCTGGAACGGGCAGACAGCCGCGTTACCAAATGGGAAGATCGCCCCGTTCCGGGTTGCTTGTTTAAACCCGTGGGACCATTAGAATTGGCCGAGACAGGACAAATCAAGCCCGAAGAACTGGCGAACATCATGTTGCCCACCATTATGCAAGATGCCGTCCCCGAAATGCGGTTAGACCCTACCGACTTGGGCGAATGGCTCCGTGTGATTGGCTTTGACCATCAAGGCGACCAGTTTTATCCCACACCACCACTCAATCCAGGATTTATTCGCCTAACGATGGGCGAAAAGCGGAGTCGCTTTCCACTGATCCTGCGTAGTCTTATCCTTTTGACGGATCATAAAGTGATGGTGGCTACCTACCGGGCAGACTTTAGGTATCTTATGCAAGCATTTACCAAACGCACCGCCGAACTACATTGGACCACTTCCCTTCCGATTAAACCCGCCAAACCTCGCTGATATGCAACGCCTCTCCATAAAAGTACCACAGCCTACACCTGCCTCGGCAGCCATGCAAAAGGCGATGGATAACCCGCCACCACCGGAAAAACCCTTGGGAACCATTGGCGCAGTACACCTTTCTGGATTAGAAGGCGGTACCTTGGCCATTGTCATCAAAAAAACCTACGACCTGTTCCCCAATGCCCTGCCACGTGTGGCCGATGAGCAGATCCCATTAGATGCCGAAGGACAACTCCATGATCCAATTGCCGAGGTGGTAGAACCTTCATGGAAGTCGCTTCCAGAACTGATCGGACACAAAACAGGAACCGATGTCATTCTTCAAGGTTTTGCGCGGCCTCCCCACCGAACGCATGAATGGAAGGTAGGCATTAGATTGGGCAATTATACACATGAAGCATGGATTTTTGGCTATCGCCAAGTGGACGTAACACACAATCGGGTGGTATTTACACCGCCACAACCCTTTGAATCTTTGCCATTACGGCATGAATTGGCCTATGGGGGTGCAGACCTTACCTATGAGGAAAAATATATATCGGAGCTAAAAAAGAATATTCCAGATAATAAATACCGAAAAATAGCCCCAGCCATCGAACACCTTTGGGGGGATAATAATTATGTATTGCGTTATCCTAGAAACCGATTTGGGATGGCTTATGCCGTCGCTCCACACCCCAATTGGCATATCGGACGCGCCCTGCCCCATTTAGAACGCCCTGATGACCGCCTCACTCCCGAACGGCTGATTAGTAGCAATCCGGCCCATTGGCAAAAACAGCCAATACCCGTCGGTTTTGATTATTTAGATCCCTATACCTTCCCGATTAACGCCATGATGGGCATTGCCCCGCTCGGATTTGATCCCAGCGGCCCCCAACCAGAAGTAAAACGCAACTTGCTGCCTGCGGATTTCTATCGGGGGAACGTGGCGCTTGCCACAGGCGCAGATATTGCCACCATCCTACATCCTATGCTCGGCAGGCAAGCATCGCTTGGGCTATGGTTTGGACATTTGCGCGGAAGCGAAACCATAGAATTGCTCGGTGTTGATCCCGCACATCCGGTTTTCCGCGTTGTATTACCTAACGAATATCCGGTGATTTTGCCGCTGAAAGGTCTGACTTTGCCCGAAGTACAGTCCATTCAACTCACCAAAATCCATTTGGATAGCGAAAACCGGAAACTCATCCAAACATGGTCGGTGCGCTACCCAATGCCCGCCGCACCGCATCCAGACCTACTGAAGTCTCTTCCGGAAAGTGTTCAAGTTCTTTTCAAACGCATTTCATAAATTCACATGTTCATTTCCACGAAACACCCGCATTTAGGCAGTTTTGCATCTGATTCCCATGAAGCAACCCTGTTATCACCGCCTGCTCCCCCCATGAAGGCTCCAGCTTATGCTTGGTTGGCTATTTCAGCAGGCGCACCCGTTGGAGAACTATTAACAGGAAAATATACAATCTTGAATGTACATACAGGTTTGTGCTTTAGTGATACATTATATGGGCACGACAAAGGGCCTTTTATTCCACACATTGCATTATGGCCCATTCCCCCAATAGAAACCATTACAACAACAATCGGTTCTTCTACTAAATATTTTATGCCTTCCTTTGCCATTCAGGAGAAAGCCACCATGGGAGCATTAAATATCGGCCAATCTGCTCCCATAGCAGTGTCGTTTCCCGTAGGATTCATGCTAGTCCAACAATGTCAGGATATTGGGGGAGTCGGCTTGGTAGCTCCAACAGGCATTGTTTTATGCATCCCCGCTACACGTTTAGTAGGGTTCACTTGGGGAGATTTTTTTGCTGGAGCAATCGGGATGATTGGGGATTTATTGGCCGCTGCTATCGGCTCATTGATTGGAAAATTCCTAACCAGCAGTAGATTCTTTACCCGTATTTCGAGTCAAGTTGCTCCAATCATCATGCGACGGCTACGTATCGGCGAGGCCCTTGCTAGGGAACTTTCCAGCAATACGATTCAAGGACTTTTCACGTTGGCACTCGGTACGTATTTTACCATTCTACAAAACATTGCGTCTTCAGAAAACGTCCCTGATTGGATGCGGTATGCGATTATTGCTGCAAGCCCGGCACATCCAGTCAGTATTGGTTTACTATTTGGGCAATTGGGGAGTGCTGTTGGGTCACCACCACAAACAGGAGGCCGCCGCCCGAATATTTGGGAATAGCTTCTTGAAATCGCTACACTCAGAATCCACACCTTGTTCTTTGTATAAACAACATGAAATTCTTCCGTCATGACCGCAATCTCTACGAAACACCCCAATTTAGGTGGTTTCTCGATGGACATGCACAAGGCGACGCTCATCAATCCGCCACCTGCACCTCCCGTTCCAGCACCCGTTTTTCCATGGGTTGTCATTATTCCACCGGGAGTACCCATAGGGGAATTACTTTTGGGCAAGTTCACAATCGGCCGCGTGCATACGGGTCTATGTTTTAGCGATACGCTACATGGCAACGACAAAGGGATGCTGATCCCCCATATTGCCACGTGGGCCATACCACCCATCGAGACCATTACGGTGATGTTGGGTTCATCCACCAAGCATTTTATGCCCTCGTTTGGGGTTCAAGAAAAGGCCACTATGGGTGCGATTAACATTGGCCAATCGGGGCCTATTGCTATTTCTGCCCCTCCCGGCATGATGATGGTACAACAATGCCAAGATGCCGCTGGTGTAGGTTTTGTGTTGCCAATCGGGACCGTTTTTTGTATGCCAACCACACGGTTTGTTGGTTTTACGTTGGCCGACTTGGCGGCGGGATTTATCGGCATGGCGGGTGATGCACTCGCGGCTGCTATTGGTTCTAAAATTGGGGACTTTATAACAGGTTCCAGATTTTTTTCTCGGGTTGCAGGAAGGATTGCACCTGCCTTGGCCCGAAGACTTGGGGCATCGGAAGCCGTAGCAACCAAAGTGCTGGAGGGCATATTAGGAGCCACTTTAGGCCATATCAACAATGCCCTACAAAACTGGACAGGAAGCCCCGATACAGAGCAAGGTAAGGCACGAAGGCGCATGCTTACCGATGTAGGAATTGTCACCGCGCCGGCAGGAGTAGGGGCTGCTTTTGGAGAAATGGGCAACCAAGTGGGTAATCCGCCCCCCGGTCAAGTGGGCAGACGCCCCAATATTTGGGAGTAAATCCCACTTTTTATGCAGCGAGGCGGGTGAGTGGATTCATAATAACACTTTTATTTTCATGATCATTTTTCTATCTTAATATTTACCAATACCTTCCTCCTATCTTTCAATAGCCATGTTTAAACGAATTCTCCTCTACGCATTAGCACCTTTTTGGCTAATCCCACAATTCTTAAAAGCCCAACCTACGGTCTCCGAGGCAGACTCTCTGGCACTGGTTGCCTTATACAATAGCACGGGTGGGGCAAATTGGACCAACAAGACGGGCTGGCTGAAAGACCCCGTCTCCCAATGGTACGGCATCACCATTTATTACAATTGGGTGGATGAAATCAACCTGTCCAACAACAACCTTACAGGAGATTTGTCTGGGCTTGCCAATGCCATCATCACACATCCGTATGCGCTGTACTATGTTTCTGTAATGAACCTGTCTAATAACAACCTTACAGGCACAGTTCCGAAGGAAATCATTCGGAACACATTAAATGAAAGCAGGGCATCTGGACCGCCGAATAAAGTCTCCTTAAATAAAAAAAGTGCAGGGTTTTATCAATTGCGATTAAACAACAACAATTTTACAGGGCTTTTTCCTGCCGAAGTGCATAATGTATATGACATGTCTGTTTTAGACATCTCTAACAATAACCTGAGCGGATTCCTCTTTAACCCTCAGCAAATGTCTATGTATATAGAAACGGTTAACCTATCCAATAACCACTTTGACTTTGCGGACTTCGAACCCAATGCGGGTTTTTTCAACCAGAATGCGGCTAAATACATTATTTCACCTCAAAAAGCAATCGGCTCAGGCAAAACACAGGTGGTCAACTATGGGGACAATACAACACTGGGGTTTGGTACGGTAAATGGGCAATACAATGCCTTTACATGGTATAAAAACAATCTTGCTTTACCAAATTCCAATCAAAATCCGCTGGCATTAAATGGCGTAACCGAATCCGCTGCTGGATCTTACAAGTTTGCAGTGACAAACAGCCAGATACAAGGCCTAACCCTAAATTCTGCAACCATTTCTTTATTGGTTCGCACCCTCATCAATCAAGCCGATTCACTCGCACTGGTTAATCTATACAACAATGCAGGTGGGACAAGTTGGCTGCGCAAAGCGAATTGGCTCATAGGAAGAGTTGCTGACTGGGAAGGTGTTACGGTAAGTGGAGACCGTGTAACGGGCTTAGCCTTGGCCAATAACAACCTTAGTGGTAGCATCCCCCCGTCGTTTGTGAACCTCAACGCCTTACAATTTATTAATTTTGCAGGTAATAACCTTTCTACGGGCGCGGCGAACTTACCGACCAATATGCTTTCGATACAGATACAAAACAATCAATTTTCCGACCTTCCTAATTTCACCAATTTCCGTAGTTTACAAACCCTGAATATTTCGAACAATAATCTGACATTTGAAGATTTCGAGCCTTTCGCTACATGGCTTGTAGGGAAGTCTTTTCCGATTATTTCCCCACAAAACCTTTTTGGTAGTGCAGAAAACCGTACCGTAGATGTCGGTCAATCCGCATCATTTTCGGAAACGGTGGGTGGTGTAAACAACCGTTATCAATGGAGACGCGGTCAGAATGTAGTTCAAGGGGCCACCACCAACACACTTACCTTCACGAATGCACAATTGAACCAAAGTGGTACCTATTTTCTCGAAGTCACGAATACCGCAATCTCTGGCCTAACCCTACGGAGCCGAGATAAAGTATTGGTGGTAAATGATCCTTTTGTGGATCTGGAACTCAGCAAAACCGTGGACAACACGAACCCTCTTGCCGGAAACAATGTTGTTTATACCCTCTCTTTGCGTAACACAGGAAGCATTACCGCCACTGGCGTGACCGTCCGAGATGTCCTACCTGCTGGTGTTTCTTTCGTATCGGCCAGCCCAACAGGGGTATTTACCAACAACCTCTGGACGGTTGGAGCGTTGGCCTCACAAGCGACCACGACCCTTCGGATTACAGCCAGAGCTTTACAAAGCCACCGAAACTGTGCCGAAGTTGCCACTGTTAATCAAACAGACCGAGATTCCCAGCCCAACAACTTCAATAATGGCGCCACCAACGAAGACGACGATGATTGTTTGAACGTCTCCGTTACCCCACGTATTGATCTTGAAATCTCACAAACCGCATCCCCTACCACTGGCATAGAAGGAACCACTTCCACCCTGCGGATCATCGTTGTGAACAAAGGCCCAAGTCCGGCTACCAATATCGAAGTTAGCAATACCAAAACCTCTAACTTAGCCTTCGTTTCCGGAAACCCCAATAAAGGCACCTTTAATGCACAAACGGGACAATGGGTGATCGGCGAACTCTTAGAGTCAGAGTCTGCTCAACTCACCATCACCGTTCGGTTGAGCGAGCCGGGCTTGGCCACCAATACCGCACAGATTGCCAAAGCAGGCGAAATAGATGTGGATTCAACTCCTGGGAACAATGTACAGTCAGAAGACGACTGGAGCCGTGCCCAGATTTCCATTAACCGCGACACTGCGCCCACCATTGTTTCAATAACCCGTTTTGAAACACCTCAGCTTCTTGCCGTACCCCTCACCATCCGCGTGCAAGCACAGGATGACGTGGGACTATCCGGAGCAACGTTGCAATTCCGCAAAGGAGGTGATCCAAGTTTCGCAAGTCTGACCATGACACGAGAAGGGACAGAGACCAATCCAACCACATTTAGTGCCGTTATTCCGGCAACAGCAGTGGGTATCCAAGGGCTAGAATATTTCGCAACCGTTCAGGACAACAAGGGGCAAAACGTGATCAGTTCCCGTGGCGCAGTTCAGATGGCCATTGCCAATGGCAGTTTGGGCTTCAAATCGGAATTATTGACCAATGGCAACAATCCTGCGCAATATAATTTCATTTCCACCCCCCACCTTCTGAAGAATAACAATATCCGCACCCTTTTCGAACCTGTTTTAGGGGCATATAATCCGGTTCGCTGGCGATTATTTGGCCAAAATCCAACAAATGAAACGCTGGCTGAACTTTCTGAAACAGAATTGACATTCACGCCCGGTAGCGCGTTCTGGCTGATCTTCAGGGAACCTTTGCCACAAGATCTACTTTTGGGCGAAGCGACGTCGGTGCCCCTAAACAAAATCTTTAAACGCCTACTTACGCCCGGATGGAACATGGTTGGATCTCCCTTTGAATTTGATTTACCGCTTAGTAACCTTTCCGCCAAATCTGGACAGGCTCTCCAAATAGAAACTTTTGGCGCAGGCGACCCAAATGAAGATGGAACACCAGAGCCCTTGTGGTTGGCCGCAGAGGTTGTTTCTCCATTCAAAGGATATATTATCGCCAATAACCTGACAGGCAACCAGACCGACAGCTTGTTTGTGGATCCTTTCAGGAGAATAGCAACCAAAACCGAGACATTACAGGCAGTCAGCCCGGAATGGCAGATCCGGCTTCAGGCCCAATCTGGAAAATTATTAGCGCAGGGAGCCTTATTAGGGGCACATCAATCTGCTCAACAAGATTGGGACGAGATGGATCGGGCCGCCCCACCTGTTTTGGGGCCATACCTACAGGTCACCTTTGACCACGAGGATTGGGGAAGACCTCTAACCCGATATAAGTCCGACTTTCGCCCATTTCTTACCGAAGGCGAATGGGAAATGAGCATCCGAAGCAGTGAAAGAGGCCCAATACAGGTTTCTGCTACCATCCCCGCCTCATTGCCGGACCATTTGGGCGTGTGGGCAATAGATCCTATCTCCAAACAGGTTCAAGATTTACGTAAAAATCCTACGCTCTCGTTTGTTGCGCAACAGGAAAACAACGCCCGCCGGTTTAAAATTCTGGTATCCCAACAAGCACCCATTTCCGAAATCCCTCAAGCCAATGGATTATCGCCAGCGTATCCAAACCCATTTAGCCTGCAAACGTCGCTCCCGCTTCAGTTGGCAGAAAAGGCCACTATCCATGCAGACGTGTACGACCTACTGGGTCGCCGGGTGCGTGGCTTAATGTTTAACGAAGAAATGCAAGCTGGTTTTCATACCTTGCACTGGGACGGAAAAACAGTAAATGGGACTCCTTCCGCAAATGGCTTGTATCTTATGCGTGTTGCCATCAACAACCAAGTCTTTGTGCAACGTGTCATAAAAGCAGATTAATCCCGGACTACAAAAAACCGACAAAGCCCCATTCTTACAAATAAGGTGGGGCTTTATATGTAAAAAAGGGTGTACGATATTATTGAAACCTCTTCATTTTATTCCGCCCCTACGGAGCTTGTACAGGGTCTTTTTGCTTCGTCTTATAGTGTGATAACGCTCCCCTATGGTTTTTTATATATTTCGGCTTCCGAAAGCCTCATCTGACGAAATTCGCAATTCCCACAAAGATATGGTATAAACATCTTTAACATCCTACCTAACCTAAGTGTATCGTATATCTATTGGCATTCTTGAAATGCACCCTGTATGAACACTATACTTCGGAACCAATTGCTTCTCGGATATGCCCAAATCCATTTTTTTCCAGTAAGTGGAGCAAACCCTTATTAATATCACAAACCAACCCCGGCCCTTGATACACCATACCCGTATAAACCTGCACCAATGTGGCTCCCGCTTTAATTTTCTCAAATGCAGCGAGTGGACTATCCACCCCACCCAATCCAATAATCGGCAACTTTCCTTGAGTTTCATGATATAATGCCCGAATCAGGGCCGTAGAACGATTTCGAAGCGGTTTTCCAGAAAGGCCGCCACGTCCTATTTCCTGTACAACCTTAACATTTGACGTCAATCCTTTTCGATCCGATGCCGTATTCGTCGCAATCAGTCCAGCAATGGGGAAGCTCTCCATAACGGATAGCAAATCCTTTACATAAGCGAAATCATGAGGGCTATCGGAGGGGGGAGGCGATAATTTCACCAAAACGGGTACTTCCAGACCAAGCGTTGAACGCTCAGAAAAGATGGCAGAAAGCAACTGGTTTAAGGCGTCCGGTTCTTCAAAAGTTTTACCTTCGGCAGTATTCGGGCACGAGATATTTAGGGCAATATAGCCGGCAAATGGAGCCAAAAGGCGAAAACTGGTCGTAAAGTCTGCGATGGCCGCTGTTCCTAAAATGGCAGGATCGTGTGTTTTGGCAATATTGATGCCTAATGGGATGCCCGATTGGCCTATACCTGCCAACCGTTGTGCAACCGCTTTTGCCCCGTCGTTGTTTAAGCCCATCCGGTTAATGAGGGCCTCATCATCGGGCAAACGAAATGCACGCGGTTTAGGATTCCCTTCCGAAGGCTGGGCCGTCACCGATCCAACCTCCACAAAACCAAACCCCAAGGCAGGCCAAAATCCCAAAAGGTTCGCATTTTTATCAAAGCCAGCGGCAAGCCCTACAGGATTGCCAAAATCCATTCCAAATAGGCTTTGCTGTAGCCGAATATCCGAGACCCGATACACCTGATGAAGCCATCTCGAAGCCCAAGTTCCCCAATGGGCCATTTCCATCGCCAGATAGTGCGCTGTTTCTGGATCAATGTTAAACAAGAACGGCTTTAAAAGTTGATACAACATATCGCTTATACTGATCCCTATCGTGGTGTTAATCCGTAACGATTATTATAGCACTTAAATCTTAGACAACTTAATACGCATCTTACAACTATCAACCTTTATTTCTCATGAAAAAAGTCTTCTTCTCGCTTGTAATCGGCCTCCTTGCAACCATTCCTGCTACCGCACAGCGCCTTGAATATGGCCTTAAAGGCGGCACCAACATTAGCCTAATCACTGATGCCGATTACAAATTCAAATCCATAAACGTTGCGCCGGGCTTTATGGCCGGACTGTATGCACGTACCAATACCCGACGGATTGGCGCACAAATAGAGGTCATTTATGCTTCAAAACAATGGAGCACGGAAGAGCAGCGAGCCGGACAAAGCAATACACAAATTCTAAGGCAATTAGATACCAAAAACGGATATGTTTCCGTCCCACTGATGCTTTATGCAAGACTTGGACGGATTGACATTGGAGCCGGACCTCAGATCAATGCCCTTATGACTTCCGTTGCAAAAGGACAAGAACTGATCAAAAATATTCAATCGGGCAATACTGAAGCCATTAAAGACCTTGCCTACGACTACCTAAAGGATAAAATTGGCGAAGGCGGTTATGCAGATATTCCGACAGGAACACCGCAAGAAGGCAGCCTTTACGAAAAAATGGGACTTGATGCAAACTTTGGCCTGGGACTGAACCTAAAAAGAACACGTATCGAGGGCCGATTGAACTACGGGCTTACGGATGTGATGAACAACTACTATATCAAGTTTCTGAATCCTTCTGAATACGAAAACAGCGAAAAGCTCATTTCAGGACAGGTTATTCTGAGTATCAAACTTTGAACTACAATAATTTTTACCGAAAGCCTATTTCCAACAAAAGCAGGCTTTCTTTTTGGTATAGGGATTGATTATACTATTTAAGACGAATAAAGCGTTGAGTTTAGCATCTAACCTATAATCTATTTCTATATGAAAAAATTTTATATTCCTGTCTTGTTGCTTTGCTTGGTATGGCTTCCTGCCCGTGCCCAACAAGTGACACAAGGCAATCCAACTCCCGCCGCCGATGAAGTGACCCAATTGCGTCAGGCAGTACAGCAATTATACCGTTATGTGCAATATTTAGATGGAGAAGTCCGCACGTTAAAGCAATTTATTGACGCCGCAGTAGAAATCAAATTATCTTTTGATGTCAAAGACTTGCCCCAAAAAGGAAAGGCCAATGCGCCTATTGCTATACTGGAATTTTCCGATTTTCAGTGCCCCTATTGTGCCACTTTTGCAAACAATGTTGCCCCCACCTTAGATAGCTTGGTAACGGCTGGCACCCTAAAAAAAGTCTTTGTGGATTTACCACTCACGTCTATCCATCCATTGGCCCTAAAAGCAGCAAAAGTCGGACGTTGCGCCAATGAACAAGGTAAATTCTGGGAGGTTCACGACGCCTTTTTCAAAAACCAAGGCAAACTACAATCTTCGTTAGATTCTTTGGGTACTTTTGCCAACAAAATAGGTGCAGACGGCAGTAAACTTCAAGATTGTGTAAACAGCCCCAAATACGATGCTGCCATTAATCAAACCATCCAAATGGCGGAAGGTGCAAGCATCAGTTCTACTCCAACATTGGTACTTGGCTATACCCAACCAGACGGTAGCGTAAAAGTGGCCAAATTTATTCGTGGTTCGGGCGCCAACTTTGTAGAAGAAATCAAAGCACTCAAGTCTAAATTGCAACCTCAAGCGGCTACGCCAGCCGAACCGCCCAAAGGAAGGCGTTCTCGGGGCTAAACCCATCTTACATTTTTCAAAGCAAGCCCTATGCCTGTTGGCTGGGGCTTTTTGGGATCTGACCGGCCTTCCTTAATGATCTGACAAGAATCCGAAAATATTCCACATTTTTCGTCACACCTCACATGATTTTTTAGAGATCCGTTTTCTGATTTCGTATCAAACGATACAGTTCGATAACGGATTGCGAAAGCTTTAAGAACTTGATACAGGATATTGCGAAATGCTTCTATTTTTGAGTTCAGAACTGTGCGGGTGCCTGTGGGCCATCTTCATTCGTGGATAAAACATGGTCATTGGAATCGGAGGCATCAGCCGATCGGGAAAAACCACTTTATCGCTACAGCTTGTGCAACAATTTGGCTCAAGTGCAGTGGCCCTCCATCAAGACGAGTTTGTAGCAGCACGCTCCCTACAACCCCGAATACAGCATGGAGACGTAGACCGCACGGATTGGGAGGCACCGGGGTCACTGGATTTTTCGGCCTTTATCGCTGCCATAGATCAGGCACAAAAGACCCATTCGGTGGTAATTGCCGACGGGTTGATGGTATTCTGGGATGCGGAATTGTATCGCCGCTTCGATGCGGGTATTTTCCTTTCCATTTCTAAAAAAACCTTTATCGAACGAAAAAATCGAGACCTCCGTTGGGGGCGCGTTCCCGATTGGTACCGAGAGCATATCTGGTTGAGCCATCAAAAATATGGACAAGTGCCTCCCAATTTCAGGCCCATCTTGCGGTTAAGCGGAGAGCAGCCTATCACGACCGAGCCTGTCATGCGCTTTTTAATGGAGGTTGTACCGGGCTAATGCGCTGCTTCAACGCCTTAAAATTGTTTCAAGCTGAATGGATAACCTACAAAACTGTACCTAAAAAAGGTATAGCCGTCATCTCAAATCCACTGGAAACACCTAAAGCATCGTATAACCTACAAAAAAAGCCTCGTTTTTTACAACGAGGCTGGGAGCCAATGACCGGACTCGAACCGGTGACCTGTTCATTACGAGTGAACTGCTCTACCAACTGAGCTACATTGGCCTTATAAATTCAAGGCTTTCAAGATACTGGAAAACCCCTATGAGTGTCAAGTGTTTTTATTAACTTCCACCCCAAACCCTACGTCTTTCAATAAGCCTTCATTTTTTGTCCAGAGGTAATCTTTCCACTTCCAAGCCCAAAAGCCCAACACAAACGTTAGAAAGGCACTTAACACAAAATACATCCCTCTGGGAAAAACAGGAAAGCGGGCCACCAAATGGTGCCAAGAAGTTAAGAAAGCAGCACAGGTGGTTATCCAGTAGCCTATCATACGCTGATTCTCCGGCAACTGACGAAGCAGCCAGAGAATACCGGAATAGATCAAAAAAAACGTTGGAGCGAGCAAACGCTCCTTGTCCTGACCAAAGAAACAAGAAATCCAGACCAAGCCTCCAAACATCCCCCAAACCGGATGTGATTTGAGCAGGCGTAAGAAAGGCTTATACCAAACGAATAGCAGGAGCGAGAAGGGTGCATATGCATTGAGCAATAAGCGCCCCCATGCCACAGGGTCGGCTAATTGCCGGGCATAGATCGAGAAAGCGCCCCAAAGATGCCAATCGTGGTTTTCAACCCGAACCCCGGCCCTGATGCCTAGAAAAACAATTAATGCTAATATCGGCAATAAAACCACACCCCAAACATCCTTAATCCCAGCACGATTTTTATAAAAATACCAAACCGCCACTGGCAACATGAGCAGGTTTGCTTCGCGGGTCATTGCACCAATAATGAGCAAAAAACCAAATTGTCCGTATTTATTCTTAAGCAGACTGAGGGTCATCCCCAGAATCAGTACCATAGTTAGAACATCTCCCCATTGGTATGGATTAAATGCCGGAAAGCCCACAAAATGCGGATTAAAAAGGAGCCAGAGCAGGCCCACCCCTTGTTCTACACAACTTAATCCCCACATTGCCAGCCAATGCACCCATAAAACAGCCAACCCACCAATGGTCAGCAAAGTCCCCCACTTGAAACCTGCATCCAATCCACCCGGCCATAAACCAGCAAGCCACGGCGGAAGAATTCGGAATCCAAACGGAGCACGTACTGTCCAAGCCAAGTCTGGAGCGGCGGCGGCCATATCTCGATAGTGACGGAGGTCCTTATCACCAAAAACAGCCAAATCAATTTGTCCGTACCAACCCCAACAAAAAAGGACCGCACCGACAAATATAACAGAATACCGCAAAGCCATCCTGAGATGTAGGTTAGATAATAGAGTCACGCGGCTCCATTTGAGGTTTATCTCGGTACTCCAGTAGATAATGTAGCCCCCGGTTCTCGTTTCGCTGAAGGCCACATTTGATAATCATATAGGCTACTGTAATCATGTTGCGCAATTCACAAAGCCCCACAGACACACGGGTTCGACGATAAAAATCTTCGGTTTCTTCAAACAAAAAATAGGTTCGGCGGTATGCCCGCTCCAGGCGCAATCGGGTGCGTACAATACCTACATAGGCCGACATGATGGCCTGCAATTCCCGCCTATTTTGGGTAATAAGGACTAACTCCTCGGCGTTTGTGGTCCCGCTATCATCCCATGCAGGTATATCCATCCGGAATGCGGTGCTCTTGGCATATGCAATGGCCGGATTTACGGCCCGATTACCAAATACCATGGCCTCCACCAATGAGTTAGAAGCCAAGCGATTGGCCCCGTGTAATCCGGTACATGTAACCTCTCCGCAGGCAAATAAGCCGTTGATAGAAGTCCGGCCCTCTAAATCTGTCAGAACTCCACCACAAAAATAATGTGCGGCTGGTGTTACCGGAATCGGTTCCTTTGTCATGTCTATGCCATAGGATAGCAATTGCTCATAAATATTAGGGAAATGATAAATGATTTCGTCTTTGGGCTTATGCGAAATGTCTAAATAGACAAACTCTTCTCCTCGCTTATTCATCTGATCGTTTATGGCGCGTGCTACAATATCTCGCGGGGCCAGTTCTAATCGTTCATCGTAGTTCGCCATAAAGCGTTCACCGGCCTGATTAAACAGTAAACCGCCTTCACCACGGACAGCCTCTGTAATAAGAAAAGACGTTCCAGGCCGATACAAAGAAGTAGGATGAAATTGCACAAACTCCATATTGGCAATTCGTGCTTTTGCCCGATAAGCCATCGCCATCCCATCCCCCGTCGCTACCATTGGATTCGTGGTATGGGCATATACTTGTCCCCCTCCTCCCGTAGCCAACAACGTTACCTTGGCCAAGAACACTTCTACTTTGTCTTCATGCTCATCCAATACATACGCACCATAGCACTGGGTATCGGTCCTGAATTTGGTAACGACCTCACCAAGATGGTGTTGTGTGATTAATTCTAATGCAAAATGGTGTTCAAATACCTGAATATTCGGATGATTTCTAATTTGTGCCAATAAAGCCCGTTCAATTTCCCTGCCAGTCATGTCCTCTGCTCGGACAATTCGATTCATGGAGTGCCCCCCTTCGCGCCCTAAGTCCAAAGCGCCATTTTTTTGCGTAAAGTGGGCGCCCAGTTCCATTAATTCCCGCACATATCCCGGCCCTTCTTTTACAACCACCTCTACCGCCTCCCGTTTACAAAGCCCCGCTCCGGCAATCAAGGTATCCTCGATGTGTTTCTCGAAACTATCTAACGGATCCATAACCGCAGCCACTCCCCCTTGTGCCCAATTGGTGTTGGAATCGGCAGACTGTTTTTTGGTGACAATCGCTACAGACCCATGTGGGGCCACTTTTAGTGCAAATGAAAGCCCGGCAATGCCCGAACCCAGCACCAAAAAATCAAATTGATGAACCATATTAGGAGACCATTGTTTTTAAGAAAACAGATTAGCGAATGCGACGAATAATGTATCTAACTTTGTATTGATAGGATCCATCTCCACCAACAAACGTCTGTGTTTGGGTATTTGGATTTTGGAGAAGGGTTCTCCATGTCCGGGCATCCGATTTTTCGCCCAGAACATCGTCTTGATTAACCATATTGGCGGCCTTGATCCCAAAATTTGCTCCTATGAGCGCATAATTTATCCATTCAGTCACCAGCATAGCAGTAGGCACTTTTGCAATAATGCGTACCACATTATTGGCCGTCGTAAGACCTCCTACTACTTGGGTTGCCAAGGCAAAATCCGCATCATCATCCAATTCCATGAGCCGAAACACAAGATTGACATGGCCATCTTTTTGCATCCGGAAGCGCAAAGGCATGGTTTGTAATGGCAAACAAGCCACATCATTCCGCTTGATATTAGACAAGAAAGCCCCACAATCAATAGAAAACACTGTTTGGTCAGAAACGTTCTGTTGTGTCCACCCCGCCTTGTAGATATTCGCTTCCGGCTTACCTTTTTCGCGAACATATGCCAGATAATACAAAGCGATCTCATCGGTGGCTCCAAGCCCCGGATCTTGTGTTTTCCAAGCTTCCAGTTCACGGATAAGCAGTTCAAAATCGGCTTCTTCCAGATCGTTAGAAGACGCAATTGGAAGTGGCGTTAACGTTGGATTTTCGGTAGGAATGCCTGTTGTCGTATCTGGCAATAACGGCCTATTTACCGAGACCGGAAGTTCAGCATACACCGGATAACCGCGTTCGGGATCGGGGCGTGTACTTCTACATGCCGTAAAGAGCAGGGGGATGAGTAAGAGTAAAAGAAAACGTGGCATATACATTGGACTTTAGTCATTAAAAACCCATTTATACCCATACTGAATATAGTTCTATAAACCTAAAGCGAGAGGAGTGATAAAAGTGATATCAGTGATAAATACGTAACGCCGATTCATTCATCACGTCATTTCGTGTTTAGGCGAACCTTGCTGCCATAAAACAAGGCCGGATAACCCGGCCTTCAACTGTTGTTCTTAATCTGAAAGCGCCGTTGCCATCAGATAGCCCTTGATGAATGGATCCAAATCCCCATCCATAACGGCCTGAATGTTGGTGCTTTTCAATTCGATACGGTGATCGTTGACCATCGTATAAGGTTGGAAAACATAGGAACGTATTTGGCTTCCCCACTCAATTTTCTTTTTGCCTTTTTCCAAATGGCTACGGGCTGCATCCTGAATTTCACGCTCCAGCAAGTAGATCCGGCTTTTGAGCATCATCATGCACTTTTCACGGTTTTGCAACTGGCTTCGTTCTTCAGTACACTCCGCCACCACGCGCTCTGCACGTCCGTCGGAGAGTTTGCCGGTCCAGATGAGGCGGACGCCAGATGAAACTTTGTTCACATTTTGCCCTCCTTTTCCCCCCGAACGGAAAACCTGCATCTCTATATCGTCAGCATTTAAGCTAATCTCGATGGTATCATCTACTTCAGGAAATACAAAAACCGATGCAAAGGAGGTATGACGGCGTGCATTGGAGTCAAAAGGAGAAATTCTAACCAAGCGATGCACACCAGACTCGGCCTTCAGGTATCCAAATGCTGATGGACCTTCAAAACGGAGGGTGCAAGACTTGATCCCCGCTACTTCGCCTTCCTGATACTCCAACGTATTAACAACATACCCCTTGCTCTCGCCCCAGCGAATGTACATACGCATGAGCATCTCGGACCAATCTTGGCTTTCGGTTCCACCAGCGCCAGAATTGATATTAAGAATGGCGTTACGGTGGTCATCTGGCTCGGTGAGCATAGAACGAATTTCGGCATTTTCCAGCAACTCGAGAAGATTTTTTTCTTCCACGGCAACTTCGGCCTGTAATTCGGGATCGGGGTCTTCGGCCACCAATTCGGTAAGGGTTTCGACATCCTCCAATTTTCGGTAGAGTTCGTCAAACATTACAACCCAACTTTTTTCTTCCGACACCTGTTTCTCCGTCTGCCGTGCGGCATCGGCATCGTTCCAGAAGTCCGGTTCAAGTCGTTTTGCTTCTAAAGTACGGATTTTTTCTCTGCGTGTATCGAGGTCAAAGAGACCTCCCGAGCACTTCGGTTCGTGCTCTCATCTCGTCTAAAAAGGCCATATAAGGTGTCGTTAAGATTTTTGTTTAGCTGAATATAATACGACATACAGTGTCTTCTGTTTATACATAATCGGTTAAGGCGTTTAGAAAAAAGGATTTTGTGTATATTACGGGTATGAATAGGTCTTTTGACACACATGAAAACGATTTACTGGGATCTAATTGGATGCAGAAACGAGGGTGCTATTACGATGAAACCGCATACTTATCCCCATACACGCTCATCATTTCCATGATAGGAATCAGTGTTTCACCTTCGGACGTAAGATGATAGGTTACTTTCGGAGGGATAACCTCGTGAACGGTCCGACATATCACGCCCTGCATTTCCAATACCTTCAATACTTGAGAAAGCATCTTATCGTTAATCCCTACCAAACGTTTTTTCAATTCACTAAACCGTTTCTGTCCATCCCGAAGGTTCCAGATCACAACTCCTTTCCAACGCCCACCCACTATCTGAAGCGTGAGGTCAACGGGGCAAAAATAAAAAGTACCGTTAAGTTCGTAGCGTTTCATAAATGATCTTAAGTTACTTACCAAAAAGAAAGTACTTTCAAATAAGAAAGTATGTTGAATAAAGTAAGTTATAGGGGCTAATTTATAAAAAACATTCACCTATAATCAAAACAACATTTTTATGGACAGAGATCAAGCACAAAAAACAGCACTGACCGTATCGTTGGCCATTTTAGACGGCCGGTGGAACGATTTAGATCAACTATTAGACGATCAATTTACCTATACTGGGGACGGATTTGTCTTTACCAAAGATGAATATATTGGATTTATGCAAGACATGAAAGCGGCTTTTTCGGATCTAAAGATGGAATTCCCACATACGGTTGTGGAGGATAACTTGGTATCTATCCGGTTTATTTCGCGTGCGGTTAACACCGGAAAATTCATGGGTGCACCTGCCAATCGCAAACATTTAGAGATTCATGGCATTTTTATACGCGAAGTTAAAGCAGGGAAGGTTATGCGCGAGTGGCAAACGACGGATATATTGGGCATCATGCGTCAAATAGGTTTTCGTGCATTACTTGGATATGCCATCTTTGTCGGATTGCTGAAGGTAAAACAACCAAGACCAAAACGTAAAAATAACGTCTAACAAAGGTACTATTTTTCCGTCCATTTATAAAGCTACCAATGGTTTTATTTTGTCTTTAACAAAAGGGCCTAATTGATGCCATTCAAGCAGATCAGGCCCTTTATATATGATTTATTTTGCATGTTATTCATGCGTATTCAAACCATTATTCAAACGAAAGTTGGTTCCAATATTTGCGGATAGTGAAAATGCCAATTACAGTAACAACCACCCAAGTTAGGCCAGCTATCAAATTGCCATACAGGAAAAAGCCTGTTGCAAACAAGAGGCCATAGATGCACATTAATCCACCTACCGAGCAAAGCAAACCAATTGCAAAATCGTTTTTAACCCCGCTTATGTCGAGTCCTACAGCTTGGGCTTTTGCAGCTACTGGCCCCCAACCCGGTCCGGACGGTTTAATTTTGGTATAGAACGAGAGTAGTTTTTCATCGGATGTGGGCTTACTCAAAAACGCCGTGAGCAGCCAAGCAACCGATGTGAAAGCCACTGTTACAATCAGGTGCGACCAGTCTGGCACCATTGTCCCAAGTGCTGTGAACTTAAGCAAGAGTGCCACCACAAACGAAACGATCATGGCCACAATTTCGGTCATGGCATTGATACGCCACCAAAACCACCGCAACAAGTAGATGAGACCGGTTCCAGCACCAATCAATAGGATGAGGTCGAAAGCTTGCAGTGCATTTTCCAGAAAGAGGGCCAAGGTACAGGAAAGCACCATCAATAAAACGGTTGAGAAACGTCCCATCCAGACCAGTTCTTTGTCGGTGGCATTTGGATTAATAAAGCGATGATATAAGTCGTTTACCAAAATAGAGGAACCGTAATTGGTTTGTGAAGACATGGTGGACATATACGCCGCAGCCAAAGAAGTCACCACCATTCCGATCAAACCTGCCGGTAAAAAGGTCATCATGGCCGGATATGCGAGGTCATTTTTTACAATTTGTGGGTCTAAATGCGGATATTTTGCGGCGATACTGGCCACGTCTGGAAAAACCACCAATGAAGCAAAGGCCACCAAAATCCAAGGCCAAGGGCGTAAGGCATAGTGCATTCCCTGAAACAATAAAGTGGCGGTTACTGCATTTTTTTCGTCCTTTGCCGAGAGCATCCGTTGTACCACATAGCTCCCGCCGCCAGGCTCAGCACCCGGATAGTAGGAGGCCCACCATTGGACGGCAATCGGAATCAAAAATATGGTCAGGATTTCCCCTGCGCCAATGGTACTGGGATCGGGCAAAAAAGTCATTTTCGACACCACATTGGGGTGCGACAACAGATTAGAAAGTCCGCCTACTTCTGGAAGATTAATCAGATAAATGGCGGCAAGCACAGACCCAACCATCGCAATAATAAACTGAAACAAATCAGTAAGTAAGACCCCCATTAAGCCACCCAACGCCGAATAGATCATGGTGATCGTCGCTGCAATTAAGACGGTTTGGAGTGGCGTCCAACCCATCATAACCCCCCCAATTTTGATCGCCGCAAGGGTAACGGTGGCCATAACAAAGACATTAAACAATAAGCCCAAATACGCTGCACGGAAACCACGAAGAAACGCCGCTTCAGGCCCAGAATACCGCAGTTCATAAAATTCAACGTCGGTCATTACCCCCGAGCGTCGCCATAACTTGGCATAAAGAAAAACCGTCAACATTCCGGTGAGCAAAAAGGCCCACCAAACCCAGTTCCCAAAAGCGCCTTGGGTGCGGACAATGTCGGTCACCAAGTTGGGCGTGTCGGTAGAAAACGTGGTTGCCACGAGCGAAATGCCCAGAAGCCACCAGCTCATGTTCTGATCAGCCAGAAAAAAGGCTTTATAATTTTTACTGGCTTGTCGTGCCGACCACACCCCAATGAGCATGGAAAACACGAAGAAGGTCACCATTATGACCCAGTCAATCAAGGTAAACTGCATAGGGGACTGTTTTTAAGGTATTCTATTGTGTAGATTGCGGGAATGCAAGCTACAAATTCCATCCGCAAACCACAAATAAAACTGATTATGGAAAATTCGCGTCGTAATTTTTTAAAAAGGGGAGCCGCCGGCTTAGCAGCTACAACCCTCGGGCTTTCCGGATGTGCAGGTCCCATGCAAGCAGCCAGTGGGCTAAATCCCAAAGACCCACAAGCACGCGGGAAATCACTGGCTACGCCACCGACCTCGCCTTTAGCAACGGCACCTATTCCCATCGTTAAAATGGGTTTTGTCGGTGTGGGTGGTATGGGAACCGTCCACGTTCAAAATTTTCTGGCGCTCGAAGGCGTCGAAGTACGGGCCATATGCGACATCAATGCAGTAAATGCCAAACGCTCTCACGACTTGGCCGTGGCCGCCGGACAAAAACCACCCACCCTTTATACCAAAGGGCCGCGAGATTTTGAACGCATGATTGATACCGAGGAATTAGACCTCGTTTTTACTGCAACGCCCTGGGAATGGCACGTACCTGTAGCCTTATACGCCATGAAAAACGGCAAGCACATTGCCAGCGAGGTCCCCTTTGCCTATAAAGTGGATGATTGCTGGGCTTTGGTAGAACATGCTGAAAAGTTTGGCAAACATTGCGTGATGATGGAAAATTGCAATTATGACCGCTTTGAATTGTTGATGTATAACCTAAAAATGAAGGGATACCTGGGCGAAATCTTGCATGGTGAATGTGGATATTTGCATGACCTACGCGATATTAAATTCTCGGAAGAGGGAGAGGGGCTTTGGCGGCGTGCCCATTCGTGGGCGCGAAACGGTAACCTCTACCCCACACACGGTCTTGGCCCCATTGCCAATCTGATGGACATCAATCGAGGCGATCAGTTAGACTACCTCGTTTCCATGAGTGGGCCTTCGCGTGGCTTACAAGAATGGGCGAAAGACCATTATCCTGAAGGCCATCCCAAACGAAAAGAAACCTTTAAATTGGGAGACATCAACATTTCAATGATCAAAACCCACCGAGGCCGCACCATCTACCTCAGCCATGACACCAACCTACCCCGCCCGTATAGCCGGATTAAACTGATTCAGGGAACACGAGGCATCTTACAAGGACATCCCGACCGGGTTTATATCGAGGGAAAAAGTGCCAACGCGCACCGTTGGGACGAGGCCAAACTCTGGTATGCCGAGCATGAACACCCACTTTGGAAAAATGAAAAACTGACGAGTAGCAAAACCGGACACGGCGGGATGGACTATATGGAAGATTACCGCCTCATTAAATGCCTCCAAAAAGGCTTGCCTACCGACATGAACGTTTATGACGCCGCCATGCACTCGGCCATTTGCGAACTAACCGAGATTTCGGTGGCCAATGACAGCCAACCGATTCAAGTGCCAGACTTCACCAGAGGTCGTTGGAAGGAGTGGGCCGTATGGGAGGTTGTAGAATAGACCTCAAAAAAACAATGTACCTGCCCCATTTTCACATACCACAACTTATGTCTTCTTTAACCAAACAGTACGTTTAAACATGCGAATCAAACTCTTAAAATCATTTATCTTATGTGGTCTAGCTTTTGGGATCATCTTTGCCCAGCCACGTGGCAAAGCCCTTTATCAAGCGATGACCTCAGGTTCGCCAACCACCATGAGTGGCTCCTCCTTTATGCGCTGGCACCCCACCGAAGCTGCTACTTTGGTTTTTGAAAGCGGGCAACAGGGCAAAACCGAAACCGCACAATGGTATAAGGTAGATCCCGTTACTAAGGTAAAAACTCTCCTTTTTGATGAAACTCATCGCACAACCATCATTCGGCAATATAACGACATCACGGGTCTTGGTGTACAGAATCTACCTTTCTCGCAACAAATGCAATTCAATGACGCTGGAACAAGCATCTTTTTTAAGGTCGAGAAACGACCATTCGTTTATGACCTAAAAAACCGGAAACTCCGAGAACTAAAACATCCCGAAGTAAAACAACAACCCGGAACCGATGGCCTGATGCGCAACATGCCCGGTAGTCAGCTTTGGAACGGAGAATACTCCCCAGATTATAACTGGTTTGCCTACGTGGTAGACTATGACCTGTTTGTGGCCGATACCCGCAATGGCAAAACCTATCGCATCACCAACGATGGTAGCGAAAACATCTTCAACGGACGCCCCAACTGGGTCTATCCCGAAGAATTTGACCAACTAACGGCGTACTGGTGGTCGCCAGACAGCAAACGCTTGGCGTTTTATCGCTCCGATGAATCCGCCGTATGGAAATACCCACTGGTACGAGACAATAGACCCGAAGCCGAATTAGAATTGCAGAGCTATCCCAAAGCTGGTGAGCCAAACCCCACCGTTAAGCTATTTATTGCCGAGATACCCACTGGTAAAAAAGTAGAACTGGCCACCAATAGCACCGCCGATAACTACCTTGTTCGCCCCACTTGGACATTAGATAGCAAAGAGCTAACTTTTCAGCGCGTAAACCGCCAACAAAATGTGGTAGAACTACTGGCGGCAGATGCAAAAAAAGGAACGTTGCGTACCATTCTCACCGAACAAGAACCCCAGTTCGTGAATCTACAAGATGATTATTTCCAGTTAAAAGAAGGAAAAAGCTTCCTCTGGAGTTCTGAACGCAGTGGATATCGCCAATTATATACCTATGACTGGCAAGGGAATGTCCTAAAATCTTTGACCAACGGAACAAAGCCTGTACAAAATGTGGTGCGTGTGGACGAAAAAAATGGCTATGTTTATTATATGGTCAATGACAATATGGGCATGGAAACCATATTTATGCGGACCAAATTAAATGGTACAGGAGTGGCACAAGCCTTGACCACTGTTCCCGGAAGCCATAACATTTCTATGGACCAAACGGCCACCTATTATCTCGACACCTTCTCCAATTTCACTACGCCCACCATCTCAAATCTACACAAAGCAGACGGAACCCTTATTGAAAACCGTGCCACTGCCAAAACCGATAAAGTGGATGGGTGGAAACTCGAAAAACCAGAATTGGTTATTGTTAAGGCTGCTGATAAAACCACCGACCTACCCGGTATTTTGTATCGTCCGGCAGGGTATAATCCCGCTAAAAAATATCCTCTACTCGTAAGCGTGTATGGCGGCCCACACTCCAAAGCCATTCGGAATAACTACAATATGGCCAGTAATCTTCAAGCACTGGCACAATTAGGCTACATCGTCTGGCATGTGGATAACCGAGGTTTGGTAGGACGTGGGAAAGCATTTGAAACCGCAACCTATAGAAAATTAGGCTTAGTGGATTTGGACGACCAAACCGCAGCTATCAAACAGGTTTGTGCCCAATTCAGCTTCGTGGATTGTAGCCGTGTGGGTATTTATGGTCACTCTTATGGCGGCTATATGAGCGCCTTGGCCTTGCTTCGCGAACCAGAGGTATATCATGTAGGCGTGGCAGGTGCACCCGTTACCGACTGGCGGAACTACGACACCATCTATACCGAACGCTATATGTTTACGCCGCAAGACAACAAATCCGGTTACGACGAAGGCGCTACAATGACCTATGCTAAAAACCTGAAAGGAAAACTCCTTTTGGTACATGGCACCATTGACAACAATGTTCATCCGGGTAATACCATGCAACTGATTGAGGCACTGGTGAAAGAAGGCAAAAAATTTGATCTAATGATGTATCCGCTTAATCGTCACGGCATTGGCGGCCCATCCGGCAAGCACTACAATACGCTTCGATTAGATTATTTCGAGCAACACCTTAAGCCTGAACCCGTGGAATAACATAGTATTTAGAGAAATAGAAACGGCTTTTCTAAATCAGGGAAGGCCGTTTTTTTGTTTAGATAAAATAAAACAATAACTTTATTTTCACTACAATACTTCCGTAATTGTCCAATTTTATTTATACTAAAGAGTTACCACGCTTTAAAACATACCCAAGCCCAAAAGTATTGGTTTTTGCCTTATGAGAAAAGTGTTTTCCAAAACTTAAAAGCAATACATACGGATATATCAAAGGGTGCATTTCAAAAATGTCAGTAGAGACATATGGCACATTTAGATTAGGTAGTATGCGAAAGACATCTTTGCCTATCGTTGAGAAAAGCACAGAGCAAGTGCATAAGCGGATTTTATATCCGCTACACGGGTTATCCAAGAAATTTTTAGGACATAGTAGTTTCAAGCGGATAGAGCATCCGCAAAACAACCGAACGATATACGCATGTAAGTAACCGTACGATTCAATGGGTGCAAAGCCTCACCGATGATACATCGGTAGGACAAGTTCTGGGGCTTGTAAAACAAAAAATGCGTTTTTTTTGCGTATAACTAAATGGCAGGTGAAGTGGTTAATTAAACATTCTCCCTCGCATCAACTTTTGTGATGTATTGACAGTTTTGTGCCCTCAATTCCCGCATGAAGGCCAAGCGCCAAACCGTTACTTTTCAAAAAATGCAAAGCCATTATACTGCGTATTAAGTTGTACAACGGTATGAAAGACCTGACCACGCATTTTGCGTTTAAGTGTCACCGTGACTTCGGATCGCTTAATAAGATCTATACCTTGTAATCGGTCAAAATACAGATTCATAATCAATGGATCAGGTGGGGGCAAACCTCCCGGTTCGTCTAATCTGGGAAAAGGCAAAGGGCGTACCAATCGGGCAGCCAGCAACCTTCCATCACGGCGCGAGATCCAGACCTCTGCTGCTCGTATGGGCAGGGCGGTATTTTTGACTTCAAGTTTGATGCGGTAGGCAGGATTGCCGTCAAGGTTTTCCATTTTTGCATTTGGTTTGGCTTCCAAATTGAGCAAGATCCCTGGATTAAGCACAACCGATGCTTGGCAGACGCGCCGGAATCGGGGTCGCCATTCTGCTTGCCCACCAAAGTCCAAGTTTCCGGGGTCGCTGACCGCACGGCCATTGAGCGTAGCGTTTAAAAACCGGCGATTGGGTTCAAAACTACCTGTCTGACGCGATATTTTGGCCTCGGTCACCAAATCCCATTTCTCAAAACGATTCTCAATAATGCAACGAGCAGATTCATTGGCCGCCATTTCTTGAAAACGTTGTGTTTCTTGGCGTTGCCCACTGCGCCACTGATTCCAAAGGCTTTGGGGATTGGGTTGTGCAAATAGGCTCCCTATTGGGGCGATCAAAACCACATATAATGAAAAAAAGTATCGGTGGGTCATGGGCATATTGGTTTACGTTCCCAAAAGAACGACGAACCTTGTTTAGAAGTTGTCACAAAAGTATGGAATGAACATGGGATTTTTGTACAAGCCTTCTTTTCGGATACAGGTTTTTTATATTGATCCGAGC
>ERZ761607.290-NODE-290-length-99563-cov-9.081732_pt1 | contig 99563 bp, 73 predicted proteins | sample MGYA00511164_ERZ761607 | MGnify/ENA primary metagenome ERZ761607 (study PRJEB28899, sample SAMN02445080) | bioreactor sludge metagenome | biome: EBPR sludge | place: Australia: Brisbane, Thorneside Wastewater Treatment Plant | collected 2011-06-22 ...
GAACCGCTCAAAACGCAAAACCGCCGCGCCCACCGCGCAGCGGTTTAGTTCAACCACTTATTATACGGACCGCTCGGTCCAGATAACACAACCATCCCGCGACGCCGCGCGGCGGCGCAACTGCTTGTATTGTAAGCACTTTGCCCCAGGACGGACGAAAATAATGAATGGAGCAGAACCAGACGCAATGTTAACTCTTCACCAGCAGCAGTGGCCCGCAGAGTCGTGCTGACCTTGCTTGTTGTTTCCGTCGTTCGCCTTCACTTCAGCCGCTCCAATCGTCCTTTTCTTCGTACGATGTTCTTGTAATCCCACTGGATCCTCTTCGCCTTGCGCAGCCACCGCTGCAGGGCAGTTGTTTTGATCTCGGAGGCGCTGGTGTAGAAGATCGAGGCGTCTTTGAACTTGTTGCCGACCACAGCGAGCTTTGGCTCATCGAAGCCGGCACCGCTCCAGAACATCAGCCGGATGCCGGCCTTTTGTCTGCTGTAGCCGACGATGGGATTGCCATCCAGAAACCAGACCGGGTGGGCATGCCACACTTTCCCCTCCGCCCCCGTCAGCCCGCCAACAATCTCGGCGGCGAGCAGATCGCAGATGGCTTTGTCGTCGGCTGACAGCGATTGATTGTATTTGAGAATGTCCGGGTTCAAGTGCTTTCTCCGATGGGATTTAGCGGCGGCAGGGCTCACGAGACAATAGTACTACCTAAACTCCGCAAGGTAACCTTCCGCATCTCCTGCTGACGCTCCACCTGTGCATTCTAACGCCGCGATCCCGCATAGTTTACCCAGCTTTGCAATTCGCCGGTTTCCGAATTTTCCGCGCAGCGTTTGCGTGAGCGTTTGCGTATATCAGTCTGAATGAGACGCCCGCGGTCGGGAGATATTTCGACTGTGTTTACGGGTTTGTGTTATTCTGCGACCACTCTCGCACGTCACGCCTAAGTCATAGAGAAGGAGAAAGTCGATGAAAGCCGTCCGCAAAACTGCGTTGTTGTCTGCCGTCGCCGCGTTGTCGTTGGTTCCTGCTGCTGCCAAAGCTGCGGATGCGTTCTGGGTTGGGGCCAATCCCTTCGGTGCCGGCTTTACCGACCCACTCAACTGGCAACTGTTCTTCGTCGCGGGTGCGGGCGATCGGGCGGTTTTTTCAACCGCCCTGCCGGCTTCTGGCCCGGAATTCGGCTCGGGCACGGTGACGATTAACCAACTTCTCATTTCCGGCCGTACCACAGACGGTGGTGGGAACCTGACCGATGTCTGGACCTTCTTCGGTGTGTCGAGCAATGAACGGTTGCGGGTCAACACCGACGTCACCATCGTTAACGTCGGCTTGGGTGGAAACCTTCGAACCCAGGGGCTGGACGTCTTTACCCCGCTTACCAACATCACCGACACGACCAGCCTGGTGGTCTCTGGTTCGTCGACCTACGACAGCGGCATAGTCAGTCTCGGCGGTAACGGTTCGTTCACCGTCGATTCCGGCAACACGCTTCGCGGAAGCATCCAGCACTCCAGCACCTCCGCCTCGTTCGTCAGCGGCCTGCTCGACACCAGCGCCACCTCGATCAACAACGGCGGTGTGCTGGGCATCGCGCCCAACGGCCACATCTTCCTTAACGGTGGAATCCACACCGTCAGCAGCGGCGTGCTGGGGTTCCAAAACGCCACCGGCACGATGTCGTTCAACTTCGGCGCCGAACTGCGCATCACCGGCTCAGGCTCGCTCGATTTCCTTTCCTCGCACGAGTTTGAAAACGGCGCGGCGATTCGCGTCACCAGCGGCGGACGCGTCGTGGGCGCGAGCTTCCTCGATCTGGGCATCAGCGGAACAGGCTCGCTCAGCGTCGACGGTTTCGGTTCGAGCATCTCGGCGGCCAGCAGCTCATCGTTCTGGGGCGGTGGAACGAACGGCGTAGCGACGGTCAGCTTCTCCAACTCCGGCGCGGGCACCATTTCCAATCTGAATGTCGCCCAAAGCAACGGTTCGCGCGGAGATGTCCAGATACTCTCCAGCGCGCAGCTTACCACGAATTCCAGTCTGCTCGTCGGACCTGGCACCGGAACGAGTTCGCTGGCACGCATCACTGTTAATGGCGGGACGCTCGATAACACCGCCAGCGCCACGTTCCGCAACGGCGGGCAACTGGTGATGTCCAGCGGCGGTGTGAACTTCACCGGCGACGCCACGTTCTCAACCGGTTCGACCTTCACCATGTCCGGCGGAAACGTGAACCTCACCGCGGGCCGAACGCTCAATATTGCCGGCGGCATCGTCAACCGCACCGGCGGCAGCGGGTTGTCCTCGCTGCCCAATGGTTCGACGCTCCGCATCACCAACGGCGGGCAATTCACCACCAACAGCTTCTACGACATCGCCAACGGCTTCGCCACCGGCACGATGCTCGTCGATGGCGCGGGTTCGCGGTTCAACTCCACCGCCAGCACCACCGACTGGGGCCAAAACACAGGCAACTTTGCAACCATCACCTTCAGCAACGGCGGCGTGGGAACTTACACCGGCGGATTGCAGATTTCCGACAATGGCGGACGCGCGGTCGTCAACCTGCTCAGCGGCGGACAACTCAACGCCAACAACCTCATCGTCGGCAGCGCGGGCGCTGCGGCCACCATCACCATCGCCGGCGGGACGCTCAACACCCTCAGCGCCGCACAGTTCAATAACGGCGCACTAGTCAATCTCACCAGTGGCGGGCTTCTCCTCAACGGCAACACAACCTTCAACACCGGCGCAACGTTGAACAGAACCGGTGGAAACCTCACGCTCGCAACCGGCCAAACGCTCGCATTCAACGGCGGCGTGGGAACGACTAATAGCAGCCTGGGTTTGCCGAATGGTGCCTCAATCCGTGTCACCAACGCCGGGCGTTTCGATTTGGGCGGCTTCCTGGATATCGGAAGTGGTGTCGCCACCGGTTCGCTGGCGGTCGACGGGGCCAACTCGCGTATCACCGCCCTGGGAACGAGTGACTGGGGTGCCAACAGTGGCAACACCGCAACGGTCACGTTCAGCAATTCCGGGGCGGGCACTTTCAACACCCTGCGCCTCGCCCGATTCGGCGGGACGGCCAACTTCAGCGTCAACAGCAACGCTACCGTCACCGCAGCCAACTTTGAAGCAGGCACGACCGGCGCCACCGCGCTCATTCAGGTCAACGGCGGAACGCTCCACGCGACCAACCAGGCCATCTTCGCCAACGGCGCGAACGTCAGCACCAGCGGCAACGGCGTGCTGCTAATGGGCGGGAACAGCACGTTCTTCACCGGCTCGACCTTCAACGGCACGTCGTCCGCCAGCAACAGCGGGCTTCAGTGGGCCGACGGCACCACGCTCGCCTTCGACGGCGGCGCGGGAACCATCGCCGCAATCGGGTCGGGCGTCCCCAACAACGGCTCGCTGCGCATCACCAACGGCGGGTCGTTCACCGCCAACGAAAACTTCAACGTCTTCAGTGGCACGCAATCTCTGCTGGTTGATGGAGCAAACTCAAAGCTGTTCATCAAGAACACGACGTCGACCTTCAACTTCTGGGATGGGGGGACGAAGACGGTCGAATTCACGAACAGCGGCGCAGGCACCGTCACCGGCGGAATCGGTTTCGCCAACTTCGGCGGCATCGGGACGCTCAACATCTCCACCGGCGGTGTACTCACCACCGGCCAGATGTTTGTTGCAGACAACGGCGCGGCAACGATCAACATCAACGGCGCAACATTGCGGTCAACCTCATCGATCCTAATCGGTCGAGGTACGACGGGAATCGGTACGATCAACATCACCGGCGGCGGCACGCTGCAGGCGGATGGCGGCATCTTCACTACAGACCAGACCGCGACCAATCGCGCCATCATCAACGTCAACGGCGGAACGCTTCGTAGCAACACCAATTCCAATATCAACGGCGGCGCGACGCTCAACTTCTCGTCCGGCACCGTCAACATCGCTGGCACCCTCGGTGTCGGCATCGTCCAACAAAACGCCCGCGTCCTGCTCACCCCCGGCGGAAACAAAGTCCTCCGCGTCGGCGGGCTGAGCATCCCCGCGGCCAACGGCGGCAAGGTCGATCTGTCCGACAACGCCATGATCGTCGATTACACCGGCACATCCCCCTTCGCGTCGATCGGCCTTCTTATCGCCACCGGCCGCAACGGCGGGCTGTGGAACGGCAACGGCGTGACAAGCTCCACCGCCGCCGGCAACCCGCTGGTGACGCTGGGTATTGTCGAAGCCAGCGAAATCGGCGGCCCCTCGTCGTTCCTCGGCCAGCCGATCGACAACACGGCCATTCTCACGCGCTACACGTTCATCGGCGACGCCAATTTGTCCGGGCAGGTAAACTTAGACGACTTCACCGCGCTTGCCGCCGGCTTCGGTCTACCGAGCACCCGGTGGGCCAGCGGCGACTTCAACTTCGACGGCTTAACAAACCTCGACGACTTCACCGCCCTCGCCGCCAACTTCGGCCTGAGCCTGCCCGCCGAACTACCCCGCGCCGCCGCTGTGCCCGAGGTATCGGCGTTCACGGCGATCATGGCCCTGCTTGGTTCGGCCGGCCTGTTTGGTCGATCGCGATGCGCTCGCGCCTAACGCTATCGCAGCGCAGAATTTGCCACTTTTTCCGCGTATTGAGGCGGGTTACGCTGTACACTCGTGCTTCGGGGCGTTTGCGACGACACGCCGTTTGAATCACACGGGAAGGGAGAGGCAATGCGTTTTAGAACTCGAGTTATCGTAGCGGCGCTGATGACGGCAGGGTTCTGTGGCAGCTCTGCCGAAGCGCAGATTTTCACCTGGACCAATGCCGCTGGCGGAACGTTCAACGTCGCCGGCAACTGGTCGCCTGCCGGACCGCCGACCGTCAACACGCACACGGCGCTATTCAACCTCAATTCGACGTATGGCGTGACACTCACCGCGCCCGCGACGAGCGGCACCCTTTCGATGTCGGCAGGCTCGGTCACCATGACAGCGAACGCGAGCAGCGGCACGTACACCGTGGATCGCATTGTGCTCAGCGGCGGATCGCTCAATCTCGGATCGAACATTCGTCTCACGCCGGCGCTGTCGACGACGATCAGTACCGGGGCGACTCTGAACATCGGAACGTCGGCGCTGCTGAGCACATCCGGATCGATCACGGTTAACGGCGGGACTCTTATCCGGTCAAGTCCTTTTTCCAGCAGCACGTTCTCGCTCGGCACAGCCGGCCAACTCAACGTGCAAGGCGGCGGAACAGTTAGCTTGGCGTACAACTTTGACGTTGGCTTTTCTCTGAACTCCAATCAAGTCGTCAACGTTACAAATGGGTTGTTCACGGTAACGAACGGAGGCGGGATCAACGTTGGCGATGCATTTTTCATTGCCAACGGGGCCAACGCACGCGTGCTCAACAACACCGGGGCGAGTTTTTGGGGCGGTAGCGGCACCCAAGCAAATATTTCCTTTTCCAACGGGAGCGCTGGCACCTTCGCCGCCCTGCTGATGGGCAATAGCGGCAGTTCCTCGCTCTCGATCAACAACAGTGCCGTTTCAAGCTCTCGAATCACGATGGGCGATCTCAATGGCGGTTCGGCCGCCATCGAACTTGCCGGCGCGACGGCCACTTACGCGCTCAACACCGGAACCGTTACTTCAAGCATCGGTTCAGCCGATCCAAACCTGACCACCACCGTCGGAACCATCCTGATTTCCGGCGGCACGTTCACAAACACCGGAACGACGCTGTTCGTCCGGCGCTCCGGGCTGATCGATATTCGTACTGCGGGCGCGCTTGAAGCGCAAGGGCCGATCGACGTTACCGGCACACTTTCCACCGCGGGTCGCCTGAACCTTGCTGCTGGCAACACGATCACATTGCAGAACCATGGCCGGCTGAGCCTGACCGGCGGGACGCTCTCCGGCGGAACGGTGCTCATCAACACCGGTGCCGTCTTTAGCCAAACCGGCGGCGCGATTGCGCCTTCGACCAAAATCAATCTGAACGGCGGCACCATCGAAGCGATCAACAACACCACCGAACTGATCTACAACGGTGGTGCCGTCGGCACGTTGAATAACTCGGCGAGCATCACCCTCAGCGCATCGCCGATGACTGTTGGCGCGCTCACCAATCTCGCTGGCGGCAGCGTGAATCTCACCGCCGGGCGGGGAATCGCTGCTCAGCAGTTTACGCTCACGGGTGGCGTGGGGAGCATCTCCGGCGGATCGCTCAACGCCTCAAACCTATTGGTTTCCGGCGGCAGCTTGGTGCTTTCCAGTGGAACGCTCATTTCCACCTTGCCCACCGTGGCAGGAGGAACCTTCATCTTCAACGGCGGCAGAATCGTCACCGGCGCGTTCAACCTGACCGGCGGCACATTCTCATCCAACGGCTCCGCGGGCCTCGATGCCAACTTCAACCAGAACGGCGGCACGGTTGTCGGAACGTTAAACACCAACGGCAATCTGAATCTGTCCGCCGGCACGTTGCTCGGCACCGCCAACGCGGCAGGGCCGGTTTTCATCACCGGAACGATCACCGGCACCGGCTCGCTCAACGTGAACAACACGGCGCTCATTGACGGCGGATCGTTCGGCGCGGCCAGGCTGAATGTCAACGCCGGAGCAATCATGTCCGGTGGCGGAACGATTTCGGCGGTGGTGGAAGTTTTTGGCATGCTCGCTCCATCGGGTAGCTTGACCCTCTCCGGCCTTTCAACCAATCGCGGGCTGATGGTGGTCGAGGCGCCGTCGGTGGTTCGCCCCACGGGTTCGCTCGCCAACTTCGGCATGATTCAACTCGCCGGTGGAGCGTTCACTTCGGGTGACGTGAGCAACTTCCCCGGCGGGGGTTCCATCCGAGGCTTTGGCGCGATCAACTCGCAGTTGAGCAACAACAGCCTGCTCATCGCCGAAGGTGGTCTGCTTGCCATCGGATCGCTGACCGGCAACCAGATTTCGGGAATCATTCAGGTTCGCGACGATGCGTCGATGAATATCGCAAATGCGTTTTCTAGCGACGGCGCGATCGATCTGTTCGGGCCGGGGGCGCAGCTGTCGGGCGCCACGATCACCATCAGTTCCTTCGGCATGCTGCGCGGTGCGGGAATCGTTCGAAACACAGCCGTCGTCAATAACGGGTTGGTCTCCCCCGGAGATGGCCTGTTAACGTTTACAAACCCCCTGTCGAACAACGCCGCGGGTGTCATCGAAATTCCCACCGGCGCGCGGCTGCGAACGAATACAGGATTTGCTTCGCAACTCGGCCAGATCATTCTCGGCGGCGGAACGCTTGATAACGCCAATCACCCGCTGACCAACGCAGGAGTCATTGCCGGCCGCGGGGCGATTCGCTCCGGGTTGCTGACCAACACCGGCACGATCACCCTTTCAGGAGGAACCAGCGACATCTTCCCGTCGCTCACGCAAAACTCCGTCGGCAAGACGATCGTCACCGGCTTCGGCACCACGACATTTTATGGTAACGTCTCCAATAACGCCGGCAGCGAACTGCGCGTCAGCACCGGCTCGACCGCGATCTTTCTTGGAAATGTTGGCGGCTTGAGCCTGATCACCGGCGGAGGCGTGAAGGTCTTTGAAGGATCCGCCTCTGGAGGCCCCCTCGTCACCGCTGGCAGAAGTACTGTTGCGCCCGGAGCATCACTTGCCGTTGACGGCATTCGCGAGAGTTCGCTCGAAGTGAACGGCGTCGCCAGCATCGACGGCTCCGTCGTCAGCCGCCTGACGCAACTCACCCTTGCCGGTGCGCCAAACGCCTGGACCGGCCGGCTCGGTCTGACCGACGACCGGCTGATCATCGATTACGTCGGCGCATCCCCGCTTGGCACGATCGCCAATCAGATCAAGCAAGGTTACAACGCCGGCGCCTGGAACGGCGCGGGCATCAGCAGCTCCACCGCCGCCGTCACACCCGGCCGCGGAATTGGCTTTGCGGAGGCGAGCGCGCTCGGTTCCCCCATCATGTTCTTCAGCGAACCGATCGACGCAACCACCCTGCTGCTCCGCTACACCCTGCAGGGTGATGCCGACCTGTCCGGTTCAGTCAATCTCGACGACTTCACCCGCCTCGCCGCAGGGTTTGGGAGCGGGACTGTTTGGACGCAGGGCGATTTCACCTACGACGGGTTGGTTAATCTTGACGATTTCACCGCCCTGGCCGCCAATTTCGGCCAAACCCTCCCCGCCGACGCGGCGCGGGCGAGTGTGCCAGAGCCGGGTTCATGCGCTGGCGTTCTGGGCGCGGTTACAATCGCCTCACTGTTCAGTCGCGGCCGACGGGCGACAGGCGCCGCTGCAGGCTTGCGCGCACGGCGGCCCATTCCGATGCGAGGATAGAATACTGTGCCGTACTCCGTACAAGGTTATCGGATGAGGGCATGTCGGCTCTTAACACGCCGTCGAGCTTGGCACCCAGCCGTGCGATCGCGGTGCGCGATTGCCGGTTGCGCGCATCAGTCCGCAGCAGCACGGCGTGAACCTGCCACGATTCAAACGCGTGCGTCAGCAGTGCCAGCTTTGCGGTGGTGTTGCACGCGGTGCGCTGCGCGCTGGCTGCAAGCCACGTGTAGCCGATTTCGACGATATCGGGCCGATTGGCGCGCTGGCGCTGCGATCCGAGGGGCCACTCCCACGGCTGGTAGCGCATGTAGCTTGTGCTCCCGACGACGCGCGCCTGCCAGATGATGACCATGGGAAATCGGGTGCCAGCCGACCGCATCGCCAGCGCGTGATCGACGTATGCCCGGCCTGCGTCGGCGGCATCGGGAACCGTGGTGAACAGCGTCTGCCCACGGAGCCCCTCCGCTGCCTCTGCCAAGGCGGGGGCGTCGCTGTGAGTCAGGGGGCGCAAGAGCACCTCGCCGTGCTGCAGTGTGAGATCGCCGGGGTCGAACATGACGATGAGGATACCGTCATTCGCCCCGCCCGTGTCATGGTGGCGATGAGAATTATGCCCTGCCGGCATCGCCGAGGAGCACATCGCTGCCCATCGTCATTCGACTGCCTCCTGCCGGATTGCTCGCCGGTCGGGGTTGCGCGAGCGATGAACGGGCAATGGGTTGGCTGGCGAATGTGCCGCCGAAGTTGGAAGCCAGAATCGTGAAGTCGTTAAGGCTCACTTCGCCGTCAAACGTAAAATCACCCTGGCTGAAGACACGCCCGGGCACGCCGAACGAGGCGGCGAGTGAGGTGAAGTCGTCCAAGTTAACGTTGCCGTCGAGATTGGCATCGCCACCGAGCGTCGCACGCAGCAGCACGGCGGTGTCGTCCACGTCTACGCCGTGCCACAGGGTTGTACCCGGCGACAGCACGGCGGCGGCTTCGGCGTAGCCGACCGTCAGATTTGCCGACATCGCCGCCAACTGGCTTCGAATGCCCGGCCCGTTCCATGCGCCTGCGTTGAAGCCCGCAAGAATGTCACTGCGCACCTGCGCCTCAAGTGACGCGCCTGCATAGTCATAGACAACCGCTGCCGCACCGATGTCAAAGTGACCATTCCCGGCGAAGCTGAGCGACTGCGTCCAGATGGTGCCGGCGCCGCTGGCTTGAACCATGCCGGTGTTGCGGGCGCTGATCGACCCGCGATATCCGCCGTCGGCGATCGCAACCCGCGCGTCTGCGCCGAAGCTGCTGATGCCGGCATCGATGAAGTCATAGCCGGTGGAGCCATCGCCGGCGGCGACGACACGCACCCCGCTGGTGCTCCCGGTTTGGGGAACATTGATGAAATCCGTTGCCGCCCCGCTATGAACCACTGCAGTCAGGTTCGGGTTTAGTGTGAGCACGTCGATTGTTGCACCAGCATCGGGCAGGGCGACATGCAGTTCGACCACGCCGAAAGTCTCGATATCGGGAAAGCTCGGCCGCTGCAACCTACTGCCGAGAATCGAGAACACGCCCCCCGCCAGCGGACGATCCTGCTCGTTGAGTTGCACATGTTCAAATCCGATCGTGAAGACCGAGTGCGTCACCCATTGGCTGGTGCGCGAGCCGGGCACATCGTCGCGGCCGAAGTGGATGGTGTCGAAGCCGGTCGAGCCGACGAATGTCGTGTCAGATCGGAGCGCGCCAACCCGAATGTCGTTATTCCCCGATCCGGTAAGGAACGTTCGCAAACGAACATTCTGCGTAAACCGCACCAGCCCGGCTCCGAGGCCCGTCAGTTCGGTGGCGCTCGGCGTGACGTGATCGAACTCATCAATCACGATCGATCGCCCCGTCGTCGTCGCCGTATCGTCGATCTCGATGGTGGAGTTGTTGTTGAACGAGCTTATGTCGAGCAAGGTGCCCAGATCCGGTGCTGACGCGCCCGAGCCAATCGTGATCAAGTTGGTGCTACCGGTGGTGCCAAGTATGTAGATCGCCCCGCGGGTCGATCGCACGTCAATGGTGCGGGAGCCTTGCCCGGTGTGAAATGACGCCGACGCCATTTGCGTCGGGTTCCATGCGAAGGTGGTCCCCCAGAAGTTGATGCCCGTCAGCCGCTGTTCGCCGGTGCCGGCATGAAACTTCAGCACCGGGGCGTCTGAATCGGTCGAGCCAGTATCGCGGATAAACAGATTGCTCGCTCCCGAACCGTTGACAGTCACCTTCTGCACGGCGATGTCCTGTGTGCCCAGCGGCGCTTTGCCGATCTGTACCACGTCCGACCCGTCGACACTATCGATAAACAGTTGCCCGGCGTCGGCCAGACCGATGCTGTCGATGGAAAGATCGTCGGAACCCGCACCGGTGCGAATCGTCACATGGCTGGTATCGCTGGTCCTGAACCGGATGTCGGCCGGCGCGGACGCGCCGAAATGCTTGAGCGTGTTCAATCCGCTGACGTTGGTGAGTGTCGCGACGCGCTGATTGCTGTTGCCCGTGTCATCGATCACCACCGCGGAGAATGACGGCGAGTTTTCGATGGTTACGGGCGCGAGGATCTGGCTCAGCCCCCCGCGTATCGGCGAGCCGACAAAGACCGTATCGCGCTCGCCGGCACTGTTAGCGCGCAGCGTGGCGCGCGTGCTGGCGATCGTTCCGGTATCGACACCCTGTCCGGTCGTGATATTGACTGAGGAAATGTCGCTGACATTCCAGAGAATCGAAGCCGGCGCCAGTCCGTTCAGCCGGTCGAAGTTTCCGAAGCCTGCATCATCAACCGACCAGCCCCGCCCGAGCGTGTCGGCACCGGAGTTGGCATTGATGGTGGTAAAGCTTGGCGAGTTGGAGATGCGGATGTTGGCGTTGATCGACCGCATTCCGTTGGCCACGTTGCCGAGGTTGACGACATCTGCGCCGCCGGCCGAAGCGATATCGATCGGCTGGCCGGTAAAGGTGCTGGGAACATTGACAGTGTCGGCACCTTTGCCGGTGACGAGCGTAAGCGATTCGATATCTCCCGCGTAGCTGAACCCGGCCCAGCCGGGCCGGTCGAACCGGGCGAGCGTGATCGAATAGGTCTGCGCCGAGAGCGTGTTGTGGTCGTTCACGACAACAGTGTCAAAGTCGTTACCACCGGACCCGCCCGCCAAGCTGATCACGCCGGCATTTTGCAGGCTGAGATTGCCCGAAGCATTGGAGAACTGAATCCGATCGCTGTCCGGCCCGGAGTTGATCACGAGATTGCGGCCGGAGGTGTTTTCGATGTAGATGTAGTCATCGCCCTCATAGGTGTTGACTTCGATTCGGGTTACGCCTGCGGTATCAAAAAACTGGTGAACCGTGCTGCCCGAAATGAATGTGCCGGCGAAGTGCGGACCGTAGGAGACGCGGAATTGCGATCCAACCGTATCGATGACAATGCAGTCGCTGGCGCTTTCGAATGGATTGGTGTTTCCCAGGACGAACAACGTGCCGTTGGAGACAAACGCCCCAACCGCTTCCGGCCCGCCGGCCAGCATCCGCCGGGGTTCCAGTGATTCTGCAAGCGTAATTCGAGCCTTTGACCGTTTCCTTCCCATGACAACACCTCTGCGCATCGACACAACTCCCCCTTCCCCCGATTCAGCGACAGATGTCCGGCGACCCTGCCAACAGCGCTCGCTCGAAATCGAGATCGAAGGTCAGTTAGTGGGAAGCTGCCCGGCGTGGATCGAGCCGTCCATGCTGATCATGAGGACCACGCCATTCTCCACTCGGAAAACTGGGTTGGATAGGAAGCTGGGGTCGAGTGGCGTATCCAGCACCCAGGCGGGCCGCGCGGTGGCGGCATCGAACCCAACGAGTTGATGTCGATTGGTTCCGACGACAACCACCGTGCCCCCCGCGGTCAGGCTGGCTGATGTTACTACGTCCGTTGTCTGAAAACGCCCTAGAATTTTCTCGCTCGAAAGATCGAACAGCGCCGTTTCGTAGCCGCCGCAGATGAGTAGCTTGCCTTGCGTGCGATCGATGGCCACCGAAATGAGGTTCGCCGCCGCCTCGCGATAAGCCGTGACGGTCTTGCCGTCGTCGGCGTTGATGCGAATGACCGTGGCTGATTTGTCGTTGCAAACCACTGTCTGGTCGTCCCCGGTCGCCAGCAGGTAGGTCGGGGCGAATTCACCGCGCCAGACCGGCCCGCGGGCGATTAATCGGCCTGTTTTCGACTCAAAGAACGAAACGTTCGATTCCGACTCGAGCTTGAGACTAATCGCCACCACGTCGCCGGCGGCGTCAACGAAATCGAAGGCGTAGATCGCGCCGGGAATGTCAAAACGGCCCGTTTCGCCAAGAGTTTGCGCGTCGAGAATGATGATTCGCTGGCCCGCACCACCTGGCTCCATGGTTGCCACGGCCAGTCGGTTGCCCGCGGCGCTGAGCGCACACCGAATCGCCAGCCGGTCGTCGGGGCGCAGCCGCTGCGTGGTGGTGCCGGTGTCGGCGTCAATGACTTCAAGATAGCGTTCATATGAAACGCCGTAGAGCACGTGCGAGGAACCAGCGGACACCAGCGAATTCCAGCCACCCGAAGCAAGCGGCGGGCGCTTCCAGAGCAATTGCATCGGCCGGGGCGCGGGAAACACCGCGTCGGCGGGCGTGACGACCGCCGAGCCCGCGAGGCGTTCCAGGTTCCCAGGTCGATCACTCTCGCGGCTACCCCGAAACAGCAGAAAGATTGCCAGTGCAGCCAGAATGAAAGTGGCAATCGCCACGCCGGCAATTTTTGCGGCACTCGGTCTTCCGGTGGGTCGTCGCCGGCGCACCGCGACCGGTTCGCCTTTGAGATATCGATCCAATGCCTGCGAAAACTCCGCCGCGGAGTTGAATCGGTCTTCTGGCTGCTGCTCGGTCGCCTGTCGGACGATGTTGCGCAAGTCGCGATCGACCCCCCGGCCGGCAAGTAACCGCTCGACCTGGCTGGCTGGCTCATGATGCGACACGCGCCGCCCAGCCAGCAGTTCCAGCAGAATTCTTCCGACGGCGAACACGTCGCTCTGCGCCGTCACCACGCCCCCGGGCTGAAACTGCTCCGGGCTCATGTAGGCCGGCGATCCGGTGGGAATCAGCGAAAGCGTCTGCGGGGCATCGCGATCGGGCGCAATCATCCGGGCGATGCCAAAATCGATCACCTTGACCACATGCGCCGCATCAACTTCGCTCACCAGTACGTTCGCTGGTTTCAAGTCGCGATGCACAATCGCATGCCGGTGGGCATGCTCAACCGCCCGCAGCGTGTCGGCCACAAGTTGCGCCACCGTGCGATGGTCGAGCCGGCGGCCGAGCGCGTAGGCCGTGATGGGCTGGCCCGGAACGTGCTCCATTACGAAGTAGGGCCGGCCCGAAGCGTGAATGCCGGCGTCGTAGATGCGACAGATATTCGGATGCTCCAGCCGGGCCAGGGCATCGCGCTCGGCGTCGAAGCGCTTGGCGATGGTGTGTACGTCCAGCCCGGGCTTCAGCAGCTTCAGTGCCACATCGCGCTCAAACGGTTCCGTCTGCCGGGCCAGCCAGACGACCGAAAACGAGCCTTCGCCGAGCCGGGAAATCAACCGGTATCGCCCCACCGGTTCGCCGGCGTGCTCCGGCCGGGTTGTGTCGCGCAACAGGGGTTCGAGCGATGCGATGGGCGATTGCAGGAAAGCGCCCGCCCGGTCATGCGCGTCGAGCAATTCGCGCACCCGCCGGGCAACCGCGGGGGCGGATTCGGTTAGCGCGTCGAGTGCGATGCGGCGATCGGCCTGCGGCAGTTCGACGAGGTCTTCAAAGTGTTTGCGAACAGAATCTTGTTCCATTGGCTGTACCAGTCAGCGACGGATGCGCTCAGTCCCTGCCATGCCCTTCTTTGGTGAGTCGGTCAAACAGCCACGCCCGGGCAAATGCCCAGAGCCGCGCCGCCGAACGAGGCGAGATCGCCATAGCCTCGGCGGCGGAGTCGACGGAGATTCCCGCGAAAAATCGTAGATCAACCATCTTGGCAGCGTCCGGCGCGATTGCATCCAGTTCTTCCAGGGCGGCGTGCAGATCCTCCAGATCGATCTGGGCGTCTGTATCTTCTGTATAGACAAGGCCTAACAGCGCCATGTCTGACCGCGCCACCGCGTCTCCCCCGCCGCGCTTCAGGCGATTGCGCGTGCGCGCGTGGTCCACCAGCACCCGGCGCATGGCCTGCGCCGCAGCAGCGATGAGATCGGCGCGCGGCAGTTCGCTCGCGCTCAGCCGCGCACTGAGCTTCAAAACCGCTTCGTGCACCAGTGCGGTCGCCTGCAGCGTATGATCGCCGCGCTCAGACTGCAGATAGCTGCCCGCCAACCGGCGCAGCTCGTCATAAATCTGTTCCGAAATCGGCCACATCAGGGGTGAAGATAACCCATCGCGTGGTTTCATGCCGATCCGCCACCTCACCGCACCGCCGCGCCATCAGACTGCCTGAAGCCCCCGGCGTGGGGGGGCTATCGACAGGAGCGACCTATCCCCCGTCCAGCACTAACCTCCGCCCCGGAAATCGCCGCGAGGTAACGGGCTTCGTGGGATCCTGGCGCCGGACGCACCACCGCGGGGGTGTTCGACTTGCCGGGACGAGCCTCAAACCATGAAGTTTTGGCAATTTCCGCCGGAATCGCGCGCATTTTCCTTGACCTTTTCTGTCCAGTTTATCCATAATTGCGAGGCTTCAGGGTCCCGTGTCGCCGTTTATTTGAGGTCTTCTCCAAATGACAAGCTCATCCCCGCTGCGCGCCCGTCGCGCGACTTTTTCTGCAGTTCTGATGCTCTCGGGCACCTTCGCTTACGGTGCCGATCGAACCTGGACGAACGCGAGCGGCGGTACGTTTACCACCGCGGCCAACTGGGCCGGGTCGCTCGTTGCTGGCGCTGCAGACCGTGCGATATTCAATGCCACGGCTTCCAACGCGCTGTACGGCGTCAACTTCGCCGGCAACGTCACCAACGACCGTCTGTCGGTGCGTGACAACGTGCTGTTCTCGCTGGGTGGCTCGACCTACGCGCTCACCGGCTCCAGCCCAATGGTCATCGGCGAAGGCGGAACCGACGCCGGGTCGCTCACGATCGGCAACGGAACCATTTCCACTGCAACCGGTCTATCGTCGATAATCGGCGGCGCTGCCGGCAGCAGTGGAATGCTGACTGTGCAATCGACCGCAACGCTGTCGATGGGCGCCTCGTTGTTTGTTGGCCTGCTAGCCAACGGCACGCTCAATGTGAGTGGGCGATACACCGGCACCAGCCTGGTCGTCGGCGGGAGCAGTTCTGCTTCTGGGGTTGTGAATGTGACGGGCGGGATCGCCGATGTCAGCCTCACTGGCACCGCGGCCATCGGCGATTTTGCTGACGGAACCCTGCTGTTCAGTGGCGCTTCTTTTTCAGCGCCAACCATGAATATCGGCGATCAGCCCGGCGGAAACGGTACATTCGTACAGACGGGCGCGGCAGGCATCACGACGGTGACGACCACTCGCGTGGCCCAGTTCAACAACACAGGTGTGTTGCAACTCACGGCCGGCACCTACAACAGCTCAAATACTTTTGTGGGCGGAAGCCTTAACGATGTCGCGGGCAACGGAACCGTATTTATCGGCGGGGGTGTCTCGGCGGCGCGGTACAACAACACCGGCGTCATGCGCGTGGGCACATCCGGATCCTCGGTGGGCGGAAATGGAACGCTCATCGTCACTGGAAGCAATGCCCAGCTCACCACCGGGTCGCTGGCCGTCGGCACGGCAAGCTCGAACGGATACGTTCGAGTGCAGCACGCCGGCGCGATCATCAACAGCGGCGTGGTCAACATCGGAGGCAACAGCAGGGGAACGCTGGAGATACTCTCTGGCGGAGTCGTCAACGCCACGACGGTGACGATCGGGGAAGCAATCAACTCCATCGGCGTGCTGCAGATGAACGGTGCGGGAAGCGCGCTCAACGCGGGAACCAGCCTGTTTCGAGTTGGTGCATTTGCTGGAAGCACAGGCCTCGTGGATATCACCGGCGGCGCGGTTCTCACGAGCGGCACGGGATCCATTGGCGTGGGCTCCGGCGCCGCAGGCACGGTCAACGTCAGCGGAACCGGAAGCGGGTGGGTCGCCAGTTCCAGCATCGGCGTAGGGAGCATAAGTTCTAACGGCTACCTGCGCGTCGGACCCGGCGCAACGGTGAGTGCCGGGAGTTTGTCAACATTCTCGATCAACGCTCTCGGCACCGTCGAAATCGACGGCGGAACGCTCCGCGCTGGCAACCTCACCAAGGCTGCGACAGGCATCCTGGACTTCGCCTCCGGTACGCTGCAGCTCACGAGCGGCACGTTGAGTATTGCCGCCGGCGGGCCGCTCGGCGATCAATTGCAACTGAACCCCGGGCAGAATCTGCTCGGCACGACCATCAACATCAGCGGAATCGCCGCCATGCAAGGCGGGCGACTTTCCGCCGCAACCATCGGTGTGCAGCCCGGCGGGCAGTTGCTGCTCCAGAATCCGTCTTCGGTCGTCGCGGGTCTTGTTGCCAACCAGGGCAAAGTCCTCGGATCGGGCGCAGTCGCGGGAACGCTTTCCAACAGCGCCGCCGGCGAAGTGCGCGCCGGCCTCGGCGAGCGAATCGCCTTCACCGGCACCGCGACATCCTTCAACGGCGGGCAGATCAACCTCCTCGGCGGCGAAGTGGAGTTTGGCGGTACGTTCACCAACCAACTCGCCGGTAGAGTCAACGGCCGCGGGTTGCTCCGCGCCAGTGTCATCAGCAACTTCGGCACGATGACATTCTCCGCCGGTATCAGTGACGTCTTTGGCGATCTGACCAACATCGCAAACGCCAAGACGATCATTACCGGCGCGGGAAACGCCACCTTTTACGGCAATGTAACCAACGCCGTGCCGACGTCGGAGTTTCGAGTCAGCCCCGGCTCGATCGCCAGCTTTCTCGGAAACGTCACCGGCCTGAGCCAGTTTACCGGCAGCGGGACGACGATTTTTGAAGGCCCGGCCAGCTTCGGCCGCATCAACAAGAGCGGCGCAACCCGCGTCGGCCCGTTCGGCAGCCTCTCTGCAGAACACATCCGCGATGAGGCACTGTTCATCGAGGGCGCGACATCCATTCTCCCCAACGGCACCAACGCCGGGGCAAGCCGGGTCAACAAGCTTGATATCGATTCCGGTGGGCGGTTTGACTTGTCGAACAACGGCTTGATCATCGACTACACCGGCGGCTCTCCCTTTGCCACCATTCGCGGGTATATCATCGCAGGCCGCAACGGCGGCGCTTGGAATGGCGACGGCATCAACTCCACAACGGCTGCAAGCAATCCGGTTGCCGCGCTGGCGCTGGCCGAGGCCAGCGAAATCGGTTCGCCGGCGGTGTTCTTCGGCCAGTCGATCGACAGTACCGCCGTCCTCGCGCGGTACACGTTGTTGGGCGATGCCGACCTATCCGGTGGGGTGAACCTCGACGACTTTACCGCGTTGGCCGCCGGTTTCGGCCAGCCGGGCAGCCGATGGTCGCGCGGCGACTTTAACTACGACGGCGTGACCAACCTCGACGATTTCACCGCATTGGCTGCCAATTTCGGTCAAACCCTCCCCGCCGACGCGCCGCGGGCGGCGGTGCCCGAGCCGGCGGGGGCGATTCTCGGGCTGCTCGCCGTCGCAGCCTCTATGCTACCGGCGCGCCGGCGGCGATGACGCTCGACGCTCTGGAAGCCTCCCCCAAGCGCCCAGATCCCCGCCGCCTTCCGGCTGCATAGCGCGCCGGCGATTCGGCTTTCTCGCGCCGACGTCCGCAAGTTGCTGTAATTCCAGGGCTTACAACAGTCCCACAATCTCGCCGGTGTCCGGTTAGCAAGTCGCCAACCCTCGCCTAATGCTCTTCGGGGCCACAACCTCCAGCGCCGAAGGTGTGCTATGCGAAGTACGGACAAATCAAGGCAACGAAAGCATTTTGGGAGACTCTGGATTGCGATGAACGGCCTTCTGTCGCTGCCGACTCTCACTTTGTTATCCGAACCCACGCTCGCCGCCGACCGTTCGTGGAGCAACACCGCCGGTGGAAACTTTAGTACGAGTACCAACTGGCAAAACGGTCTGTTGCCTGGCGTCAATGACGTTGCGAACTTCAGCAATTCCTCTGTCTTCTTCCCGCCGGGCCTGGCCACCTACACGATCACTTTCAACGCCAACGCGCAGACGCAGGCGGTGCGGGTCAAGAACGACTTTGTCACTTTCGACCTTACCAACCGCACCTTCACCACAACCGCCATTACTGGAAACGAAGTCGGAAGCGTCGGCGGTGCGGGAACCATCCTCACCGCGCGCAATGCGCGGTTGACCATCACCGGCGGGGTATTCAACTTCAACAGCGTACTGCCAGCGCAGATGCTCATCGGTGCAGTGCCGGGCGGCGTCGGGTCGCTTACGGTAACCAATGGAGGCTCGATCGTTGGTTCGCCGCGACTATTCGTCGGCACCCCGTCCGCAACAGGGTTCTTCAATCTCCCCTTAGGCGGCGGGACGGTGACCACCAGCTTGTTCGACCTCGGCAGCGGGGCTGGCGGCCACGGCACCGCCGTCATTACTGGCCCCTTCTCGCAACTCACCACCGGGTCCCTACTCGTCGGCAACGCGGGCGCAGGAACGATGACGGTTGATACAGGCGGCACGTTCCTTAACAACGGGGCGGCGGTTATCGGCAACCTCACAGGCTCGGCGGGCAACATCACCCTCGACGGTGCTACAGCACGGTGGATTCAGACAGGCTCCATGGTCATCGGCAGCTCCGGTGCAGGCACCGTCAATGTCACCGGCGGCGGGAGCCTCAACGCCGTCGGCCAGAATGTCACGGTCGGCAGCAATGCCGGAAGCATTGGACGCCTATTCCTCTCCGGAAACAGTTCCCGCGCCAGGGTTGAACAACTTGTCGTCGGCAAGGACGGCATCGGCATCATGCATGTTTCCGGCGGGGCAAGCATCAGCAGCAGCACCAGCACCAGCAACATCGTTTCCGACACCGGCAATGGCTTTGTGGACATCTCCTCCGGCGGCGCGTGGTTTTCCGGCAACGGTAGCGCAACGATCGCCAATCAACTCAACGCCGTCGGCCGGGTCGACGTACGCGGGTTCGCCTCCCGATGGACCACCAACTCGTTGATCGTCGGCAACCGCGGCAACGGCGCGTTGAACATCACCGACGCCGCAAGCGTCAGCACGAGCGGAGGTGCAACCATTGGTTCGAACAGCAGTGGCAGCGGAACCGTCAGCGTCGATGGCGTCGGGTCGATCTGGAACATCTTCAGTGGCTCACTGTCGGTGGGACGCAACGGAACCGGACACATGCAGATCACCAACGGCGGACGTGTGCAGAGCCTGGACTCGACAATCGGAGTATCTTCCAGCGTCCTGGTTCAGGGGCAGGATTCGACCTGGGTTACCGACGATCTTGAGGTGACCGGTAGCGCCGGAAACTTCGGTACACTGGTCGTGAATTCCGGCGGAATCGTCGACAGCCACCGCGGCCAGGTCGGTCCTGTCATCGGCGGTACCGGGGCTGCTACCTTCAGCGGAGCAGGGACCCAGTGGCGCATTGCAACCACACTCTCGGTGGGCGATAACGCATTCAACACCACCGGCTCAGTTGGAACGCTAACCATCGAGAACGGCGCGACTGTTGACGTCATTCAAAGCGTCATCGTCGGCGACAACGGCACCATCATTCTCAACGGTGGGACCCTGCGATCGAGCAATCTCACCCTCGACAGCACTGCTGCCTTCCAGTTCGACGCGGGCCTGCTCCGCATCACTGGAAACCCAAACCTGACCGACCCATTTCTCGACAGGCTTTTCGGACTCACTCACACCCTCGCCGCCGGCCGGCATCTGTCCATCGGCGGGACACCAACGCTCACCGCGCCGCTTGTGCTTGACGGCGGGATTCTCACCATCCCCACACTCGCCGTCGGTTCGCCGCTCCAATTCGACGGCGGGACCCTCAATCTTACCAGCGCCAACCTCACCGTCGGCGCCGGCGGGCTGCTGGGCAGTTCAATTACTTTGGACGATCGCAGCATCAACGTCACGAATGCGACAACGATCCAGCCCAGCGGACAGTTGGTCTTCGCCGGCGGAAGTTTCACGTCCGGCGGCGGTCTGATCAATCTTGGCGAGATTCAGGTCGTAACGGGTGCGTCGGCCAATTTCTTCAACAGTGTAACCGGCGCTGGCAGCTTCACCGGCGGCGGGACAAAGGTGTTCCAACCCGGCAGCACGTCGTCCGTTGGCGCGATCGATTCGCCGGGTACCACAACGGTCGAGTCCGGCGCAACACTGACCGCGGCACGGATTCGTGAACAATCGCTTACGGTCGGCGGCAGTATGAACATCATCCCCGGCGGCACGGATGCCAGCACCAGTCGGCTTAATGCACTTTCAATCACCGGCGGACGCCTCGATCTCGCCGACAACGCCCTGATCATCGACTACATCGGCACATCTCCCCTGACGCAGATCGCCGTCCTGAGTCAAACGGGTTTTGCCGGCGGAAGCTGGAACGGCGCTGGCATCAACAGTTCGATCGCTGCGGCGACGCCCAACCGTGCCCTCGGTTTCGCCGAAGCCTCGGCATTATTCAGCAGCTTTCCCGCCACCTTCGCCGGCCAGCCGGTTGATGAAACCAGCGTGCTCATTCGCTTCACACTCCCCGGCGACGCCGACATGTCCGGCGGGGTCAACCTCAACGACTTCACCCGACTCGCCGCGGCGTTTGGAGCATCGTCTACTTGGGCGAGTGGCGACTTCAACTACGACGGCGTGACTAACTTGGACGACTTCACCGCGCTGGCTGCCAACTTCGGCTTAACGCTGGCCGACATGCCGGCGCGCTCGGTTCCTGAGCCGGTAGCGGCGGCCGCGCTTACCATCGTCGCGGCTCACGTTTCCCGCCGGCGGCGCACGTGATCGCAAATCATCGCTTCGAACAGCGCGCTCTCACTCAAGCCGAAGTCGATGGCGCGATGCAGCATTGCAGTTGGAGGCAGGTCATGATGACAAGGATTGGCTTAACAGGACAAACACGGAACTCGCAGCGAGTACTGCTGGCAGCGCTGGGTGCCATCGGACTGACAGCGCTGTCAACGCCGACGATTGGTGCGGATCGTTCGTGGAGCAACACCGCCGGTGGGAACTTTAGTACGAGTACCAACTGGCAAAACGGCCTGTTGCCTGGCGTCAATGACGTTGCGAACTTCAGCAATTCCTCTGTCTTCTTCCCGCCGGGCCTGGCCACCTACACGATCACTTTCAACGCCAACGCGCAGACGCAGGCGGTAAAGGTGAAGAACGATTTCGTCACCTTCAACCTCGGCGGGCGAACTTACACCGCCACGTCCATCACCGGAAACGAAGTCGGAAGCATCGGCGGCGGCGGGACCATCCTCGTTGCGCGGAACGCGCGGTTGACAATTCAGAACGGAACTTTCAATTTTAGCTCAGCGCTCACGCCGCAGATGTTGGTCGGTGCCGTTCCGGGCGGCGTCGGATCGCTGACGGTCACCGGCGGCGCGACAGTCACCGGACTTCCGCGCTTGCTCATTGGTGGCGCGTCCGCGACCGGCACGCTCACAATGGACCTCGGCGGCGGCACCATCCTGGCGAGCACGCTCGAAGTGGGCAGCGGAACAGGCAGCATCGGTAACGCTGTGATCGGCGGGCCGTTTTCGCAGCTCACAACCAACTCGCTGCTGGTCGGCAATGACGGCAATGGAACGATGCTCATCAACATCGGCGCCGTTGTGCAGAACAACGGTACCGCAATCCTTGGCGATGCAATCGGCACGGCAGGCGTCGTTTCCATGGACACCTCCACTGCTCGGTGGAATCAAACCGGAACGCTCGTGATTGGCAACTCTGGCTCGGGCACAGTCAGCACATCGGCGCGGCTTCAAGGCGGAGTCGCAATCTTGGCGCACAATCCCGGCGGCTCTGCAGGCGTGCTAAGCGTCATTGGCTCGAGCGGAAGTGCGAGCTTTACCGATCTGACGATCGGCCGATTTGGTTCGGCTTCTCTGGTCATTTCCAGCGGTGGGCGAGTGGCCTCCACCGGGGCGCGCACCATTGTCGCCGAAGCGAACGTCAGCCATGCCAGCGTCGATGTGTTCGGTTCAGGTTCGCAGTGGAGCAACGCCGGTACGCTGGAGATCGGCGTCAACGGCAACGGCACGTTGAACATCGGCAACGGCGGATCTGTAAACAGCGTTCGAGGGCACCTGGGTTCAGCCGGGACCGGAACCGTCGATGTAACGGGTGCCAACTCCCGCTGGTCGTGCACCGGCACGCTGCAGCTTGGTGGCTCGGGCAATGGGCGGTTGCGCATCATGGACGGCGGCTTGGTGACGACGAGCCGGATCGACGTTCGCGGCCCTACTTCCAGTATTCTGGTGAGTGGACTGGGCTCGAGGCTCGACGTTGCGCCATTCTTAAGTCAAGGGTCGATCGCCGTGAGCGGTGGATCGCTTACGATCGAGAACGGTGGGCGTGTGGAGACCGACAGCGCCGCCATTCCCTCCAGCACACTCGGTGGACGGGGCGAAGCAACCGTCGGCGGCGCTGATTCACTCTGGGACATATCCGACAGCATGACCGTAGGAGTCCACGCAACACAACCCACCGGCGCGATCGGAACGCTGACGATCAACGCCGGCGGGGTCGTCGACGTGTTCAACGATCTACGCGTCGGCAATCAAGGAACCATCGTGCTCAACGGCGGGACGCTTCGATTGAACCAACTCTTCTTCGACCCGACGGCCGAATTCAACTTCAATTCTGGCACGATGGACTTCGAGGCATTCCCAAATCTCACCATGTCGGCGGCGTTTCTCGACAAACTGCTCGGCCCGGCACACACCATTGGGGCGGGCCAACATCTGATTTCGCAAGGGTTTACGATTGCCAGCGCGCCGCTCGTGCTCGATGGGGGCAACCTGACTGTGGCCGCTTTCAGCGCCACGCCCCCAATACAGTTTGACAGCGGGACGTTCGGCCTGACGTTCGCGCCGCTAATCATCGGTTCAACCGGGCCGCTTGGAAGCGTGTTGTCGCTCGATGTTCGCAATGTCAATGTGACCAATTCGACGACGATCGAACTCGGCGGCGAACTCCACTTGCGCGGCGGGAGCTTTGTCTCCGGAGGGGGAATCACCAACGGTGGATTGATCGCTGTCGACGCACCCCTGAGCTTTACTCTTCAGAACCCCATCACCAACAACGGTGAGCTTCGCGTCGCCGCGGGTGCAACGGCAAGCTTTGTCAACAGCATCACCGGCACCGGAAGCATTACCGGCGGCGGAGCAAAGATCTTCCTAACGGGTGGCATCTCGTCCATCGGTTCAATCGATGGTACGGGTAGCACCAGCGTGCAGGCGGCGGCAAGTCTGACGGCGGGCCGAATTCGCGAGCATTCACTCAGTGTGGGCGGCATTGCGCGAATCGCGCCGGGCGGCGCGAGCGATAACTCCAGCAGGTTAAACACGCTTGCGGTCGTCGGCGGCTTTCTTGATCTGGCCGACAGCGCGCTGGTGATCGACTACACCGGCGCTTCACCATTGACGCAGATTGGCGGGTTCCTTCAAAACGGTTTCGCCGGTGGCAGTTGGAACGGCGCCGGCATCAACAGCTCCATCGCCGCCACGACGCCAAACCGCGCTTTAGGCTTTGCCGAGGCCACCGATATCGGTTCGCCTTCGGCCTTCGCTGGCCAGCCGATCGATAGCACCGCCGTTCTCATCCGCTTCACGCTGCCCGGCGATGCCGATCTGTCGGGCGCGGTTGATTTGAACGACTTCACCCGCCTCGCTGCGACGTTCGGTGGCGCAGGGTCGTGGGTTCACGGCAACTTCAATTATGACAGCTTAGTGAATCTCGACGATTTCACTGCCCTGGCAGCGAACTTCGGGCAAAGCCTCCCCGCCGGCACGCCGCGGGTGAGTGTGCCGGAGCCGGGCGGTGTTGCAGGTGTTATGGCGTTTATGCTGTTGGGGTCGCGTCGCACGCGCCGATGTTTACTCTTACACAATTAACCTTGCCCAGCCACCGCGGGGCTTCGCTGGAGCGCCGTCGCGATGCGTACCATTTCGGCCATCCGTTTATCGCCCTCGGCCGACTTCCATTTGCCGCGCCGGCGGACGTCCGTAAGCGTTTGGCGCACGCCTTCTACGAACCCAATCTCGCACTTAAACTCCGGCACATCGTGCTTCGCCTTTGCTGATGTGTAGGCGCCGTGATATCGAAAAATTTCCTGCAACCCGACGAACCGCTGCGGGTCGTGCGCGACGATCCAATCGGCCGGCATAAAAAGCAACCGCGGCGTGGTTCCCAGCGCCTCGGCGGCCTGATGATAGTAGTCGCGCCAGGTAAACACTTCGTCGCGCGTCGCGTTATAGCATTCACCGTAGGTCTTTGTGTTGAGCGCCGAATATGCAAACAGCTTGCCCACATCATCGCGATGAGTGGCCTGCCAGAGGCCAAGTCCATCACCCGCGCAGAGCACGGGCAGGCCCTTCTCCATGCGGTCCCACGTCGGCGGATCAAATTCGAGGTTGTCGATCAGCGCATTTCCCGGACCATATGTACAACTCGGGCGAATGACCGTCGCGGCAAACTTGCCGGTGCGATGTGCATCAAGAAACAGTCGTTCGCAGGCAAGCTTGTTACGCCCATAATCGCTAATCGGCTCCTGAGGAAACGATTCATCCACCAGCACCCCCGGCGGCACCTTCACGCCGTAGGTGCAGACGGTCGAACAGAAGATCAATTGCGCACAACGCTTGTCGAATGCTTCGATGGTCTTGACGGCCTGATCGGGCGCGAAGCAGATCATGTCGATGACGACGTCGTAGCGTGTCTCGTTTGCCACGCGCGCGAGCGTTGCTGCATCATTCCGATCGCCCACGATCGCCCTCACCCCCGAAGGCAGCGTGCTTTCGCGCTGCCCGCGGTTGAGCATGGTGACCGCCGCCCCGCGCGCCAGCAGGTGCGTGACGATTCCGGTGCTGATCAAACCTGTGCCGCCGAGGAGGAGGGTGTTCATTGTCAGATGCTCCGAGCCTTCATGACTGAGGCTTAGTGGATATGGAATGCCCGCGCGCTAAACCGGTCGCACTCGTTCGCGAAATCGGCGTCCACCTCCGGCAGGTCAATCCATTTCGGCCGGCCGACGGCTTTGGCTATTTCTCTCTCCAGCCGGCCTGTACGGCAGAGTTCCTGTGTGTTGGTGCTGGCGAAGACGGCTCCACCCGCCGCGAGCAGGCCCGCGGCTTCGCCGACCAGTCGTGCGTAGTGGTCGAGCGAGCTCCACGGCTTGATGCCCTTCTTCTTCGATCCCGACGCAAAGCTCGGCGGGTCGAGGATGATCAGGTCGTACTTCCAACCTTTCTTGCGCGCAAAACCGAAGAATTCGAATGTGTCCATCTTCGTGAAGAAATGCTTCGAGCTGTCGATGCTGTTATGTGCGAAATTGCGGCGGCCCCATTCCAGGTAGCGCGGCGAGATGTCCACGCTCGTTGTCGTGGCATGCTTCCCTGCGGCGACCGAAAACGCGCAGGTGTACGCAAAGGTGTTCAACACCGCCGCGGGCTTTCCGGATGATCGGTGAAACGCTGCGCAGAAGTCCGCGACCCACCTGCGGTTGGCACGTTGATCGAGAAACACGCCCGTGGAAAGTCCGTCGTAAAGCCGCACTTCCAGGGCCCAATCGTGCTCGCGTACCAGCAAAAACTCCGGCAGCACCTCACCCGCCGCCGGGCGGGCATTGGTCACGCACTCTGGCAGCGCGCCGCCGAGGCGCGAGCGGTCTCGGATGAACGGCTTGTGATACACTGCGCGCACCCCGAGTGGGCGAAGCGCTTCAAGCGCCAGTTGCGCGCCCGCTGCCGCATCAAACCCTGCCGGCGCACGGCCTTCATATTCGATCATCACCGCACCCGGGCCGTAGATGTCGATGTAAACGCCATCAAGCCCGTCGCCGTCGCCGGAAAACGCGCGGAATGCCTGCGTGATGCCGGCGCCCAACAACCCCCGCCGACGATCCACCGCCGGCGCGAGCAACCGTTGAAACTCTGCCACTGCCTCCGCATTTGACATGCGCCGGGAAGGATATCGCATTTCGCTCAAGAATGCCGTTTGCCGTGACGACTCTTTTCCCGCCCAGTTGACGCCCCGCCGCGTTCATGCGACGAATGCAACCATGACGCCGCAGCAAATCCAGACCATTCAGGACTATCTTCAGCAAAACAACCTCGATGCGTGGCTTGTCTACGATTTTCGTGGGGGCAACCCTGTCTTTAGCCAACTGCTCGGAGGGAAGAAATGGACCACCCGGCGCGTCGCCCTGCTCATTCCGAGCCACGGCGAGCCTTTGCTCGCGGTGCATCGGATTGACGCGCCTCAGTTCGACGCCCTGAATGCCCAGAAGACGGTGTTCCTCAGTTGGCCCCAATGGCAGCAGTGGGTGCGCGAGCAGGTGTCGCCGCGCCGGCGCATCGCCATGGAATGGTCGCACCACGGCGACCTGCCCGCGGCCAGTTTTGTTGACGGCGGGGTGATCGATCTGGTCCGCTCGGTCGGGTGCGAGGTTGTTTCGTCCGCCGACCTCGTGCAACTCTGCACCGCACGCTGGTCGCCCGAATCTCTCGAAGCCCATCGCAGGGCGGCTAAGCTTGTGAATCAGATCAAGGACGAGGCGTTCGCCCTCATTCGCGGCCGGCTGGCCGAAAAGAAGAAGGTAACCGAGTACGGCGTGCAGAGTTTCATTCTCCGCCGGTTCGCCGATGAAAAGCTTGACCCCGATCATCCGCCCATCGTCGGCTGTAACGAAAACAGCGCCGACCCGCATTTTGAAGTCGACGCGCAGCGGCCGAAGGAAATCCGCCGGGGCGATTGGGTGCTGATCGATCTCTGGGCACGCTGGCCCGGTGAGGAGCATATCTTCAGCGACATTACCTGGGTCGCTTTCGCCGGCGAACAAGTGCCCGGCGAACACCACCGCATCTTCAACACCGTCAAAGCCGCCCGCGATGCCGCGCTGCAGCGGTGCGTCGATGCGTGGAACAATCAGTCACCCGTCATGGGCTGCGACGTAGACGATGCCGCGATGAACGTTTTCCGGCAGGCCGGCGAGGAACCACACATCATCCACCGCACCGGCCACAGCCTCTCGCCGGGCGCGAAGATTCATGGCCTCGGCGTCAACATCGACAACTTCGAAACTCACGACACCCGCCTGCTCCTGCCCCGGCTGGGCTTCACCATCGAGCCAGCCCTCTATCTCCCCGGCAAGTTTGGCTGCCGCAGCGAGATTAATGTCTACATCGACGAGCACAGCGGACCGGTTCTGACGAGCGAAATCCAGGGAGATGTGATCCTGGTGTAAACAACAGCCTCTTCCAGCCGCCGCATGCATTTTGAACGATGATTCGGCAGATCAAATGTTCATCATCTACAGCCTACTATTCGGAATCGCCGGTGCCCTCGTTGGCTTTGCTGCGGGGATCGGTGTGGGGCTGCTCGTTGTGCGTATCACGCAGATGTCGAGCTTCGAGGGCAAATCTGGATTCTTCACCGCGTTTTGTGGTGTGGCTGGGGGTGTGATCGGCTTCCTGGCAGCGGGCATCACCGCAGGGGTTTACCTCTGGTCGCCACCGTAGCACGGGTTTCCAACCCGTTCCGAACCCGCTTCCACCCAGTCCCTACTCACTCACAGTCGGAAGCTGCGATGTGCCGTCGAAATGTCGTTATCAGATCCGCGACAGGGACACGAAGTTCACGACCGGATTCGACATGATTTTTAAGGCTATCGGGATTGCTGCCTGCAAGCTGCCGCCGAGAAGTCCAAACCTGAACGCGTTTGCCGAAAGATTCGTTTTGTCGATTAAGAGCGAGTGTCTCGACCGGATGATCTACTTCGGCGAAGCGTCGTTGAGACGCGCCGTCACCGAATACATTGACCACTACCACGCTGAACGCCTGCATCAGGGAATCGGGAATGTTGCTCCCTTTCCGACAGAGCAGGCGCGCAACACCCCGCGCGACGGACCGATTGTCTGTCACGAGCGGCTTGGAGGATTGTTGAAGGCGTACCATTGAAAAGTGGCCGCATGATGCCTGGATGAGTTTTTTACCTCACGGGTTCCTTTGAGAAAGGGTTGAACATGAGTCAGCGGATCGTAAGGTACGATCCCACCGACGGGAACCGCCGCTTTTTTCAACCTTCAACTGTCAGGGTGCAACGTCACGATGTTGCCGTTCGGGTTGAAGGCCAACAAAACCAATTGAAGTTTCTGTAGCACAAGTTAAACCACGGCCTCTGCTGCTAAGATCCAGAGCAAAAAGTCAGCATAAGATTCCGCGATCGTCTGCATAGGCTCCCATGTTTCAGGATCAAGCCTTAGAACTGTTGTGGTGCCAGCAGGATCTCCCGTGATCCAGACAAATGTTCCTCCAAGTCCGTCATCCCCAATGGCAGTCATCTGTAATAAGCTCTTAGGACTCCAAATAGGCTTTCCAGCGGCCGTCCGAACTTGCGCGCAAAGTCGACGGCACTTGCCGCTCATCCACGGCAGTTCTGCAGAACCACGGTTGCTTTGCGGAACGCGTGAGCCAGCGACACCGAAGGTACTAAATCGCCCACGCTGAAATCCGTTCGCGATCAAAAGATATCTTGCCAGTTCACCAGCATCTGGAACCCCAATTACCCTAGCTGTTTCATCAACGATGTCTTGGGTGGTTCCTGGGCCAACCACAACTAGTCGTTGTTTGATAGCTTCTTCGAGTGCCAGTTGTGCATTGGGTTTCATCGAGCGCTTCCTCATACGACATGGCCAAATTTGCCTGGCTGGTGGTATGCCCAAGAAAAGAGTCGATCAATTTCCAGGAGAGGATAGGGGGTCACTACCGATATCATTTATCACCCGCCTCCTTCTAGTCGCCGGCCTATAGCACGTCCGGCTCGCGACATCGGCACGCGGGGGATTCTAGCATGTTTGGAACCGGCGGGAGACTGACGCACTTTCGCAGCGGGGCGGGCTTTGACGCGTTCGTTCGCGTGCTTGGGGAGGGCCGAAGCACCACTGGCTGCTTTAGAACTCGTATGTGATTGTTTATGTACATTCTGGGAGCAAGAGGCGGGTTGGAAACCCGTGTTACGGGTGCGCGGCCCGGCGGGTCGCCGACGCGTGAACTACGGCGGGCTCCGCGGGATGGGGGAAGCCTGTTCCTAACAGAAGGTTAGGGTGTGGTTAGTACTTAATTGGGTTATAAGTTGTTTCGGGATAATGGGTTAAAGGGCATGTTGCAAAATGTTCCGCGCGGAACAACGGATGGTTCTCCGGCGGGGTTGCGGGGACCGTTCGGGTGGCTCGTGCGACGCGGGGGCTTCTCGATGGGGGTTAGAAGATTGACTTGACGATGTCCAGGATGAACAGCGCCACGATGGACGCTTCGAGGATGAGCATCCACATGTTCATCTGGTCTTGGCGCATGATCTGGTAGAGGTCGTCAAGGGTGCGCAGTTTTTCGTCGATCGACTTCTGCCACTCCTGCAGGTGAAACCGGGTGGCCAGGCCCTGATAGATGCGGGCGAGGTGCCAATCGCCGAAGAACTTGGTGATGTTGCCGAGTTCATCCTGCAGGCGGGCGAGGTCGATGCGGATTTCGCGCAGTTCGCGCTGGGTGCTGCTGAGGCGCAGGCTCTTGAAGCGCTTGCCGGCCAGATCGCGGTAGCTGGTTTCGACGGCATCGTCGAGGATGCGGTCGTAGGCTTCCAATTCGGCGAGTTGAACATTGGCAAGCTCGATGATGTAAAGCGTTTCGTCGAACGACCGGGGGTCATCGACGACGACCGCGGCATCCCAATCGATGACGACGATGTCGTTTTCGTAATAGCTGAAGTACTTCGCGCTGGATTCATCGGCTTCCTGATCGGAAAGCTGCTGCAGATCAGGCTCTTCGGTGAGCAGCGAAGCGACCGCGCGGCGGTTGCCGAGAAACCAGTCTTCGGCGCTGAGCGCGTTGCCCTGTGCGTCGCGCAGAGGGGCGTTGAAACAGAAGACGGTGTAGGCCTCTTCATCGCCGAGAGTTTTCACGGGGCGGATCAGGCCCGGCGCGAGTTCCTGGCGCACCTGCTCGGCAAGATCGCGCACCTCGTCGTAGAGATAGCTGCCGTCGGTGAAGCGAATGTCGTGGTAGCCGACGAGGTCTTCAATCTTGTCGACGCTGAACGGGATGCGCACCATCACGCTGATGGCACCGACCGGGAGAAGCTTGATCGATCGCTCGACCCGAATCGGGCCGCGCGGGCCGAAGCGTTCGATTGGAGGCAGCCGGACCATCTGCGGGCGGTAGAAGAAGAGTTGGCGCGGCGACTTTTTGGTTGCGTCGGGGATGAACTGCGCCACCGGCTGGCCGAGCAACTCGCGGAGGGGCGCGCGGGGAATCTCATACGCAATGTCAAACGCGTAGAGGTAGACCGCTTCCCCGGTGATTTTGGCGGCAGCGGTGCCAGTATCGCGGACTCGGGGTTGTTGGCCGGTGACGCTCATCGCCCATGAGTTTACCCCGAAAACGAGGGCCGATGTACGAGAAACTCGCGGCAGAACCCGGTACCCACCAATTGGCTCAAAACAAGCGATTTTCCCTCAAAAAGAAGCCGATGGAGTCTGGGCTGGCGAAGGCCGGACTGGGCGGTTTACGGGATTGAATCGATGATATCGTCAATGTCGCTTGAGCCGAGGGTATCGGTGCCGCTGCCGCCGGAGACGGTGTCGGGTCCGCCGTCAGCGGCGAAGATGAGGTCATTGCCGCCTTGGCCGGAGAGCAAGTCTTCGCCGATGCCACCGGTGATGACATCATCGCCCCCGCCGCCAAAGATCTGGTCGTTTCCGCCATTTCCGATGAGCACATTGGCTCTGCCGTTGCCGGTGATAATGTCCGAGCCAGATCCGCCGACGAGATTTTCGATCGATCCGGCGATGTTATCGGTTTCGCCGGGTCGTCCGTCATTGGCGATCCCGTCGATCGACAGGTTGAGGTTCTCCGACTCGGCCGAGTAGTCGATGGTGTCTTTCCCGCCGGAGCCGAAGTAGACGTCGTTGCCCTCGCTGGCGATGAAGACATCGTTGCCGTTTCCGCCGGAGATGGTGTCATCTCCGCCGGCGCCGTCGATGGTATCTCGCCCGCCGGAGCCGAAGATGAGATTGGCAGTGGGGCATCCTCGGATTCGGTCCGGCCCGCTGCCACCGATGATGGTCTCGATGCAGAGCAGGAGGTTGTCGCCTTCGCCGGGCAGCCCGTCGTCGGCCACACTGTCTACACTGAGCTTCATCCCCTGGGTTCGGTGTGAATAATCGACGGTATCGCTGCCAAGTCCAACGTCGAAGGTATCGGCGCCGCGCCCGCCGCGCAGGGTGTCGTCGCCATCGCCGCCACGCAAAGTGCCGGGGATGTTCACGGTGTCATCGAGTAGGAGTTGATCATTACCCGCCAGCCCAGTGATCTCGTAACTCTGCACCGCCGAAACCGCAAAGGTCTGGTTGAGCGACTGAGAATCGATTGTCACGCGAAAGAGCGCGCCTTCGCGGGTGAGCGTAATCACGTCATTCCCCGCGCCGCCGACGATCTCAAGCAGGCCCGAACCATTGACGCTGGCCGAGAGAAGTGTGCGCCGGTCGAGCGATTCGATTATCAATCGGTGTTTCAAGAGAGGTTGTTTTAGAAATCGTTGTTTTGACAATCTCGTTTTTGATCGCATTTTCTACAGCTCCACAGGCGCACAACTTTTGGCAAAGAACGCTAGAATATAGCCGGTCGGTCACGGTTAAAGCCACACTATTATCTTAAGAAACGCCGCCGAAGTGACAAATGTTCCGCAAAGTTCGCCTTCCCGCCGCCTGCGTGTGCTACACATCATGCTTGAAGCGGCGTGGGGCGGGCTTTCTCGCTATGTGATCGACCTTGCCAATGCGATGGCCCCGCTGGGCGTGGAGTCGATCGTCGCCGCCGACGATGGGGAGTGGCGCGCCAAGTTTGACGCCGCCAACCTGGAGTTCATTCAGGTTCCGCTCTTGCGCGAGAGGCTGTTACTTCGCGATTCGCGTCGCACACTTCTGAGTGCGTTGGCCGGTCGCAGGATCGATCTTGTGCACACGCACTATCGCAAAGCCACAGTGCTGGCCCGGCGGTTGAAGCTGCGAGGCTCGCCGGATTTTCCCGAACCAACTTCGTCCACCAGCCCCGTGGCCACCCGACAAGTGCCACGGACAGCCGGGCGTGTGCCGATTGTTTACACCGTTCACCTCTCGCACATGAACATGTCGGGCCTGCGGAAGTGGTTTACCGATTTTGGTGATTACACGCACATCGCCTCGGAAGACGCGCGCGACTGGTGTGTCAACGTCGGCAAAGTGGCGGGCGAACGCATTCGATTTGTTCCGCATGGAATCGATGTTGAGAGGTATCCGATCGCCGATGCTGGCATGAAGCGGGACGCGCGGCGGTCGCTCGGTTTGTCGGACGAAGATCTGGTCGCGGTTTTTGTCGGACGGCTGGAGTATCCGAAGAACGAGCACTGGCTGCTCGACCTCGCCGCAGCAAGCGCGGGGCAGTTGCCGCGGCTGAAGGTGCTGCTTGCGGGCGACGGCCCTAATGCCGCGATGCTGCGCGACCGGATCGACGCCGAAAACCTGCACGACCGCGTGCGTCTGCTCGGCGAGATCGACCCGGTCCCCCTCTACCACGCCGCCGACGCGCTGCTGCTGCCTTCGATTCGCGAAGGCTTCTCGCTGGTTTGCGCCGAGGCAATGAGCTGTGGCCTGCCCGTGCTGCGCACGCGCACCACCGGCAGCCGCGAGACGATCATCGAGAATGCGACAGGCCGGACAACCGACATCGACCATGATGCGTTTGTACAAGGCGCGATTGCGTTTCTCTCCGACCGCGCCCGGCTCGCCGAAATGGGTGCCACCGCCGCGGCGCATGTGCGCGCGCACCTGACTCACTCGATGCAGGTGACCCGCACGCTGCAGCTCTATCGCGAGATCAGCGGGTGTGCGCTGGAGAAAAATGGCGCGGGTTCAGCTAGACTCGGTTAAGCGAGTTGCAGGCGAGCGTGCGATCCTGCGGATGATGTGACTCGATGCCGTTATGAAAATCGACTGGCCAAAACTCCACAATAGTGCCTTTGCAGGGGTGCCGTGCCTTGTCACCGGCGGTGCTGGATTTATTGGTTCGCACATTGTCGATGCGCTGGTGTCGCTGGGCGCGAGGGTGACGGCGATCGACGATCTTTCCGGGGGCAACCGGGCCAACCTCAACCCCGAGGCGCGGTTTATCGAGGCGTCGATTCTCGATGCGGCCGCAGTGAATCACGCGGTCGAGGGCGCGCAGCTCGTGTTTCATCAGGCAGCGAAGGTATCGGTGCCGGCGAGCGTGGCCGATCCCGTGCTCTACAATCGCGTCAACGTCGATGGGACGGTCAACGTGCTGGATGCCGCGCGGCTTGCCGGCGCGCGTCGGTTCATGTTCGCAGCAAGCAGCAGCGCTTATGGCGATTCACCCGAACTGCCCAAGATCGAGACCATGCCCCCGCTCGCGGCCAGCCCCTACGCAGCCAACAAAATTGCCGGCGAGCAGATGTTGCGCGCCTACGCCAGCACCTATGGCATCGACACGGTGAGCCTTCGCTACTTCAACATCTTTGGCCCTCGGCAGAATGCCAACAGCGCCTATGCGGGGGTCATCGCTGCGTTTGCCAGAAAACTGCTCGCAGGGGAAGCGCCTGTCATCACCGGCGATGGCAGCGCAACACGCGATTTTACGTTTGTGGCCAACGCCGTCCACGCCAACCTGCTCGCCGCCCGTTACTCGACGCGTTTTGCGGGGCAGATCATTAATATTGCCACCGGTCAGGCGACCAGCGTGAAGCAGCTAGCCGAAGCAATGGCCCGGCTGCTGGGTTGCGGGCACCTCAAGCCGCAATTCGCCCCCCCACGGCCCGGCGACGTGCCGCACTCGCTGGCCAACCTTGAGAAAGCGGCGCGCGTGCTCGACTATTCGCCGATCGTCGATTTTGAAACGGGTCTGAAAACCACGGTTGAATGGTATCGCGCCGCAGCGCGCGGCTAAGCTCGGCGGTTGCACGTCTGGTGGGATTTGGGGCATGCGGCTTTTTCGTCCACGAACGATTGAATCCAGACCTGACCGTCCGCTTTTTCCCTCTTAGGACTTCGGCATTCGACATTTTATCGGGCGTAGGCAAATCGCGTGGCGACGTTGTTAAGTGGTGTTGCATAGTCTCCGATGCCTCTGTTGTTGTATTGTCGCCGAAACGCAGGAGACGCACATGGAAGCGAAGACTGAATTCAAAGTGGGCGAACAGGTACAAATGACCCGTCCGCGGACGTGGCAATTGTTCGTTCTGTTTGGCATCGTCGGCATTTCATTGCTGACCATGCTGTAAAACACGCAGGCAGATAGCACACCCGAAGCAAGAATGCGGCGATCGCGCCCGGGCTTAGGCCCGAGCCGCGGTCGCCGATTCTTTGTTTTCCGAAACCGTCGCGGGCGTGAAATGATTTTCCGCTGGCAGTGGCGGGCGTCCATAATGGGGGGATGAGCGAGCATCCTCGCGATTCAGCCGCCGAACCCGTCCCGCCCGCTACCGACGAAGCGGCCGACCACTGCTTTCGTTGTGGGTACGACCTGCGCGGAATTATTGACAGCCAGCCGTGCCCGGAGTGCGGGCTGCTCGCAGAGCGCAGCCGGCGCAAAAGCGAACATCTCGCCGATGCCAGCCCGGCGTGGCTTGGACGGGTTTCGGTGGGCTTGCGACTGATTCTTTGGGGTTGTTTGCTTGTCATCTTCTGGAGCGGGTTGCTGTATCTCAACAGCACGGTCTTCAAGAACCTGCCATTGTTGGAAATCACGAGGATAACCACTCTGGATGGAGGCAGCGTTGCGCTCGCGGGCTACGCAGTCGCGATGGTACTCGTCCTAGTCGGCCTCCTTCTTTTCACGAGCCCGGAACCTTCCGTCGCAGACGATCGGTGGATTAATCTCCGCCGCCGCTGGTTGCGACGGCTTTCGGCGGCACCGCTGCTTCTCTCTGCGTTGCTTTGGGGATACGTTCATTTTGACGATAACATTCCGTCGGTGCAAGAGTACCATCGAATGACCGCGTTGTCCGCAACTGTCGCCGCCGCGACTCGGATCGAAATGTTTTGCTTGATGGTTGCTATCGCTGGCATCTTAATCAAGATCCGGCGCTCTTCGCGAAAGTGGCGATGGCACCTTGTGTTGTCAATATCCGCTGCTGGCAGCGTTTGCGTTTTTCTCAAGCTTCTGGCGACCGAGTTCGAGATTCGGAATGTTGACATTTATGCATCACTCCCGGTGCAGTACTTCCGTCCCCCGGGCATGGCGTATGGCCTGCTCGCATTCGTGGCTCTGGTTTTCAGCTTCCCAGAGTGGCTTTTTACCATTTGCTCGATCGTCTTGATTTCTCCGCTGCCCATCCTGATTTTTTATCACATTCGCGCGCTTGCGCGGCGCACGCTGCGCTTAAACCTCGCAGAGCATTGTGCAATTGTCGGCATTGGAACTTCCGCCACATTCTGGTCGGCTCCCCTCTTCGCCGCTCTCATTTGGGGAATTGAAGCATGGCTCGGTGAGGGTAAGAGCCGTAATTCGCAGTTCATTGCCTGGGTGATCGTCCTAGAACTCACAGCGTGGATTCTGTTCGGCGCGTGGTCGCTGCTCACTCTGGCACGCGGGACACGCACATTCCGAAAAGCGGCGATCCAACGCAAACGCGAATGGCGGGCCGCCGACCGGAGTTTGGCAGCATCGTAGCCAGCAAGCAACGACCCTCGAGGGTCGCCCACGAACCCCGCCAATCTCCCGCTCGCGGCGGTTTCATTGCAGCAATTCTTGCGCGGTGTCCGATAAGGATAAAAGTCAAAATGCCGCCAAGCCCCGGCGGCGAGTTTTCTTTTGCGCGGAGTGTTGATGAATCAGTCTACCCATCGCCGGAACGCTGCGCCGATGTCGCGCGTCATACACGAACCTCTCGAAGCACGCAGGCTCCTCTCTGCCGGGACATTGGATGCCGCCTTCGGCAATGCCGGAAAGGCCGTCAATGCATTTGACCCGCTCTTCGTTCCACGCGACATCGCGGTGCTGCCCAACGGCCAGACTCTCATTGCCGGCGGTGTCAGTGCGCTCGGTGGCGAGCGCGATTTCAACCTTCTTCGGCTGCACGTTGACGGCAGCATCGACGACTCGTTTGGCAGGAAAACCTTCGATTTTGACGGCAGAACCGATGATGCGTCGAGAATCCTGCTGCAGCCCGATGGCAAGATCATTCTCATCGGCACCAGCTTTGCCGGCGAGTCCGGCCGCATCGCCATTCTGCGCCTGACCGCAGAAGGGAACATCGACACGACCTTCGGCGGCGGAGATGGCCGGAGCCTCATCGACCCGGGCAGCAACTCCAATGCAGAAGTCGGATCGGCGCTGCTGCTTACCAACGGGCAGATTGTGGTGGGTGGAAACAACGCCATTTTCCGAGTGACCGCGACGCAGGGCGTGCTCGATCCCACCTTCAGCGGCGATGGACGCATGTCACTGCTTGCCGACGGCCGAGCCGGCCTGGTGCAGTCGATGTTTGTTGACGGCGCAGGCAATCTCTCCGCGGCGATGTATATCACCGGGTTTCGCACGGAATACGGCATTTTCAGGGTCAAAACCAATGGCGACCTCGACGAAACATTCAGCGCCGATGGCCGGGCCTTTGCAACCGCGGGCGGGAATGACGTGTTTATCCTGCCCGCTTCTGGAAATCGCACGGTCATCGCCAACATCGGCGGCTTTGGCGATGCGATCAACGTCCGACGCATGAACGCCGACGGCGGGCTTGATTCATCCTTCGGAAACAACAGTGCCAACCCGCTAAACAACGGTACAACGCGCATCGTCATCCCCGGCGGCACGCTTGGACTTCGCGCCGTGGTGCCGACGCGCAACGGCGCGTTTCTCGCGCTCGGACAGGTCGGGGCGGGCAACGCGCGCAACGGATTCGTCACGCGCTTCAACCCGGCGGGCGAGGCCGATGCCGCGTTTGGCAACAACGGCGTGGCAAACATCGACGCCTTCGCGGGTGATGCATTCAGCAGCATCGCAGTTGCGCCAGACGGCAAGATCGCAGTTGCCGGATTTTCGTCAGAATCCTCGGAGAATGACGAGTTTGCCTATCGCACGTCTGTCGCCCGGCTGATCGGCACCAACGCCAAGCCCGACGTCCGCATTACGCAAACCGGCACGCTGCTCGTCAATGGCAGTGAGCTTGCCGAGACGATCATCATCTCCGACACCAGCGCGGGCCGTGTAAGCGTCAGCATCAACGGCATTACGACGACATTTCCGGCGCGCAACGTCAAGCGGCAGTCAGTCTTCGCCGCCGGGGGAAATGACGTGATCGAGATGCGATCGACCGTCGGCAAGACGTTTGAAGCAAACGGCGAGGCTGGAAATGACCGCATCACCGGCAACGGGAAAGCCAACATCCTGCGCGGCGGTGATGGGAACGACACGCTCATCGGCCTGGGCGGCAACGATGCCCTGATCGGCAATGCCGGCGATGACAGCCTGCTGGGCGGCAGCGGCGATGACTATCTCGAAGGCGGCGACGGGAACGACACGCTCCACGGCGCCGCCGGTGCCGATATCCTCGCCGGCGGGCCAGGCACCGACTCCGCAATTGACCCCGCTAGCGATTTGCTCACCAGCATCGAAGCGTGAGCCATTGATGGTTTCTGTTGACGGTTTTCTGTCGTCTGCGGCTCCTGACGACACGGCCCGAAGAGCCAATTCGCTCCCTCGCTCGCACGGAATTTTCTAACCGTGCCCGGCGTCTCTGTTTTTGCGTCCGTTGCCCCGTGCGATATGCTTGCGGCGCAATGCATTTTTGGGAGCCGTCACGAATGAAGCGAAGAAAGAAATCTGCTGACTCAACTGTGCGATCTGGGTCACACATCGTCCAGCCGTTGGAAAACCGTTGCCTGCTCTCGGGGCTGACGATTCCGCTGAATCCGGTCAACGAACGGCCCATCACCGATTTTGAGTTTACGCAGATTCCAACGCCCCGGCTGGTGCTCGGGCTGCGCGGCACCCTCGAGGTTTTTGCGCCGAACACGAGCGATCGCATTGATGTCAGTGTGCAGAATATTGATGGGGCCAACCGGATCATGGTCACCGTGAATGACCGTTCGCGGGCCGTTCGGCTGCGCGATGTGAAGCGCATCACCATCATCGGCGACGGCGGGTTTGATGATCCCCGGTTTTTCCCGCAGCGGGGTGCCGATCGCATTACGGTTTCCGGTCCGGTTGAGTTTCTGAACAACCGGCGCGTGCTGATTTTCGGCGACAACGTCAACCCGGCAGAGGCACAGGTCGATCAGTTTGGTACCCGGTTTAACTTTGACGGCAACGATACCATCTTCGGCAGCGACGCGCGCGATACGATTGTCGCCGGCGGGGGCAACAATTTTGTCGAGGGTGGCAACGGCAACGACAGCATCACCTCGCTCGAAGGTGCCGACACCATCGGCGGGGGTGGGGGAAACGATACCGTCAGTTCGGGACCGGGCATTGATTCCATCACCGGCGGCAACGGCAATGACTCGCTCGATGGCGGGGCTGATGCCGACACCATCGAGGGAGGCAACGGCAACGACGTCATCAACCTCGGCGCTTTCTCCTCGGGCCTGATTCTCAACCTCGCCAACGGCGGGGATGGAAACGACACCATCGTCGGATCAAACCAGGTCGATCGCATCTTCGGAGGGGCCGGGGATGACAGCATCGACGGAGGCACCAGCGACGATTCGATCTTCGCCGGGCCGGGCAACGACAGTGTGCACGGCGGAATCGGCAATGACACAATCTACGGCGAAGAGGGCGACGATACCCTCAAGGGCGATCAGGGCTTTATCAACGGCAGAAGCCAGCCCAACGATTCAGAAATTTCCCACGACCGAATCTACGGCGGGCCGGGAAATGATTACCTCTGGGGCGAGAGCGGCGATGACCAACTGAATGGAAACGACGGATCGGACATCCTGCTCGGCCAGTACGGAAACGACAGCCTCGACGGCGGGGCTGGTAACGACTACCTCAACGGCCACGAAGGCTTCGATCGAATCGTCGGCGGGAGTGGTCGAGACACCTACAACCGAGCCGACCTGCAGCCGGCCAGCGAAGACGGCTTTGGCTTTTCCGATCCGGCTTTTCGAGCCGGACAGACCGACTTCCGGTCGCGTCAGGACAACCCAAACCTCGATGTGCGGCCCTACCGGCTGACTTTCCAGATCGATCGACCGGACAACACAAAAGAGACGCAAGGCGTCTTCGAGTTTGACATTCTGCCGTAAAGCCGGCGCAGACGCCGCACGCCGACCCGCTGCGGGTGTGGGGGGCGCTGGCCTCGGGTACGGCGGCTCCGGTCGAGGGTTTTGGGGCATTTAATGGGGTTGACGGCTGCGCTGACGGGCGGGCCGGCCGATTCTAGACAGGAAAAAATCGGCGATAAACGACTGGATTCCAGCCCGCGGGCGCCGTTTGCGTGATATAATTTGCGGGAAAGTAGTTCCCGATCGCCCTTCGGCGCGTGACGGTCTAACCCCCGGGCTTTGCCCATCGTTTATTTTGGTTCATCGGTTTCTGGCTTTTTTGTTGTAGAGGCCCGGTCATGCGTAACACCTTTGTTGAAAACCTCGAACACCGCCAACTGCTGGCATTTAGCTCGAACATCAACTTCCAACCCGACGGCGTAACCCCGCCGGGCGGCTATCGGGTGGATACGGGTGCGGCGTATGGCACGCGCGCCAACGGCATGGTGTACGGCTGGTCGGCCGACAATCGAACCAACGCCCGCGACCGAAACGTCCATTCCGATCAACGTTTCGACACCTTCAATCACATGCAGCGCAACGGCAGCGTGCGATGGGAAATCGCCGTGCCCAACGGGCAATACAGCGTGCGCCTCGTGGCCGGGGACGCATCATTCTTTGACAGCAATTTTAAGATCAATGTCGAGAGCACGCTCGCAATCAACGCGGCGCCGACGAGCGCGGCGCGATTTGTCGATCGAACCGTCACCGTGAATGTCACCGACGGCCGGCTAAGCATCAGCAACGCCTCCGGTGCTGTGAATAACAAGCTTGCGTTTGCCGAGATTCGCCAGATAGAAAATCCCACTCCCCAACCGCCGCCGGTGCAATCGGGGTGGACGCGCGGCCCCGAATTGCCCATCGCCCTCGGCGAAGTGGCCGGGGGGCAGATCGGCAACAAGCTCTACATCATCGGCGATGGCAGCGGCGCGACGCTCTCCTACGATCTTTCCACCAAGAAGTGGAGCAGTAACCTCGCAGCCCGGCAGTATCGCGCCAAAGACCAGGTGGCAGAGGTGTTTAACGGCAAGCTGTATGTCTTCGGGGGCATTCGCTACATCAACGGCGTTCGTAACTTTTACAATTATGTGCAGATCTACGACCCGTCGGCCAACCGATGGAGCCTGGGCGCGCCCATTCCGTGGAAGAGCGCTGCAGGCCAGAGTGCGCTCATCGGCGGACAGATCTACTTCGCCGGCGGAATCACCGAAGGCAATGTCACCACCAATCGCGCCGCGCGCTACAACCCGTCAACCAATTCCTGGACCAGCATCGCCAGCCTGCCCGGCGTGGGCAGAAACAGCGCCCCCACCGGCACCGACGGCACGCGCATGTATGTCTTCGGCGGGCGCGTCACCGGCGATAACCCCGAAAATGGCCGCAGCGATATCCTGGTCTATACCCCATCGACCAACAGTTGGAGCACGCTATCGCAAAGCCTGCCCATCGGCCGCGGCGGGACAGTCAAGGCGCCATTTGTGAACGGCGAGTTCGCCCTGATCGGCGGCGAAACCGCAACCGCACCCATCGGCCGTGTCGACCACTTCAACCCCACCACCGGCGCCTTCCGCAGAGGCCCCGACATGCTCACCCCCCGCCACGGCATTTATCCGATCGCGGTAGGCACCAACATCCACGTCGCCGGCGGCGGCGTGGTCGCGGGGTACAGCAACTCGCGGGTGTATGAGGTGTTGGGGGTGTGACTCCGCTCACGCAGAAGCCTCAACTACTAGTTTGGTACGATTTAGTATGAAACTGGTATCTGAGCGGGCAAGACTTCGCCGCAATTGCGACTCTCTTGCAGGCGTCCGCCGGCATGCTTGCAATCGCGTTCTCACCGGCTCTGACGAGCCGCTTTTCCAACTTCTTCCTTGCCCCCCTTTCCGCTATCGTCTTCCGTCCCATGACCTCGAACCCCTCGCTCGCGCCGACTGATAACCTGAACATCGCCGACACGCGCGCCATCATTGCGCCGCGGGTGTTAACCGGTGAACTGCCGATGACGCCGGCGGCCAATGAAACTGTTGTGCGCGGGCGCGAAGCGATTCGGCGGGTACTGCGCGGGGAAGACCCCCGGCTGCTCGTCGTCGTTGGGCCGTGCAGCGTACATGATGTCGCCGCGGCGCGCGAATATGCCCGGCGGCTGGCCGAGTTGAGCGCCGCCGTCAGCGAGCGGTTTCTCATCGTCATGCGCGTTTACTTTGAAAAGCCCCGCACCACCGTCGGCTGGAAGGGTTTGATCAATGATCCGCACCTGAACGGCACCTTCGATATGGAGCACGGCCTGCGCATGGCGCGCTCGCTGCTGCGCGACATCAACGAGATCGGCCTGCCCTGCGCCACAGAACTGCTCGACCCTGTCATTCCGCAGTACATCGATGATCTGATTAGCTGGGCCGCGATCGGCGCGCGCACCACTGAAAGCCAAACCCACCGGCAAATGGCCAGCGGGCTATCGATGCCGGTGGGATATAAGAACTCGACAGACGGCAATCTGCAGATCGCGGTCGATGCGTTTAAGAGCGCGCAGAGTGCGCACCATTTTCTGGGCATCGATGATGAAGGCCGCGTGGCCGTGGTCAAGACCCGCGGCAACCCCGACGGGCACATCATTCTGCGCGGCGGGCAGGGCCGGCCCAACTTCGACATGGAAACCGTCGCCGGCGCATCGGCGCTGCTCGAGCGCGCGTCGCTGCCGTTGCGGCTGATGATCGATTGCTCGCATGCCAACTCGAGCAAAAAGCATGAAAATCAGATGGCGGTCTGGCGAAGCGTGCTCGAACAGCGGCGGTCGCCCGGCTGCCCGATCATTGGCGTGATGCTCGAAAGCAACCTCGTCGCCGGCCGGCAGGATATCCCCGCCGACCTGAGCAAACTGGTTTACGGCCAAAGCGTGACCGATGCATGCGTCGGGTGGGATGAGACGGCGGGGATGTTTGCCGATGAACTGTAATGCGAGATCGGTCCCTCGGCGTCTCGAAGAAACGGAAGCAACATGACATCGAAGCCCGCGGGCGATGAAATTTTAAGCCGCGCCGACTCCCTGCTGCTGGAGTTTTTGCAAACGCACGACGCCGACTGCCCGCTGTGCGGCTACAACCTCAAGGCACTGACTCGTCCGGTTTGCCCGGAATGTGGGCAGGCACTGGTGCTGACGGTCGGCACGACCCGCCTGCGTCTCGATTTGCTGCTGGCGGCGCTGGCGCCGGGCTTTTTCTCGGGGATTGCGGCGTTTTTCGTGTTTATTCTGATCGCGGTGCACCTGATCATGCTCGGCTCGACCTGGACGATCATCGCCGCGGTCGACAGTTTCGGCTGGCTGAGCGGGATTTTTGCGATCATCCTCGCCCGCAAGCGGGCCGCGTTTCTTGCGCAGCCGAGAGCAAATCAGTGGTGGTGGGTGGCGGGAATCTGGGCAACCCACATCGCGGCGCTGGGCGGGTTTATCGCGCTGGGGCGGATGCTGTAGGTTGGAGCTTCATCGCCGCGATTCTGACTACTTCCCCGCCTCAGCCTTCACAAACCCCGCCGCGGCGATGGCGCAGAGTAGTTCTGCGGTTTCGGTTTGTTCCGGCGATGCGTTTTGTGGCAGCATGATTTTCAGGGCTTTGCGGTTCCAGCCGACCAGGTCTTTCACGTGGTCGGGCGGGTTGGTGGTGTTGCCGTCGATGGCTTCCACATAGATCGGCTGCTTGGCGCTCTTGATCGTGTGCATGTGCGGCTGCGAGGTGTCGGGCTTGAGGATGCCGGCTTCGACGGCCTCGGCGAGCTTGTTGGGGCAGTAGACGGTGATGGTGCCGTCCTGCAGATCTTCCAGTGCGAAGACCTGCATGCGGTATTTGCCGTCGGGAATGTAAAACTGGATCGTCTGCTTGCCGACGAGCTTGCACACCGGCGCCAGCGTGGTGAGCGTTGCGGCCAGGCGGCGCCAGAGGCTGGCGCGGGGCTCGCCGGCCTCGGTATCGATCGTCGCGGCGCGGCGTTCGGCGTTGGTGCGGTCTTTGGGGGAAAGCTTGCTGAGGAACCCTTCAAAATCCAAAGGTGATTCGAGCATCTTTCGCGCGGTTTTGACGACGGCTGGGCTGGGCATCACGAGCGATTATACAACAAAAGCGCGTAAAACGCATTCCCGTGCGCGTCGGCTGCGAAGCGATGTCTGCGCCGCGGACCGCCGGCACCGGGGCATGTGCACGGTACGCAAACATCGCGCGATCACTCCGCCGGGGGGAGGGCGAAGACGTATTCGTAGGTTTGTCCGTCGGGAAGCCGGCCGGCAGGCTCGTCGGTGGTGACAACCAGCCGAATGAGCCTCGGGCGGTTGTTATCACTCGGGCCCCAGGCGCAGGTGTAGCTATGGCCGAAGGTCATCCCGGTGGCGTAATTCGGCTGGGTAGGAAGATCCGTATTTACGTCTTTCTCAAACGTAGCCGGCCCGCCCCCGCCGAGGGTGAGCAGGTCGCGCAGCGGCAGCACATCGGGGCAGTTGTTGGCGTTGGCTGCCGCGAGAGGCCGGGGCACGGATGCATCGCCGTTGGTATCGCGGGGCAGGCCATACCAGCGTGTCACCTTCCGCTGGGCGGGCGTGCCACGGTTGAGCACGACAAAATCGACCTCGCCATCGGTGCTTGGAATGCTGGCGTTGAACGCTCCGGTGATATCGCCGTACGTCGAAGAAACCGGATTGTTGTCCTGCGCAAGAAAATCGCCAGCGTATTCGACGATAAACTGGGTGCAGTTCTGCATAAAAATTGGCGCCTGCGCCGCCACCGTCCCCGCCTTGACTGGTCGGACGAGGGCGGGGTTGGTTTCGAAGCGCTCGCTGAGCATCATTCGACTGTACCAGTCGTAAGTGAGCGGGTTGGCGACATTTGCCAGAACTTGATTCAGAATTGCTCGATATCCGGAGATACTGGTTCCCACCAAGTCATATCTGGAATCTCGTAACTGGATTGGCAAAGCGGCAGACGGTCGGGACACCGTCGCGCCCGCCTGCTTCTGGTAGTAAGCCGAGGAAGCAGGGGTAAGTGGCGAGCCACTGACACTGTTTAGAGGTTCGGTGGGATCGCGTCCGATGAAAACCTGTTGCGCGCTGCCCGTGTACTTATCAAGGACTACGTCTGCAGCCCCATTTGCCGCGTTTCCGTCGTCGTACGGTTCGACCAGCAAGTGGGCCAGCCTTCCCAGCGTCCATTGCGAGGCGAAGAAGTTGTTCGGGTTTGAAGTCGCGTTGCCGTCGCCGGGCTTGGTTTTGGGGCCGGCTGTCCCACTCAGGTAAAAAAGCCCGTCATTGTTCGGCAGCACCAAATGCCCGTACCAGATCCACGCCTCATTGGCTGACATATCCGAAACCAAAGGTGCATCGGGATCGCGAGTGGGATCGCCGGGGGAGATACTGTTTCTCCCTACGTCTCCGCCGGTGGCTCTGCGGAATTTGCCCTTTGCGAAGTACGAGAAAACGTCCTGCCGGTAACTCCGCTGGCGCGGCAGCGCGGGGCGGGCGATTTCGCCGGCGCTGGTAAACAGCCCGTCGCCATCGATGTCAATTGTCGAGGGATCGCCGTCGCTATCGCCATCCTGATCGGCCCGGTTGCGAAACGCGAGCTTGGTTTGCGAGCGGAGCAGCAGGGCCGGGCCGTCGGGGGCGTATTTCGAGAAGTCATCCTGCAGCACCGCCTGCGCCGCGCGGTGATCGCGCACGGCGGAGTTGAGCGCCTGGCCGGCGGTGATGGTGTCGCTGGTCATCTTAAAAACGAAGTTGACGCCCAGCATGATGATGAGCACCAGGCCGATGCTGATGATCAGCTCGACGAGGGTGAAAGCGGGGGGAAGAAGCGATAACGAACGGGGATTGCGGCACGACGCGGGGAACGAACGAGCCAGGAAGCTGCACGCATTTTCCTTCGTCGCTTCGTCGCTCTGTCGCTTCGTCGCTTGCCGTTCCGCATTCATCATCATTTCACCTTAATCACTGTCGTGTACACACTTACGTCCATCGGGAGACCTTCGTATTGCGGGGTGGTGCCAGCGGCGGAGTTGGCGATGTAGGCCTCGGTCAGCCCGCGGCCGATGATCAGGCCGACTGCGCCCTGGTTTGCAGGGGTTCCCTCGACTTCCACGGCGCTGGCGGTTTGTTGTGCGCCGATGATGCCGGTGCCGTACCAACTCGGGGGCGGGGTCATCGATACACCGACCGCAACAATGTCATCCTTAAACTGCGTAGCGTCGGCGGTGAGGTTAAACACGCCGTTGGCGCCGGCTTCGGGTTTGAATTCGTAGCCGGGATATAAATCCCAGAGGGTTGATCCGCCCGTTGGCGGCGAGGGGTTGGCCAGATCAGTCCGCTGCGCCCCGACGCGGAAAATGCGGCCATTCAGCGAGCCGGCCACCTTGGCATTGGGAGTGGAAGCGGTCGGCGCGCGGATGATGCGGTCATCGGAAATCACCACGAAGCTTCCCTCGGCCATGGCGTTGGGTGCGGCATTGAGAATGCGCGTGTAATCGGCCCCGGCGGGGTAGCCGCCCCGCTGCTGGCCGGTTGTAAGCTGAGTGACTGAAAAGACTTCGAGGACGTAGGTCGAGTTATCGAACCCGCCGTATGCTGTTTCGGGCTGAATGCGCACCGCCACGGGTCTCGGCTGCAGGTTGTACTGCTTGCCCTGGTTGTTGGCATGAAACTGCGGCGTGTCGATGAAAGTGCCGGAGTTGCTGAACCGGGTTCGGTTGCGAACTTCGACGCCAAAAAGCACGATCTGTGCCACCGAAGCATCTTCGTAGGTGATGCGCGGATCATCGATCGGCAGATTGCCTGAGGTGGGGTTGATATACGTCCGATCGCGTCGGTAGAGCGGCACCCAGGCAAAGCGGTCATCGGTCGGGACGATAAAATCGCCCGCGATGTCGTTCCGCTGCATGTCTCGGAGGAAATAGGGATTTTCGTCGAAGATGCGCGGGTCGCCGACGGCGACAAGCTTTCCCCGGCTGGTAAGCGAACCGCGCGCCGGCACAGTCAGCGCCGGCGCGCCGGTGACCGCAGACGCCTTGGGGGGCAGTTCGCCGTTGTTGGCTTCGATGAGAAGATCGGTGCCGAATAGCATGGGGACAACGGCCCGGGTGCCGGTGGGGTCGAGCGTGCGCGGGTTGCGCTGGCCGAGGGGCGCGAGGTAGTTCGCGCCGTTGCGCGCCACCGCTGCGGCGAACGATTCTTCGCTGGTGGCCTGCCCCTGCTTGATCGCCACCGGAAACACCGCCGCCACCATGATAAACCCGATGCCAAGAATGACGACGGCGAACATGACTTCGGCAAAAGAGAACCCTAAACGATGAGCGGCGCAATACGTCGCGCGTCCATCGTTCGCATGATTCATCATTCCGCATTCATACTTCATCGTTTCTTCCTCATTGTCCTTTCACCACAGTCCCGTTGTAGCGGTTGATGAGCATCGGCGTGGCGTTTTCGTCGAGCCATTTTTCTTCATTTTCTTCAAGCGAAAGTCCATACGCACCGGGCGACGTGGCCGCGGTGATTTGCGGATCGCCGGGGCTGCCTTCGGACTGATTCTTGAACTGTTCCAGATCGACCAGCACCAGCCCGAGCGCGCTGCGCACGGGCGTGCCGCCTTCGCCGGTGCGCTCGGTGGGGGTCATGTCTTTCGCGGGCGCGCCATTGCCGGTGAAGATGGGGCTGGTCTGATCAAAGTCGGCATTGTTCGAGAGCGTTTTGCTGAGCAGTGAGCCCATGCGCGTGAGGCGCGTGCCGACGGTGGCACCGCTGCGGGCGTCGCTTAATCCGCGGAAGCCGTACGACTGGGAGATGAGCCGGCCGCTGCCGTCGAAGAGAATCACCCCTCCGTACTGCACAGCGGTGACGTATTCGCTGACGTTATCGCCGGTTTCGCTGTGCTGGAGCATTCGGGTGTTAAACCCGAGATAGCGATCGGTACCGACGGTGACTCCGGCGCGAGTGCCGTCGTTGACCAGTTGCACGTCGATTCCGTTGGGCAGGAAAATCGGCTCGGAATCGAGCAGGTCAAGCCAGACATCAAAATCGCCGCGGACGGTGTCCTGCGTGCGCGGGTCGGTTGCCTGCACGATGGCCATGGCCCTGCGTTCGGTGGCCGGATCAATGTAGAAAAACACGCCGGTGGTCCGCTGCGATGTCAGCGCCTCGCCGCGGGCTCTTCCGATGAAGGCCGAGACGACGTTGGTAGCGCCATCAACACTGCGCGACCCGGTGATGAAGTTAAACGCCGGCAGGGCCAGTCCCATGATGACGACAATCAGGCCGATGACGACGAGAAGTTCGACGAGGGAGAAGGCGGCGCGGCGGAGGGAGAAGCGACAAGGGGACGCAGGGAAATGGCTTCCCTTCGTCGCTCCGTCGCTTCGTCGCTTCGTCGCTCTTTCAAGCATCGCTTTGTCGCTGATCTTCCTCATGCTCATTCCTCAAACGAATAAACATTGTCATCGCCGGTGGTGAAATCTCCGTCGGGGCCGGCGCTGGCGAAGAACGGGCGGGCGTTGGCGGGGGTGCGGTAGTTGGTGCTGTACGGGAAGACTCCTGCGCTGGTGATGACTTGATCGGTGCCGCCTGCCTTCAAGGCTATCCCGCGCAGCCCCGCCGCCGGGACGAGGATGATGGGGTTGTTCCAGGCATCGACCAGAATCGCGGGGCGCAACGGCGATTTGCGATTGCCAGCGGCCTGGTGCGTGAACAGTCCGTGGCTGCCTGCGGGGATACTTGGGTCTTTGCCCGGGGCTTCCATGATCGCGTTCTTGGGCAGTCGTTCGAGGGCGCTGGCGTTGTTGGGGGCCTTGAGCATCAGGCCCATGGCAATCTGTGTATTGAGAATGGTCGAGTGGGCCGACCGGTCGCGCGTGGCGGTTGTGCCGGCCTGGAAGATGTCGAGCGAGACATTGCCCGGCGCGGGCGCGGGCAGGAGCGGTTCGTCGGGCGCGTGGGATGAGGGATCGCCGTCGCGCCAGATGTCGATGGGCGACTCCGCGGTGGCGGTTTTGTCGTAGTTGTATTGCGAGGGAGGCGACCCGCCGACCCACATCACGCTCGGCTGGCTCTTAAGCCCGCCGAGGGCTTCGAGTTCGGAGAGCATGGCTTTGAGCGATTCCATGCGCACCTTGGTCTCGCGCTGCTTCGCCCCGCGGGTGATGCCCGTGAAGGTAACGGCGACAATTCCGATGAGGATGACGAGAATCGCCATCGCCACCAGAATCTCTATCATCGTGAAACCACTGGGTTTACGCATAATTGCTCGCTCTTTCATTGCCTGCGTATGGTACGCGATGTCTCGTCGCGAAGGCAGTGCACGGAGGGGAGGAAGCCGAGAGCAGAGAGCGGAAAGCAGAGAGCGGAGAGAACGCGGGGTCGAGGGTGAAACGGGGCGGAACGTGGCAATCCCCTCTTTCCCGCCCTCTGCCGACCGCCGACTGCCCACTGCCACTGCCCACCGCTACCTCCCTTCATACGAATACAGGTTGTCGTCACGGGTGAGGTAATTGCCGTCTGGGCCTGCACTTACGAAGAACGGGCGGTTGTCGTCGGCCATTCCGATCGCAGGGTGCATCGAGGGCATGAAAACGATGGGGCTGCCCCAGGCATCGCGAAGGGTTTGGTCGTCATACATGCTTCTCGGAAGTTGGGCGAACAGCTCATCAATAAACCCCCCGCCGGTGCGGATGGCGAGGACGAAATCTTCGTTATTCCTGCGTGCGGCCCTGCCGAGGGTGGCCGGGTCGCCCGGCTCGGGCGTGCTGATGAGCGGCGCGACTGCCGGGAGCGTGCCGGCATGCTGTTGCTGGTAGCGTCGGATGGTGGTTTCCAGCTCGGTAAGCAGTTCGCGGGTAACCCCATCCGCACTCCGCCGCCGCACCTCCCGGGCGAGGCTGACGGCAAGTCCCATAATAATGATCAGCGCAGCAATGGTGACGAGGACTTCGATGAGGGTAAAGGCGCGGCGGCGGGGGAGAAGCGACGGAGCGACGCAGCGACGTAGCGACGAAGCGACGAAGAGACGGGAGTGGGGAGAGAAGCGGTGCATGATCTGGAGGTAGTGGCGACAAAGCGATGACGCCAGCAGCCGCACGGCACGGATTTCGCTTCGTCACTCCGTCGCGCTGCAGCTTCGTCTCTTCCTCACCGCACATTCGACACATCATCACACGCGGCGACGGCCTGGGCGTTAACTTTCCAGTCGGCGGCGTCGGAGGGATTGAGGTTGAGCGGGTTGGTGGCGAGCGAATCGGTCGGCACGTTCGGCCCAAAATTGCCATCAGGCCCGGCGGTCCAGAGGATGTAGCTGAGCGTCTCGGCCCCGCCGGGGTCGGTTTCCATGGTGCCTTGCTTGTTGATCGCGCCGTCGAGGCCGTAATCGCCGAGGAAAGCGCGGATGCGTTTGACCGCGTTGGCTTCATCGATATCGGTGCCGAGAGGGGTTTTGCGGATGAAGAACCGGGCGTTGTTGTGGGCATTAAACAGCCCGCCGGGGCCAGCACCGACGTAACCGCCGTTGCTGATCGGGGCGCTGCCGCTCTCGGGCGTTGAGAGTTTTGGCCTGTTGGTCGCTGCGGGGAAGTAAAGAATCGGCTTCCCGCCGGCATCGACGAAGAAGAGGGTGTCTTTGTTAACCTTGAACTTTTCGGGTTGGACGTAAGGCCCGAAGACCTTCCCGCCGGGGCGCCCCGAACCTGGCACCGCGGGGTTCACATCAATCACCTTTTGCCCGACACGAAACCCGTTCTCGCGATAATCAGGGAATTGGCCGTCGTTGCCGTCGAGATTGCTGATGGGAGCCCAATCGTCATCCAGGCCCTGCGCGCCGGATGGTGTGCCCATTGGGGCCGAAACCAGCGCGACATAAGGTTGCGGCGGAAGCGACGGTTCGGTGTACGCGGCCTGATACATCTCGCCAGCCTCGAATGGCCCGGTTGCCTTTGTTTTCGGGCTTGGCCCGAGCAGCGCCTTGCACAATACCGCAGCGCCGGTGTTGGGCGTGGTGACCAGCGGATAACTCCCAAAATCCTGCTTATACGCTTCGAGCGCCGTGGCGATTGATTGCAGATCGGCCTTGGCCTTGGTGCTGGCGCCCGACTTGCTCACCGCATTGACCGCGACGAGCACCATCCCTGCCAGCAGCGCGATGATGAGCACGACCACGAGCAGCTCGATCAACGTAAAGCCGCCACCCACTAAAAATCGCACGGAAAATCGCACCGGGCGACCCGCGGGCGACCGTCGATCAGCGTACGGGACCGAAGTTGGTGATGTCGTCATTGGTGCCATACACGCGATCCTTTCCGGCGCTGATGAGAATGAACCCGTCCTTGTTTCGCGCGGTATTGGGCGACTCGGGGCTTTGGAAATACGGGTAGGCGTCGTAGGGATACTGGTAGTTGGTGACATCAGACTTATCAAGCGTGCGCGCCACCCCCACGCTCCGAAGACCGTGCGGCCTTTGCTCGGGGGTTGCGCCCGGCGGATTGTTCTTGTACTCGCCCGGTTTGATCACCCTGCCGACGCCGATGGAATTGCCAAGGGTGTCGGGCCGTGTGTAGCCGAAAACCTGGGCAAGGTCGTACTGCTGTGGCGCGTCGTACTGATCCCACTGGTTGATCACGCCGTTGTCGTCGATCGTCGGCGCGACGCTGGCGGCGGTGGTTTTCTTTGCGCCCTGACGAGCGCGCAGATAAAGAATCGGCATAGGCCCGCTGCTGAATTTATCGACGAATTCGGGGATGATGGTATCGGTTGCCTCGGTGCCGGTGTCATCCTTGAATTTGCCTGTTTTCAGGCCGTTTTCGGTCCGCCAGGAAAGGTTGTTCGGGTCGCCAAGCGCGCCATAGCGTTTGGGGTTGGCCGGGTTGAGGCTGGCCGGGCCGTTGCCGACAAGGGTGGGATCATATTCCAGCGCGACCGGCGTGGCCGAGGTGTTGAGCTTCAGCCCGCCGAGCAGGCCGAGCACGAGATTCTCGGTGCCGGTGATGTTCTGGTGCAAGTTTGTTTCGTTGGTTGCCGAAGTGTCAAACCCGCTTCCCGGCGATTGGGTGATTTTGAATCCGCCTGGGAAGCCGAAACTGGTGCCGGTGGCGGCCTGGTAGTAGACCAGTCGATCGGGAATCGGCCCCGGATAGGCCTTGAAATTGCTGTAATAATTCTGAATCGCACCATCGAGTGCCTGAATCAGGCCCTTGGTGTCGGCCTCCTGCGCGGCGCTTTTCACTCTGCCCACGACGGGAATGGTGATGCCGATCAACAGCACGATGATGCCGATGACGATCAGCAATTCCACCAGGGTGAATCCGCCTCGGGGTTCAGATTTAAGGTTACGGATTGAATTCTCCATTGCATACCTCATCGAAATCATCACGGCTACACCCACTGTGCAAACAGTGTGCAAACTTGCCGGAACAGACTCCTGGGCTTGATCACACCGCCGAAGACTTTTGTTAACCACGAAGCTCACTAAGCTCACAAAGATTATGAGACAAGCTTCTATCTTCCTTCTATCTTCTTCGTGTTCTTAGTGAGCTTGGTGTTTCAAATCGAAGCCCAATTCGTAACCAGCTACTTCTTACCCGGGCCGCTGATGCCCTGAATGAGCGACACCATGGGCATGAACAGCGCGATAACGATGAACCCGACGATCACGCCGAGCACGACGACCATCACGGGTTCGAGAATGCTGATGAGCGAGCCGACGAGCACATCGACGTCGTTGTCGTAGTTGTCGGCGATCTTCATCAGCATCTTGTCGAGGTCGCCGGTTTCCTCGCCGACGTCGATCATGTTGACGACGATCGCGTCACACACCTTGGTGGCGCGCAGCGGATCGGCCATGCTTTCGCCTTCGCGGATTGCATCGTGCACCTTGCCCAGCGCGCGGGCATAGACTTCGTTGCCGCAGGTTTCGCGGGTGATGTTGATGGCATCGAGAATCGGCACGCCGGCGCTGATGAGCGTGCCGAGTGTGCGGGTAAAGCGCGCGATCGACGTTTTGCCGAGAATGCCGCCCAAAATAGGGATTTTTAGCAGCACGGCGTCACTGAAGTAGCGGCCGCCTTCGCTCATGCGGATGAGCCGCCAGGCTAGCACGAGCACGATCGGGCCGAAGAGTATGTAGGCCCACCCATATTGCTCGGCCATGAAAGTGCTGATGTTAATGAGCACCTGCGTCACACCGGGCAGTTCGAGCTTGAAATCCTTAAAGATTTCCTTGAATTTCGGCACCACGAAAATAAGGATCATGGTGACGATGGCGACGGCGATGAAGATAACCACCGCCGGGTAGATCATCGCGCCGATGACCTTTTTCTTGAGCTTGGCGGCCTTTTCCATGAAGTCGGCCAGGCGGTTGAGAATGATATCGAGCACACCGCCGGCCTCACCGGCATTGATCATGTTGACGTAAAGCTTGTTGAACGCCTTCGGATACTGGGCCATCGCGTCGGAAAGGGTTCCGCCGCCTTCCACTTCGTCGGCCACCCCTCCGATGACGGCCTTCATCAGCCCGGGCTTCTGCTGTTGTTCGAGAATCTGAAGCGAGCGAAGGATGGGCAGGCCCGCGTCCTGAAGCGTGGACAACTGCCGGGTGAACGTCACCAGCGTCTTCTGATTCACCCCGCCGATGGCAAACGGCATTTTCCGCTTCTTGGTAAGCGGCTGGTTTTCCTCGGCCTTTTTCTTCTTGACGTTCTTCTTGCCGGCCTTTTCCTTGACCTTGGTGGGGAAATAACCCTTGCCGCGGATCTTTGCGATCGCATCTTCGTTGCTCGACGCCTCAATCTCGTCCTTCACCTCTTGCCCGGACGAATTCATGGCTTCATACGCATATAACGGCATGGACGTACCCTCTTACAAAAGGCCGAAAGCAAACCGAACCACAGGATTGTAGCCAATGTCCAGCAAAATGCAGCCGACGGGCGGCTTTCGGCCACCGATCGGCGTCTAAACCCGCACTTCCTTGCCCGAAGCGGCGCTGGCGTAGACGCCGTCGAGCATTTTCTGCACCATCAGCCCGTGTTCTCCGGGCGCGCGATTGGGTTTTCCCTCTCGAATAACCTCAACAAAGTGCTTGATTTTCTGCTCCCAGATCACATCCCACCCGCCGGCGCCGATCCAGCCGGGGGCCATGTTTACCATGTAGCCATTGTGATCGGTAAAGAGCAAAGTCGGCTCCCAGCTCGCGCCGCCTTTCTCGCCCATGAGCTGGAATGTCCACACGTCCTTCTCGATGTGGGCAACAAAGCTGGCTTCGATATTGAGCATGGTCCCCGAATCAAACCGAATCATCCCAACCGCAAGGTCTTCGACGGTGTAGGTCTTATAATCCCAGTTGGGCCACATGCTGGCGATGTCGCTCTTCTTGTTGCCGTGATACGTCCAGCAGTTGCCGGTGGCGCTCACGGGGCGCGGGCTGCCGATGGCGTAGTGGGCCATTTCCAGGCAGTGCACGCCGATATCGATCATCGGCCCGCCGCCTTGCAGGTCTTTCCGGCCGAAAACGCCCCAGTTGGGAATGCCCCGGCGGCGCAGCGCCTGACAGCGGACGTAGAGCACCTTGCCAAAGTGCCCCTCGGCCACTTGCCGGCGAATCATCTCCGTGCGCGGATCAAACCGGAACTGAAAGCCGACGATCAGCTCTTTGCGGGCGCGCTTGGCGGTGTCGATCATCTTCTGACACTCCGCAGCGTTCATCGCCATGGGCTTTTCCACCACCACATTCACCCCCGCACGCAACGCCGCGAGGGTGTTGTCGGCGTGGGCACCGTTGGGAGAGCAGACGCAAACCAGATCCAGGTCCTTGGTCTGCTTCAACATTTTGTGGTAATCGTCGTATGTGACCACGCCGGGCACATCGGCGGCAAAGGCTTCGAGGCTCGCGACGGCAGGATCGGCGGCGGCGACCACCTCCAAACCCTCGAATTTCTTCATATATTTGATGTAAGTCCGTGCAATTCCCCCAGAACCGATGAACGCAATACGCATCGCTTTAGCCAAGTGAAGGCTCCTGATTTCGTTAAAAAACAGCCAGAAAACGCCCCTTCCGAGTGGCGAAAACATGGCCCGACCGGGAGTGTAGGCAGCGCCGCCGGTAGATCAAGCCGCCAAGGGGGCCGCAAAGGCCGATTCCGGGGTGATAATGAAAGTGGGTTTATTGGAAGATTTTCCTAGACATCGGCTAACCGCTGGGTTATGGTCTAGATTACATTTCATCCGGGCAGTGAGTGATCGACATATCGGCCCGGGGAAGAGAGTTAGAAGGCAAATTAGGATTTTGAAGCTTCACGCTTGCTGGTGCGGCTGTGGCTCGCTTGTGACGCGACCGTGGCTCAACCATGGCTCAACTGTGGCCCAACTGTGATGCGATCGGATCAAACCCGATCGGCGTTCAAGGCGCTGAATACTGGCAAGGCGTACTCAACCTTGCGTGAAGCAGATCGAACTTTTCGCACGTCTCCGCATGTTGCGGGTCGAAAGATGATTGGTTTCGGGGAGAAACCACAACCGGTGTGCCTTGCCAGAAGGTATACAGGGAATGAAACCTCCCCCGCACATCCGTTTTTTTCCTCGCAAAGAGGAAGGGAGTTAGATTATGGCAGAGAACAGAGCACTTTCAGCGAAGCTCAACAAGCACTTCGCTGCGATCGGGGCCGCAGCAGCGGCTGTCACCGGCCTGGGCATCGCCCAGCAAGCCGAAGCGGCGCTGGTTTACAGCGGCGTGGTCAACCTCAACATCCCGTCCAGCACCAATGGGCTGTATCTCAACGTGGTGACCGGTGCCAACAACCTGCCCGCTCCGGGCACCGCTGGTTCCACGGTTCCCGGCTGGGATATCAATCCATGGTCGAGCACGGCCATGAACTTCTTCACCAGCGCAACATCGGGTTCGGCAATGGTGGTGTCCTCGGGCACCGTTGTAGCCAACCTGACGCCAGGCGCGATTGTGGATGCCACGAGCACATTCCAGGCTACGGCTGGCACCACCTCCGCGTCGACCACGTTCGCGCTGAACTCGTCGGACAACCTGTTCGGCTTCCGGTTCCTCAATGAGAACACCGGCCAGACCCACTTCGGGTGGGGTCGTGTCAGCCTCGCTGGCGGTCTCGGAACTCAGCCGCGCAGCTTGGTTGAATACGCATACAACGACGTTCCAGGCGCTGGCGTTGAAGCTGGCGTTGTGCCGGAACCCACGGGCCTTGGCCTTCTGGCCATCGGCGCTGCGGGTCTGGTGGCTCGTCGTCGAAAGTAATTTCCACACGTGCACCCCTGCCGGTTGCGGGGGTGCCGTTTCACTTGAGCGCAATCCGTGCCGCTTGCAAAAGCGGCACGGATTGTTTTATCTACTGTCTTCTTTTTCTACCGATTGATTGATCGACCTGTTGTTTCATCGACCGACTGTTTTATCTCTGCTGGCTTCATGGCTTCCTCCACCGGTTCACGCAAGCTCTTAGTCATCGGCTTCGACGCTGCCGACTGGAAGATGATTCACCCTCTGGTCGATGCGGGATTGATGCCCACCTTGTCAAAGTTCATTGATGAAGGCTGCATCGGCAATCTTGCCACGTTGCACCCGTCTCTCTCGCCGATGCTCTGGACGTCGATCGCCACCGGGAAGACCGCCGACAAGCATGGCGTGTGTGGCTTTGTCGAACCGCTTGCCGATGCATCGGGCGTGCGACTTGTCGGCAGTGCAACACGCACGACCAAGGCGTTCTGGAACATCACGTCGCAGGCAGGACTCAAAACGCACGTGATCGGGTGGTATGCGTCGCACCCCGCCGAGCCAATCAACGGCGTGTGCGTTTCCGATCAGTTTATCGACGCTGCGGCGATTGAAACTCTGGGCGCGATCTCGAACCCCGATGCCCATCCGCTGGCGCGCGAGGGTTCGATTCATCCGGAGTCGCTTCGCGAGCGACTGAGCGGGTATCGCGTGGGCCGGCGCGAGATCGGCGCCGGCGACCTGCTGCCGTTCATACCGAAGCTCTCGGAGGTCAACCCGGCCGACCCCCGCCCTGCCCGGCTTGCCTCGGCGCTGGCGGCGTGTGCGTCGATTCACGCCGTCGCCACCGATGTGCTGGCCACCGAACCCTGGGACGTGGCTGCGGTCTACTACGACGCGATCGACCGGGTGGGCCACGACTTCATGCCCTTTCATCCGCCGAAGCTGGCGAATGTGACCGATCGCGATTTTGACTTATATCAAAACGTGATGAGCGGGATCTACCGCTTTCACGACATGCTGCTCGACACGCTGCTGCAGCTCGCCGGGCCGGAGACGACGGTGGTGCTGCTCAGCGATCATGGCTTTCACAGCGACCACCTTCGCCCCGCGGTGCCGGCATCAACGATGGAAGCCGACGCGGCGCAGTGGCACCGACAGTTTGGGATCATCGCGCTGCGCGGCCCGGGCGTGAAACAGGACGACCGGGTTTACGGCGCGACGCTGCTCGACGTCGCCCCGACGCTGCTGGCCATCCTCGATTTGCCCGTCGGCGACGACATGGACGGACAGGTGATCGCGCAGGCGTTTGAGCGCCCACCGACGACAACGCGCGTGGGGAGTTGGGATACGGTTGGAGGTGCGTCGGGCCGGCACGCGCCACGGCCACGCCCCGACGCCACCGCCGCCATCGATGCCGCCGCCACCGCCGCCGCATTGCAGCAGTTGGTGGAGCTTGGCTATCTCGCGCCGCAAGCCGACTCGGCCGCTTCAACGGTTGATCAGGCGGCGCGCGAGTGGCAGTTTAACCTTGCCACCGTTCACGTTCAGATGCGCCGGCACGAGCAGGCCGAGGCGATTCTCGCACCGCTGGTGGCGGCGCATGCCGATGAGGTGCGGTATGTCGGATTGCTGGCACACAGCCTGATCGAACTGCGCCGGCACGAGGAAGCGCAGAAGCTCCTGTCGGCGGCAGAGTTGAAAGCGCCGGAGAACATCGACGTGCAGCTCATGCTAGGGCAGTGCGAGCTTTCACTCGGGCTGGCCGATCAGGCGCTCGCCCGCCTCGAGCGGCTTGAAGCGCGCGAGGTTACATCGGTGGGATTGTATTGCCTTCTCGGCGACACCTATCGCACGCGCGCCCTCTACGGCAAAGCCGAGGCGGCGTTTAGGCGCGCCATCGCCATCGACGCCGAGAGCGAGCGGGCACAATATGGGCTGTCGCTGGTTTACCTGCTCACACAACGCTGGGAAGCCGCCGCCGAACATGCGCTGGCGGCGATCGGGTTGCTTTACGGTTACGCGTCGGCGCATTACGTCCTGGGTGTTGCGCTCGATGAGCTGCAGCAGACGGATCGCGCGATCACGAGTTTGAAAGTAGCCACGCAACTCGCGCCCAATTTCCCCGAGGCAACCGAACGACTGGCAGCGATCCTGCTGCGCGAGGGGCGCGTCGAGGAAGCAATGCGATATCGCGCGCGTCCCGGCGGGCCGTTGTAACCAGCGCCATCCGATCACGCCGGGGGGCGCGCCGCTTATCTATTCGTTTACTACCGGATTGGTCAGGGTGCCGATCTTTTCCAATTCGACCGACACGGTATCGCCGTCCTTCAACCACACCGGCGGCTTGCGCGCGAAGCCCACTCCCTGCGGCGTGCCGGTGAGGATGACCGCGCCCGGCCGAAGTGTCATGGTGCTGCTGAGCGATTCGATCAGCGATGGCACATCAAAGATCATGTCGCCGGTGGTGTGATCCTGCATCACCTGCCCGTTGAGAATGCACTTGATTCCAAGCGCGTTCGGATTGGGTATCTCATCCTTTGTAACAATCCACGGGCCAAGCGGGCAGAAGCCATCGAACGACTTGCCGCGCGCGAATTGTCCACCACCCAGGCTCGCTTCTCTCTGCCAGTCGCGCGCCGAAACGTCATTGGCGCAGGTGTAGCCAAACACATACTGCAGGGCGTCGGCTTTGCTGACGTGCCGTGCAGTCCTGCCAATGACGACAGCCAGCTCGGCTTCGTAATCGATCTGCGAACTGCGCTTCGGGATCGGAATCCCGTCGCCGGGGTTGGTCAGCGTATTGCTGGCTTTGATGAACAACATCGGATTCACCGGCACCGGGCTTCCCGACTCGGCAGCGTGCTCGCGGTAGTTCAGGCCGATGCACAGAATGTCGGTCGGCACAAACGGAGCAAGCAGCTTGTCGATCTTCACCGTTTCATTGGTGACGGTGAAGGTGCCGAACAAGTCGCCGTCGATGCGGCGGGCAGTTGTATCATCGATCAGCTGCCCGTGGACGATCGTTCCGTTTGATAAAAAGCGAGCGATTCTCATGAAGACGAAAATAGCGGAACGGAGCTTGCGAGGATAGTGGCGCGCATCGGCCCTTAGCCCGAGCATCGCGACAACCGTTTGGCAGGACGACGCGGCAACGCGGCAGCGGTCAGCCGGCGGTCACTGGTCGACGGCGAAATCGGCGCGCATGCTCTCCGACAATAGCGCACACGCAGCCAGCGCGCGTCGGTCGGCGGGGTTGTCGCGATCGTGGTAAAGCAGCCGATTGATTCGCGCGATGGTCCAATCCAGACACGGCCGCTCGACGCGCTCGATGGTCATCGGTGCTTCCGGCGTGGCTTGAATCGTGCCTTCCCTCAGCACGCGCAGATACCAGCCGCTTTGACCGTTGGCGATCACCTGCGCGGGAAGGTCCTTCCTCCCCCACCGCCGCGCGAGCTTCCAGCACGGCTGGCGCGGCTGACTTACCTGCAGGCGGACTTCACCGATCTGCCAGACATCCCCGACGCACACATCATCTTCATTGGTGCCTGCTACGGTGAGATTTTCCCCGAACGCGCCCGGGTCAAACGAATCAATGCCGAGCGACGCGCGCCAATGAGGATAATGATCGAACGAATAGGCGAGCACGGCCTTATCCGCCCCGCCGTGGTGCTTTGAATCGGCCTGACCGTCGCCGGCAAGCCCTGTCGCGCCGACACGCACCGGGCGCGTCACCGGCGATTTATAGAACCCGCTGAACCAAACCCTGTCTTCCTCTGACTTGCCATGCTCATCGACAATGGTGCGCGGCTGGCCGATCTGGATGGTCAGCAGGCGCATCATTCTCCGTTGCCCGCCTTCGGCGCCGCTGCGGTGTAGAGCCGGTCGCGCTCGGGCCGGGGAAGGTTGTTGAAAAACGCCAGCAGGTTCGGCGGTTGCAGCTTGTCGGCAAAAGTGTCCTTGTCTGCACCCGACGCAAACGCCTGATTGATCGCAACGATCATCTCTTCATCGCTGAACACGACACGTTGCCTCATGGCCTGAGTCTCCTGAAAAAAAGTTTAGTGTGACACTTGCGCGGGCAGTTCCATATCGCTGCTGTGGCCGGGGAAAAGCTTGGCTTTCGGGTCGATCATCGTCTTGGCAAAGTTGACAGCGATCGCCGCCTCGCCGAAGCCGGTGGCGATCAACTTCAGCTTGCCAAGATAGGTACACACATCGCCAGCGGCGAAGATCCCCGGACGGCTGGTCTTCATCGTTGAGTCAACCACGATGGCGTTCTTCTCCAGCGTCAGCCCCCAGTTCTTGATCGGCCCGAGGCTGTTGGCAAAGCCAATATTGACCAGCACCGCATCGACCTCGATCGACTCGTCGGCGTTGGTGCGATTGTCGTAGATCGTGGCGCGGGCGATCCGCCCATCGGTGCCGGCCTCAATGGCGCGAAGCTCGTAAAAGACACGAATGTTGACGGCGTTACAGGCTCGCATCTTCTCGACCGAATCTTCGTGAGCACGAAACCCGTCGCGCCGGTGGATGAGCGTCACGCTGGCGGCGATGGGGTGGAGCATGTTGGCCCAGTCGACAGCGCTATCCCCCCCGCCGACGACAAGGACGCGCTTGCCCCGAAACTCTTCCATCGACTTTACAAAGTAATAAAGCCCCCTGCCGATGAGTTGCGGCTCGTTGGGTATGGGGAGTTTCTTCGGGCTGAAACTGCCCATGCCGGCACAGATAACGACCGAGCGCGCGTGATGCGTCGTGTGCGAAGTCGTGATGGCAAATCCGCCGGCGGGGTCGACTTCGACGGTCTGCGTCTGCTCTCCGAGGCAGGCAATCGCGCCGTACTGCATCCCCTGCTCCACCAGCGACGCGGCCAGATCTTTGGCAAGCACCTTTGGAAACCCGGCGACATCGTAGATGTATTTTTCCGGGTAAAGCGTGACCAACTGCCCGCCGAGGCTTTCAAGCGAGTCGATGATCTTCACGCTCATCTGCCGAAGCCCGGCATAAAACGCGGCGAACAGGCCGACCGGCCCGGCCCCGATGATGGCGAGATCAACAATATCGGACGATGGTGGAACATTGGTTTCAGTCATAAGCAAGCCGGGGATTGTAGAGCCTGAAGCGAGAGTTCCCAAGTGCGACAGGCACGCAAAATGGTCGCGTTCCAGAACGCTCGATTTGAGTCTTTCATACCTAACTTTTGTTAGGGTCGATGTTGCTTCTTTGCGCGTCATAAGTATCTGTAAATAATGAAGTTAAATGCTATTTTTGCAAATTGTTCCGCGCGGAACAATTGTCAAAATTGAGTCGATTCGGTGGCGATGTTCCGCGCGGAACATTTGCTGAAATGGTCTTTAACCAGCATGAATGTTCCGCGCAGAACAGCGGGCGGACTCTGTTGAGTCCGCCCGCTGCTCTGCGCCTGTTTATCAGTTGGTTTTTACTCGTCGAGCTTCACGCCCAGCCGGGTCATCAGGTCGTCGAACTGGTCGAGGTTGGCATAGTGAATCACCAGGCTGCCCTTCCCCTTCGACTTCGGCTTGGCCTTCACCTGCACGCGCATGCCCAGCTCGCTGGCGACGCGCTTCTCAAGGTCGGCCAGGTGCATGCTGTTGGCCGCAACCACCTTCTCGCGGTTGAGCGGCCGGCGGGGCGATCCGTTGATCAGTCGTTCGAGGTTCCGCGCGTTTAGCCCCTGCGTCGCACATAGGTGGCCGAGGCGAAACTGCTCCTTCATATCCGTCACGCCCACCAGCAGCTTGGCATGCGTCAACGAAAGCTGACCGTCGCGCACCATATCCTGTACCTGCGTCTGCAGCTCGAGCAGCCGCATGAAGTTGGCGATCGTGCTGCGGTCCTCACCCAGCCGCCCTGCCAGCTCTGCCTGCGTCAGGCCGAGTTCCTGCACCAGCGTTCGATACCCTGCCGCCCGGTCGATCGGGTTCAAATCTTCCCGCTGGATGTTCTCGACAAGTGCCATCTGGGCCTGCGTGAAGACATCCACATCGCGGACGATAGCCAGGATCGTTTTCAGGCCTGCGAGCTTGCTTGCACGCCAACGGCGTTCGCCGGCGATCAACTGCGAGATGCCCTCCGCCGTCCTGCGCACGAGCACGGGCTGAATAAGCCCGGTCCCCTTGATGCTGTCTGCCAACTCCTTCAGCGATGCGTCATTCATCCGGCGGCGGGGCTGGTGCGGGTTGGGGACGATGCTATCGATCGGCAGTTCAAGCACCGCGCCCGGGGAAACCGACGATTGTTCCGCGCGGAACATTGGCGCAGCGCCACCCGAATCGCCCGCCGCGCGAGGGAGTGAACCCGACGGCGAGGCGGCCGGTTGCGAGTCGGCAACCGTCCGTTCAACCGGCGCATCCGAGACGTTGATCAAACTCGATAACCCTCGGCCAAGCCGACGGGGGGACGATTCTTGTTTAGACATGATGCGTTCCTCCAGGAACAGTGTTGTAAGGCACAGGCGATCCTCGCCGTGCGTGAAACATATCGCAACACGCACTGCGGGGCAAAATCCGCCGAGGCCTACGCAGCCCCGGCAGCCCATGACGATGCCGGCGCTCCGTGGGCATCAGCGTCACGGCGGGGCGTCGCAATAGTGATTACATTTGTCTACACATGTAGCCTAGCCACCCGGCGCGCGCCCCGATCCCGCCGACCTTCAACCGGCGATCGATGTTGTTCACCAGAAAGTAGCGAAGGGCGTCGATCAGGTGGTCGTGTTGCCCATCCTTCACCGGCAACTCGCTCAACACCTCGCCGTCGGCATAGCGATACCCTTTCAAAGCCGCGATCAGGCGGACGCAGCGCGGGTGAACAAACAGCCGGGGTTTCCCGGCGGCGGGGCGAAGCGCGGCGCGGATCGCCTCCAGTCCGTCGACAATCCGGGTCGCACGAAAACGAACCCGATACCCCGCGCGCCGCAGCGCCGCCACGTTGCTGTCTGCCGTCTGGTCGTTTCGGCCCGCGCCGGCAGGGTCGCACGCCACCCAGCTTACCGTCCCATAACCTCTTGACTGTATTTGCTTCAAATGCACATCAAGCGTCTGTTGTGTTTGCACATATTCGTCAACCACATGCACCCCCGCCGAGGCGCCATAGCCGGTTGCGCGAATGAACAGGCAGACAAACGGATTGGCAAACCCGAAATCGATCGCAAGACAGAGTTGGGCAGGCGCCGAGGGGCTAATGGTGATCTGCGAATTCTGCCCGGTGCCTGACGCAGGCGACGGTTGATTGATCGCTTCCACCACATGCACCGCCTCGTCGAACGTCGGAAACACGCAGCCGCGCACGCTGGGCCGCTTGCACAGCATTTCTGCATTCCAGCAGTCCTCGCTGACGCGCTGCTTCATGGCGATCGCATCGTCGATGGGGATGAACCCGTTGCACCGCGACTTGGCCAGCCCGCGGCACTCGTTCCAGAGCGGGCAGGTCTTGCAGTCACGGTCGGGTTCGCACTTCTGTAGCACTTCCATTAAACACCACCGAATCACCCGGGGCGAGTGATTCTTCGCCGCGGCGTCAAGGATTTTCTGCATCAGCCCGAAAGGGCGATGGTGTGTGGATAGCGCCTCGATCGTGCCGTTGACGCGGTGGGCGATGCGCGGTCGGCAGTGCGCCGACGCTGCAGTTGCGACATCCGAGTGCTCGCCCATGTTCTGGACATTGTCCATTGACAACTGCCCGCTGCGCGTGACGAGTTGGGCGGCCTCCCACACATCGGGGTCGAACAGCTCCACTTCATCGCAGCGCAGCTTCTGCACGCGCAGCCCGCGCACCGCCCGCTGCGACTGCGTAAGCACGCTGGCGTTGCTGCGGCTTCGGAGTCGCAGGCGCTTTCCGGTGCTTCGTGGTTTGAGGATGAGGTCACCGGCGAGCTGTTCGATATCGGGCACGAGGTGTTCCCATGTGCGTAGCGACTGCTCGAAGCTCCCGCCGAGAATGCGGACGGAAACGCCCGGCTTGTGAAGCAGGTCGAGGAGTGTCGCCAGCGCAGCCAGCCGGGTTTTTCCTCCGCCGCGCGGGGCGTGGATGATGAGGTCCGTCGCCGGCTCGAAGTAGGACGCGCAGAGGTAGTCAAACGGCGCATCATGGTGCGCGCAGACCGGCACCCGAGGCAGGTCCAGCGAGGTGAAGCAGCGCACCCAGTCGTGCAGTTCATCGGGCGTGCGGCAGGGGGCCAACAGCAGATGTTTCCAGTGGCTTCTCATGTTGCTCCTTGTTCAGTGTCTTTGAAGGTTGATGGCACCGGGTGGATGGAGTGGCGTTATGGTTCCTCCGCCTGTCGCGCCGCGCCGAGCATGCGTTCGAGGATGGCGATGCGCTGTGCCTTGGTGAGATTGTGTGACACGCCGGCATCGGCACGGGCTTCGGCGGTGCGCTCGGCCTGTTGTTCGGCGGCAGCCTGCCGGGCTTCTTGCGTGCGTGCGAGCTTGATGAGATCGCCGCAGACCTTGCGCGACAGCTCCTTGAAGGTGTCGTCGGTGCCGGCGACAAAGGCGCGCACCTGCTCCGCCGCCGCCAGCGCGGCGCGTTGCACCTCCAGCTCGCGCCGGGTGGCCATTCCGCCGCACATGCGCTTTCGAAGCCGCTGAAACGTGCGCGTGGTGTAGAGACGCGCGAGATCCTGCTGGGTGAGTCCCGACCGGGTTAGAAACGCATCGAGCGACTCGCGAATGTCCCACGACTTGTCGAAGAAATGTCGCATTCTGTCTTTATCCTGCTGATCCATGACAAGGCTCCTTTCGGTTGTGACTGATGGAAACACGATAGAACAATGCTGAAAGCCGGTATGCCCTGTCACCCGGTGTTGGAGTGGGCCAGGGCTGCTTCTGCCCGCACGCAGGAAACGACCGAGCCGACCACAGGCAGCCGATCGATCCACTTGTCGAACAGGTAGAACGCCGGTGTCATCCTGCTGTCGGCTGTGCCACCTGCTGCGAGGGTTGGCGCGCGATTGGGTGCGTCTCTGGGATTGCCCGTCGGCGGGGGACGTTCGATGCGTTTCATGCCGGCGCGGTCGAAGAGCGGGTGTAGCCGGGCCATCATGGCAGTGGCTTCGATGTAGCGCGTGGGGCACCGGAGAATCAGGGCGCGCACGAGTCGACTGCTCAGCCCGATGCCCCGGAAGGTGGGGTGAACGATAACGCGGGCGATCGTGCGGACATTGGCATTGGCAAACCGCATGCGATCGCCGGCGCGCAGGTCGGCGATGCCCAGCGCGTGGTAACGAACGCGGTGAAACGCCGTCGGCCAGGCCAACACCGCGACCCCGACGCAGCGCGCCGGGCACCCGGGCAGTTGGTGCCAGGCCGCGATCACGTCACAGGGAACGCGCGGATCGCCCGGCCGGTAGTGAAACCGGCGAAGGGTTTTGTATTCATTAAACTTCGCCGGCGCGACGTAGATTCGCCCGGGAATCGGGCACTGGATGATCATGAAGCCTCCATTTATTGAGAAGACGGTGGAATTCGTGTAAGTGATGGCCCTGACTGACTTTGCCTGCCGTCCCCCGCCCGGCTGGTGGACTTTGCGTACAATCCGGCCAGATGGGCATGTCGAGCGGTTGCTAAAACAGGGAATGGTTGCTGCACAGCCATGAGTGCGCCTGATACAGACATCATTTTGTGTCCCGACTGCGGCGGGGTGGTGGGGGCTACCGAGGTCACCGTGCAAGGTGCGCCATGCACCTGCTTTGCCGATGCGCCAAAAGCCCGACGAACGCCCGCTTTCCCAACCACGCCAGCCGACGACATGCCTTCCAGCGGCGCACTCGGCTCAATCTCGCTCTCCGATGAACCCGGCAGCGCGGCGGGCGACGAGGAAGACGCCATTGCTTCGCGGCAGAAACCCGACTCCTCCGACACCGCGCAATCAGAAGCCATCGTCCCCGAGGCCGCGACGCAGACCGAGAAGCGTTGCGTGCTCTGCGACAAAAACGTCTCAGGACACCGCCGATTGAAAGACAGCCGGGGATACATCTGCCTCGACTGCGCCAAGAGAGAACAATCCGAAGGCAAACCCAAGGGCGTTAAATGTCCGAAGTGTTTCCGGGTGGTGAAGCGCGAATCGCTTGGTAAGTTTGATGGCCGACTAATGTGCCAGCGCTGCCTGCGCGAGGCGCGCGAGGTCACCAAGCCGGGCAGCAAGCGATTCCGGAAAATCGATGGCAAACACTTCGAGGAGCACAGCAAGACGCAGCTATATGTGCTCGGCGGGGTGGCGGTTGTGCTGGCGATTGTCATTTTGATTGGGTGGTTGAAGTCGTAACAGCGATCGTCCCGAAGTCGCACCGCGCGATGATGTCGGGAGCCAGCGCGCCGGCAAGCGACTCGCGGCCGGTGGCGAGGATCATTGCAATTCCACTTTTTACATCGACGGCACGGCGAATCGTCATGGCCACCGTGGCGGCGGTGACGTCATCCAGCGGCGCGGCAAACTCGTCGCACACCAGCAGGCACCCGGCCCGCTCCCGCTGCGCCCGCTCCAGCCCCATCGCGACGCGCAGGCGAAAATGCTGCCCTTCACTCAGGAATCGGGCACTTTTCAACAACAGCGACGCCTCGGCCAACCCCACGCCGGCAAGCAGGTGCATCGCATCGCGAAGCTCGGAATGTCGCAGACAGTTAATCAGCGCGCGATTGGGCGCGGACAACAATGCAAGATCGATCCACGGGCGAGCGTCATCCAATTTTGCTGCCTGTTTGTGAATCGCGCGGAGCAGTGTCGTCTTGCCAGAACCGCTCGGGCCGGTCAGAAGCAGGATTTGCCCCGCCGCCGGCAAAGGGCACGTCGGCGGCGCCGCATGGAGCGCGGGCCGGAACATCGGCCGGGGCGAACGGTCCAGCTCGAACCAGTTGCGTACTGCGGCGATTCGCATTCGGTCGGTGTTCATCCTTCCCGCTCCTTTCAGAGTGCCGCGATTCGCGCGGCGGCTACTTACTATGCATATGCAATCGTAGCGATAACAGTTACTTACGACGGCAGTTGTCCGGTCTTCCCGCGATACCACCCGATGACGGTTGCACGCCGGCGATGCACTTCGAACGCACTCAGCCCGAGCGACTTGGCCAGGGCAGAAGCGCTCGTTCGCGAGACATGGGCGCGGACTGCGATGGTTCGTTCGAGATCGGTCAGGGCGTCACCCGCGTCGAGGACAACCGAGACATAGCGCGACATCACCCGCCGGAGCAGCACACGGGCGCGCCGGCTGACCGTGCCGGGGTCCAGTTGAAGCAGTTCTGCGGCGCGGCGGACGGGCATCATATCGAGGCAGATGAGTTCGAGGATGAGCCGGTCGTGCCGGGCCAGGAGCGCTGCGCGGGCGCGGAGCGTCTGCCGGGCCGACGCGCGGCAGTCGGCCATTTCCCGGCTGCGGGCGCGGTGGTCATCGTCGGTCCACCGCTGAATGTTGAGAGGATTGAGGGTGATCATCAGAGGCCTCCGAAGTATCCACAGCCCCGACTCGCCGACCCGCCGACCCGCAGAGGGTGGGAAGGCATTACGAGGCCCGAAAAGTTCGATACTCATAAAACATTGGTGAGTTATAGGCTTTTGTTAGGTGTTTGTCAAGTGAAATCTTCCCTTCTCAGTAATTTATAAACATCTATCGATAATATACTTACAACCGCAGTACTAACCTTTTGCAAACAAATTCTGGTGAACACAGTTGCCCGGCTGCGAAAGGTGTGGATTCTTGACGCTTCTCGGTGTCGCGCCGATCATGCCCGGAATATGAGCAATGCCGTGTTTCTCCAGCACGCCCCGCACCTGAGTCCCGGGCGATTCATTCCGATCTTTCGCGACTTCGGAATTCCATGCGAAGTCCGTCATGTCTACAAAGGTGATGAAATACCGACTGACCTGGAATCGATCCGCATCCTCGTTTCGCTCGGCGGGCCGATGCGCGTCGCCGACGTGGGTTCGGACAAGCATCCTTATCTGGCGAACGAAGTGGCACTGCTGAAGCGGCTGGTCGATGCCGACAGGCCGGTGCTCGGAATCGCCCTGGGCGCGCAGCTACTGGCGCACGCCGCCGGGGCGAAGGTCTATCCGAATGTCGCCGGCCCCGAAGGAGCGGCTTCACCGGCCCCCGAGTTTGGCTGGGCACCGGTAACGTTCCCATTTCCCGGCGGCACCGAGCCGATGGTCTATGGGATGATGGACGGCGCGCCGATGTTTCACTGGCATCATGACACGTTTGACCTACCCAAGCTCCCCCCGCCGGCCAACCTTCCCCCCAACGCGCCGGCGCCACCGCCGGGCAATGCGCTGCTTAGTTCGAGCAGGCTATGCAAGGTGCAGGCGTTTCGGTTTAAGACGCAGCTTTTCGGATTTCAATATCATTTCGAGATGACGCGGCCGGACATTGAAGCGATGCTATCGGCCGATGGCGCGGCGGCACAGCAGGCGCTCGGTGGCGAGGGTGTGGCGCAGATTCGGGCTGACACGGAAAAGCACTACCCACGCTACGCACGCCTCGGCGATAAGCTCGTGCAGAACGTGGTGCAGTTTCTGAAGCAGTATTGATTTGGCAAATGAGAGTTCGGCAACGCGGCTTCGCCTGGGGGCGCGTGTTGCTGTTGAAAAGAGATGTCGTCCGTCGCCGCTCATTTTCTGCCAGCCGCGCGCAAGCCCTGGGTGCGCCCCTGGGCGCTGGCGGGGCCGATCGCGCTGCTGGTGTTTTGCCTGCCGATGTTGCGCCCGCTGCAGCACCCTGTCGAACTGCCCGCGGAAGAGGCGCAGCTGGTAGAGATGGTACGGCAGAATCTCACCGGCAAGCTTTATATCGCCGACACTCCGCCGATCTCGCTGCAGAGCCTCACCACGCCCTCACCGACGTTTGCGCTCGTGCTGGCAGGCCCGGCGTGGTTGATGCAGACGCTGGGATTCGATTTTTCCAACAACCCGACGCTGATGGCATACATGCTGATTGCAATCGGCGTGACGTTGCCGGTGGCGCTCTCCGCCGGGCTGATCTATCGCATGGGCCGCCTGTTTGAGCTGAATCGGCCGCAGCGGGCGGCGCTGGGGTTGACGTGTGTTACCGCCAGCGGGCTGGTGAGTTATGCAACCACGCTCAGTGCCCACGCGCTGGCCGCGGCGCTGCTGATTGCGGCGGCGTATTGCGTGCTCACGGCGCTCCGGTCCCACCGCGAGCGCGCCGCGCTGCTCTGGTGCCCGCTGGCCGGATTGGCCGCGATGCTGTCGGCGGCGCTGGATCCTTCAACCCTTCCCATTGCAATTTTGCTTCCCATGGTATTGATCGCCTGGCCGGTCGGGTGGCACTTCCGTGTCATCGCCATCGCGATGTATATCATTGGCTCGATCGCACCGATGGTTCTGCATCACGCATTGCACGCCCAGCCGACGCCCGGCCCCATCGCCGAGCTGGCAGCGCAGCCGCCAATTTTTACCATCGATGACATCTCCGGTGATATCGATTCCGGCCCGGGACCCTGGCTGGCATATCACATCGATCGATTATTCACCGCCACCGTCGGCACGCACGGCCTGCTCAGCCATTTTCCGCTGCTGCTTCTGGGCGCGGTGGGGGTGGCGATGATGATGCATCGCAACTGGCCGGAGAGCGTGAAGTGGCTTGCCGGGGCGACGCTCATCGCGGGGGTGGTGAGTGTGCTGGCGATCGTGCTGAGCAGAATCAGTTTTGTCGATGCGGGGTTTGCCACAAGATGGTTTATCGCGTTCAGCCCGCTGTTGCTGTTTTGGTGCGGCGCGTGGTTGAAAGCGCGGCACACCCGAAGCGCCTGGCTGGCGGCGGGGCTGGCGGGGGGGTTTAGCATCGCGGTCGCGCTCATCGGTGCCGCACGCCCCCAACCGCCCGGCGGCTATACCGGTTACACCGCCGCCAACGCCCTCGAACGCATCGTTCACCCCGGCGCACCCGGCTTCGCGAAGCAAAACTAGCCCCGGAAGTCACGGCGTCACAACACCGATTGAACCACCAGCGGATTCATCCTCCACCGGCGGCCTCGTTCTGGCCTACCCAGTGCCCTCGGTTATCGGGCAGCCAACCGGGCACCGGCGGGGTCGCGGCGGCAAAATACCCGCGCCGCGGCCAAAACTGCCCATCGCCGGTCACGGGACATGACGTATACATAGACGGCACCCGCGATGGCGTAACCGCCGCTGCGGGCATGAGTTAGACAAACAAAGCGGCCCGCCGAGACGCGACGAGACAAGTAGCGACGGTCGCCGGCACGAGTGGCTCGCAAGTCAAGCAATGAAAACGCGAGTGTGTTGCGATAGAGAGGTACGAATGAGTTTTTCACCACGCTTATCACAAAGCTTATCACGAATGACGAGCCGACTGACCGACGCGACCGACTCGATCCAGCGCCCCACCCCCGCCCAGCCGCCCCACGGCACCGCAGCGGGCCGGCGCGGGTCGGTGCTCGTCCTCGTCGTGGCGCTGCTGGTGCTGCTGGCCCTCGTCGCCACCGCATTTCTGACCACCACCCGCCTCGATCGCGCCGCATCGGTGCAACATGTGATCAACACGCAAAAAGAGTTCATCTTCGAGGCCGGGCAGGTCTACCTGCAAGGCGAAATCCTCAACGACATCCTCGACCCCACCGCATTACAAAACACCGACCCCGCCATCGCCAACGCCACCACCGTCCGCAACCCCGGCACCATCGCCGCCCCCAGCGCCTACAAACCCATCGATTCCCCCCTGACCGACCCTTTCCTGGGTGTGCGGGAACCGTTTTTGCAAATCACGCATTCCCTCCAGTCGGGTAACAACGTGCGCATTCCCAGGCCAATGTGGCGCACAGTCAGTTGGCCGACTTTTACCAACGTCGAGCTGGCGCAAGGCCTGCGCTATGAACCACCGGATAACAACCAGTTGGTTCGGCCCACGCCGCTCGTTGCCAACGTCAGCCCGGACATCGGCCCGATCGATCTTGTCAGACGGTACGAGAACGGCGTCGCCTACAAGACAGGCGAAGTTGTGATGGTGCCCGCTCAGGTTGCCGGTTCTTTTGACTATTACGTTCGCACGATCATCAGTGCCGGTTCGAATAGCACCATCGCCACGCAGCCCGGCGGTGGGTTGCCGGTTTTCCCATTGACTCCGGGCGGGGCCTGGTGGGAAAAGTGCGACCCGAAACAGTACTTCTCCTTCGCCCCGACAACCGTCGTCGGGAAAGATGGCAAGAGCTACCCGGCGTTCTACGTCTACAACAACTACGTCGCGGCCCGCTGGCGATCCGGTGCGTGGAATGCCAACAATGATGCGCGCTACGTCACCGGCCCCGTCCTCGCCGCCGACGCAGATGGCGATGGCATCGCCGACAGCATCTATCGCAAACTCCCCGTCGGCGAACTAGCCGGCATCACCTACTACATGGCCGTGCGCGTCATCGACAACAACAGCGCCATCAACATCAACACCGCGTGGGCCAGCACTGGCTTCGAGTATGCCAGCGGAAGCGATGGCGATTTTGGCTTTGACTACAGTCAACCCAATTCCAACCTCGCTCGCATTGGCACATTCCCAAATTTTGGCATCTTCCGGGGTAATGTCGGCCTGCGCGATATGATGATCAGCGCCGATCAGGCACGTGTCATGGGTGCGCCGTCGATTTACGTCGGCGAGAATGACAACATCGGTGACCTAAGTGAATCTCGCCGTATTTACTACCCGGTTCCATCGTTTAGCTCGCAAGGCGATGATCCGGCTCTGCGCGAGATGTCGTGGATCAATATCTATCGCTTTGGGTTTAATCTCAACACCGCGACGATCGCGCTTTCGCTAGGCACACGACCTTCGCAAGATCGGCTCATCGGGGCCAACTGGACTTTCGAAAGTCGCCCCGACTTTCGTTTCCGTACGCAAACCGAAGCGCTCGATGCGCTCTCTGCGTCGCGCCCCAGATATCTTGCCATCGGCGATAACAATGGTGCCGGCGGCAACCCGAATGATGTGATTGCCGCAGGTGGCCCCGCGGCCGATCGAAAGTTGCGCTGGTTCGATCTTGCGAGTGATGGGGCGGCTCTTGCTTATCGCGGCGGGGTATTGGTCAATACAGACGTATCGCCGGGCACCATCGACCAGCTCTTTCTCGAAGCGGGGCGCACGGGTACTTACGGCGGGGGCGCGAATTCACTTGATTCAATTTTCAATAGCGCCGGAAATCGTAACCGTGGCCCGCAGGGCACGACGATCAACCCTGCATTCGGATTGAAGAGCTACCCCGTCGGTGCCACCGCCGCGGCAACGGGAGTCAATACCTCGGTCGACGCGTGGTTTGATATCAACTTTAACTTCGACCGGTACTATGGATTTGGGCGTTTTGTGGTCGATCCCCCCAACGCACCATTCGCATTCTTCCGCAGCATTCGACCGCTGCTCGTTACTTCCAATGGCGTAAGCAGCGTCATTGGTCCACGAACCGAAGCCCAGGGTCGCGTGGATGTACCCGCGCAAGTGGCCGATTATCGATCCGATCTAGCGGCGGGGAGCATCAACAATAACGCCTATTCCATCATCACCGGCTTCGGCGATCCCGCGGGCGTGAACACACACCAGTTTTTCGACGGCGACTATTACACGATCAACGTCGTCGGCAACGAAACCGCGCAACTCGGACCCGCGGTCGGCACTTTCAGTGCGATGGCAACCTACAAAGAGTCGTTCATCACCGGCGGCACCGGCACCAACTCTGCTATGACCGCAACCACCAGCAAGATCTCTGCCAACACCGCGCCGTTTGGCGAGTTGTGGCGCGGCTTCTGGAGTGTGATGGCCGAAGACTGGGCCGAAACGGTCGGTACCACAGGCACGACATCGCTTATCAACTCCGGCACGTCGTTCGAGCGAGCGATTCGAGCAGCAGAAGCCAGCCTCGGCGGGACGATCTACAACCCCTACCACGGGAGCAGGTTCGACTCCGGCGTGCTGGGGTTGGACAATGACTTTCGGCCAACATCCACGGCGCGCGGGCTGGATCAGGACGGAACAATTGTCGCTTACACGCAAGTTCCATATGTTGCCCCTGCGGTTGATTCGGGTCTTGCGATTCCCGTGCAGCATGAGCAGCACCCCGCCCGCATGTTCCGCTCACCGATTCGCAGCTTTGTGCTCGATGAAGCCGGCACAGGCAACTCGACTGATTTTGTGCCACCGTTGACCACGACGCCACCGACGACGAATTTCCAAGCCAACGCGTCCCTCCCGCGCTTGCGGCCCGATCAGATGATTCTACTTCGCTCGGCCATCGCCGCCGTCAACGCCGAAGACATGCGCGATACCGATTTCCGCGTCACCCGGCGCACGATTCTGCTCGAAGCTTCCGGCCAGATTCCGCAACCGACCACCGACGGCACGTTGCCGGATGGCGGGCAAGTCGCGGTCACCATCAATGGCTTCGAGCCGCAGCCTTTCATCACCGAAGTATTCGCTCACACCGACACAACGACCGAGCGCGGAACTGGCGCTGCCAACGCGAATACCGGTTACATAGCGATTGAACTGCACAATCCCTATCCATTTCCCATCGATATCCGCAACTGCAAGATCGGATTGATCAACCGGTGGGACTCCAAGCAACCCGGATACCCCGCAATGCGCGTTATGGATTCGGAGACGACCGATCCGAGCGGGGGGGGGTTGTTCATTGTTCTCAGCAATGCATCATCCAATCTGGACGACCCCAGTCACTTTCCCCCGACGGTGGTTCCTGCCAATGGATACCTCGTTCTTGAGAATTATGACGCCGGCGGCACCGCAGCCGCCACCAACGCCGCGCAGTCGCGGCCTAATTCTGCCGGGCTGAATGCTCTGACCGGCAGCGCCGACGGCGCTGGCGCAATTGAAATCGGAACCGCTGGCCGGCGGGCCAACTTTGCATTTGTGGCCAATCTGCATCGAGTGCTGAATCGCGAGTTTGTGCTCATGCGCCCGATCGATGTCGAACTCGATCCGGAGCCGGAGGCCGGCGATCCGGCCAACTTCCTCAATGAACAGACCAACGGCTTCCTCCGTCGCGAGATGAGCGCCGTGACCAACGCCGGATTCAATGCGGGAACGGCGGAAGCGACGTCGGTCCGCACACTGGTTTACGCCGACCCGATCATCCACCCGTCGGGCGCAACCCGCGCCGCACGAGCGGAACGAACCGCTGCCGTAGACATGGTGCCGCTGGATTCTTTTGATTTCACCGGTCTCACGCTTTCGACTGAGCCTGCTGCGATTGACACGCTGCCTGCCTTCGCTCGAACCAATGGCGTTGCCAACGCGTGGCACTATGTGCGTGGCAACGAATCGCTTTCCAGCACGATTCCCAACGACATCGGCACCGGCGCATGGCGATTCGTCTACCCGGGCCGATACGACGGCACCAAGTTTGTTGCCCGCGCTGCAGGACCATCGCCTCTCGGCCGGCAGCAGGGAACGATCGATGCCGGGACCTGGGTTGACGCGGACCCGACAAGCAGCACCGTGGCCCCGTGGGATGAACTTGGCACCGAAGGTCCGACAGTTGGTCCGGGAATACGCCTGGGCCGTTCTGATGCAGTCGCTTCTTATCGCTATGCGTTCAATCTGGGGCAGTTTGAGCGAGGCGAGTTTCCCATCCCGCTCGCTGCAGGCGGGTTTGCACCCGCGGGCATTCGGCCGGCTGATCCGGCGAACTACGGGCTGGGTTATTTTTATCCCGCTGTCCCAACCAACTCCGTCCCGAGCAACCCGCTGGAGATCCGACAAAGTACGCAACCTGCGCATGCCCCCTTCGGTGGGTTCGGACGCAATGGCGATTTGCTGGCGGTGCCGTTTATCGGCTCATACCGCATTCAGGTCGCCCGCAACATCGGCAACAACGGAACAATTGGCGGCGTGCCGATCCGCGAATTGGTTCTGGAGATGAACGCCATCACCATGGACGCTGCGATGGCAGAAGATACGGATGTAAACGACGACCCGATCGTCGGCCCGGCGACGAACCAGATCACGCCCGACATCGGCGAGCAGGGCCGCGAACAGATCGGCCGCTTCATGCCGCTGCGCAAGACCTGGCTGCCGGTGACTGCTATCGCTGCCTCAGGAAACGATCCGTTCGCAAACAACGCTGAGCCATTTGACTACGCTGGCAACGTCGCCTGGCTGGCGGGTAACGGAAATTTCCCTGTTTTGTACGATGATCTTGTGCCCGACATTTTGAACGGCGATGTATCGGCTGGGGCGTACGGTTTTACTAACCTCAACCGCTATCGCTGGGCGTCCGATTTGTTTGATTTCTTCACCGTGCGATCGGCCGCCGATGATTATTTGCCTAACGTAAAGCCAGCCACCGGCAAAGAGAACTTTCTCGCAGATGCGCGTGCGGTGCGGAATACGGAGACTGCCGAGCCGAACACTTCGGTGGAGGTGAATCAGCCGATTGAGGGATTGGTAAACATCAATTCTGCGAGCGAACGGGTATTAGCGATGCTGCCGTGGGTACCCGATGGTAAGAACATTGTGGCCGCCACGTTTACCGTAGTGCCGCAGGATTGGCTGACTTTCGTCGACAACGGATCGGGGGCAGTCCTGACTGAGGCCAATGGAGTTCCTGATAATCTGGAGATGGCACGCGCGATCGTCCGTTTCCGCGACGGCTTCAACGCCCGCAATGTCACCTACCTTGGCTACCCATCGAGTGATTACTTTGACGCCGTCTCTGCTGCGGGCAGTTTCAGGTCACAACCATTCCTCTCGATGTGGGATTTGTATCGCGTGCCGGAATTCCGCAACGTGCAGTCAATTCTCCTCGACCCGACGTTCGGCAATGGCAATCCCACATTCACCCTGCGCCGGTTTCTTGACGATCGCTTTGGCGACATCTCGCCGTTTCCGCACGATTTCAACGAGTTTGATTTTCGTGAGAAGGCATTTGCGCCGGGGGATCGGGTAATCCTCAACGGCGTTCGTTTCGAGTGCACCGTTGCGCACAAGTCGGATAACACCAATGCCCCCCCCAATAACCAGTTTTGGCGGCAGGAAACCGACGGCACCACCCGCGGATTTTCCCGCGCCATGTTTGATTATGAAGAGCAGTCGTTGCTTTTGACGCGTGTCAGCAATCTCATCACCACGCGGTCGGATGTGTTTACTGCGTATCTGCTCCTGGAAGGGTGGCAGAATGCGGGCACGCCGCAGGCGGAGTTGAAGGTGAGTCGGCGGCAGGCGTTTTTCCTGGATCGGTCGCAGACCACGCCGGGCACCATTGAACTCAAGGCGCCGGTGCCGATTCCTGTTGACTGAACCCCCGCCGGGATTGTCGCGGCCGCTGACGGCTTGGCGCGGGGGCGAAAATGCAGGTGAGAAAATCGCCGCGGTTCAGGAAACAACCCTGAACCGCGGTTCTGTTTTATCGAAGTTGCGCCGGCTCGCGGCGGCTCATTTTTGGGTTAGCTGCGTGATCATCGCCTGCATTTGCGGAATCGGCACGCCCTGGGTGTCGAACCCCCGCAGCGCCGCCAGCGCCGCTTCGGTGTCGCCGGCGCGGGCGAGGACCTGGGCGCGAAGAATGACCACGCGCGGGTCGGTGGGAAACTGCCGGGCGAGTTCATCGATCAGCCGGGTCGCCGTGGCTGTCACCCCGACGCGCGACGCCACGCCGATCTTATTGACCTTGGCCTGCGTGTGATCCTCGGGAATCTTATCGAGCAGGCCGGCCAGCACCTGGCTATTGCCGCGGGCTTCCCATGTGAGGATTTCGGCTTGCAGCGTCTGCACTTCGGGGTCGGCGGGGAGATCATTTCGCAGCCGTTCGAGCCGCGGGCGTGCTTCGGGGTAGTTTTCCTCATCCACCAACTGCCGCACGAGCGCCACCCGCGCGGGCGCGAAACCGGTGCGGGCAATCGCATCATCAAAGACCTTTCGAGCTTCCTCCGGCTGACCGGCGCGCCGGTACGCCTTGCCGAGCAGGGTCAGCAACTCGGCATGGAGAATGGGATCCAAATCCCGCGCCGTGGGAACGGCCTGGTTGAGCAGATCGACCGCCCGCTTGGGGTCCTTATCGGCCAATGCAAGCTGGGCCAGCAGACGAAGCACGCGCGGCGCGTTGCGCGGCGAGCGGGAAACGACGATCTGCAGTTCATCACGCGTGGCGCGAAGCTGCGCCTGCGCCAATGCGGCATCGCCATCGGCGGCGCGGGCTTCGAGCATTTCAAAGAGGCTGATGCGCGTCCGCACGGAGATCATCAATGCCTGGCGATATGTATCGGCTGCGACCAGGCCCGCGATGCCTTCCATCGACTGAGGTGGCGCACAGGCCGGCTCAATGATCGGGAGGATCTCCTCCAGCCGGGCCTTGTCATCCGACACCAGCTCGGCCAGTTGAATCCGCGCCGCTGCCGAGTTGGGGCGCATCTGCATGATCGCCCGGAGCAGATTCTCGGCGACCAGATCATTCCCCGCCGCCCGTTGCACCTGCACTGCGAATGAAACGATCGACTCCAGATCGCCGTCGTCGTCCTTCAGATAGCCCACAGCGGCGCCCAGAAGGTCGGCGGTGTCGCGGCTGAGTTGTTGCTGCGCCTCGGCAACGGCTGTCTCATCGTCAAACTTGTCCAGCACATACGCGATCGGCCCGACCGCCTGCAGAATCTGTGCCTTGCGAAACAGCGGCCCGGCCGAAGCGGGGTATTGGGCGATCATCCGGTCGACCGTTGCCAGGCCTGCCTTCACGAGTTCCGCGCCTTCTTCCCTTCGTCCGAATTTCAGGTAGTTGCTGCCCATCTTTGCCTGCGCGCGCCCGATGAAAAACGGCACATCAATCTCGCCGGGCAGCTTTGGCTCGATCTCGCGCAGCCGAGCGACAGCGGCCTCTACGGCATCGGTGTCGCCGCTTCGATCAAACAAAAATGGCTCGATGATCGACTGTTGCAGCACCATGTCCGAACGGAAATCGGCCGGATCAGCCTCCACCAGCCTGCGCGCCGATTCGCCCGCCTTGCGAATGAGTTCGAGGCGGGTATCAAGCTGCGAGATATCGGCGTAATCGAGGCAAAACTTCATCAGCCGACGGTGGGGCTCCGGCGACGCCGGATACTCCCGGGCGGCGGTTTCCCATGCGTTGCGGGCGGCGACGGCGTTCATCATGCCCTCGCCGGCGATCTGGTTGGCCACGTCGCCGAGCTTAAGATAAATCTCCAGCGGGGCGCGCCCGCGCGATTTCCGGATGATGTCGGAGTACATGCGCGCCGCGTCGGCAAACTTGCCCTCGGCGGCCAGCTTGTCGGCGGTGGCAGCGTCGGCAGCGGGCGCGTCGCGGGAAGGGGAGTTTCCGGGTGACATCGAAGGCGGCGTCGAAGGCGCATTCTGCCTGGGCTGCCCTGGCGGCGGAGCACTCCCACCCCCGCCGATAATCTGCGCAAACCCCAGCTGCGCCATCGTCAGTGCAGCGACAGCGGCCAGGCAATACCGGCAGGTTGGTTGACGCGCGCTCATCCCCCAATTGTATCGCGCCGCGGCGGGGAATGGGAAAGTTTATTGACCCGCGCCGAATTGGCTACATCGCGGGAAAATCATACAATTACGACCGCATGAACGACTCCGACGTTATCGTCTTGAATGAACCGCGCCTTTCACTTGGCGACCAGTTTTACATCCCGCAGGTGGCGATCGGGCTTGGGACTACGCTGAAGCACATGTTTCGCGTGGTGATGGGGAACCATCGCGTGGTGCAATATCCTGAGCAGACCCGCGACAATATCCCCGTGGCCGACGGCGGGATGAACGCGCGCACCTACCGCGGGGTGCATCGGCTGAACAAGGACGAAGACGGCCGGGTGAAATGCGTCGCCTGCTTCATGTGCTCCACCGCCTGCCCGGCGCATTGCATTCATATCGAGGCCGAGGAAAGCCCCTGGCCCGACCGCGAAAAGTATCCGCGCAAGTTTGATATCGACGAGCTGCGGTGCATCTATTGCGGCATGTGCGAAGAAGCCTGCCCGGTCGACGCGATCGAACTAACCAGCACCTATGACATCGTCGGGCTGACCCGGCAGGAAATGATCTTCGATAAATCCAAGCTGCTGGAGATGTACGACCGAACGCAGGCGACAGAGCCGATGTGAACGCTAGTCCCCGCGAAACTTAATGTTGTGGCGGTGCAGGTCGTACAGGTAAACGCCGTATTGGTCGCCGGGTGCCTGGATATTCTGGTGGGCATCGGCAACGTGCTCCCCAAACTGTTCCTCCAGCCGCTGGTGCCACTCTTCAACGGCGTCGTCTGGAAACTCAAGCGGGCGATCGAGAACCGCCGATGCGAAATCGACGACGAAAGGGGGGGTGAACGATCGTCATTTCGATGGCCAGCACGTCCTCGGCGAAGCCGCGAAGTTGTGGAATTCGAAATCCAACGACTGTCTTGGCTCGATGCTCGTGCAGCCGCAGGTATGTTGCCAGTTCGGCTTCGAAGCTTTCAGCACGGTGATGCGTTTTTACCGCGTTACCGTTCTTCATGCGGAACACACCGCCATCTTTACCGGCACCCAGCCGCGTCGTCACTCGCGTTAACCGCCGGCACGCGTACAATTCGGCAGTGGGCAACTTGGCATCGATGAAGGTTTTCATGCAACCCTCAACTTTTGAAGCATACTCGCCTCGAATCTCGGCCACCCTAATCGTCAACGGACATCGTTTCAATGTGCGTGAAATGTCGTCCGATTTAATCAGCGTGGAAGCCGACCATATTGTTGGGCCCTGCGATGCTGAGGTTGAAGCGTTCGTCGGCGACGATCGCGATTTGATCAACATCCGGCTGCTGGAAGGAACTGATCCCGCTAGAGATGAACAACCTATTCGAATTAAAGACTGACCGACTCGCTCGCCTTCTCAGCGAGCACCAGAAACGCCCTGATCGTCTTTTCCAGATGTTCGATCGGCGTGTCTTCTTCCTTGCAATGGCTTAGTCCGCGCGCCGAGTACGCAAACATCATCACTGTCGGCATGTGCGGAACCATCTCCGCGGCGTCGTGGAGGGGTCCGGACGGCAGACGATAGGAATCGCCGGTGATTTCATTCACCGCTTCGTCGCACAGCCGCAACAGGCGGTCGTCAAACAACCGCGGGGCGATGTTCCAGATTTTCTTCCACTCGACCGCCACGTTGTTGTCGTTTGCAGCCTTCTCAGACGCAGCGCGGGCGTCGGCGTGCATTTGCGCTAGCACATTGGCGTCGAGGGCTCGCTGATCCAGCGAGATCTCACACACCCCCGGCACCGCGGTAACGATTGCCGGCTCGACTTTTACAATACCGCAGGTGCAGACGACATTGGCCCCGGGCCTGCTGTACTTCAACCCGATCTCACGCGCAGCAAGTGCAAACTGCGCCGCGGCCAGGAATGCATCGCGGCGCATGGGGATCGGCGTCGATCCGCTGTGCGCTGCCTGACCTGTGAACTTGATCATGTGGCGCTCGACGCCAAAGGTGCCTAGCACGGTGCCGGTTGATTTGTTCAGACTTTCAAGCACCGGCCCCTGCTCGATGTGCAGTTCAAGGTACGCGCGCGCGTCGACCTGTTTTAGCTGTTTGTGCGCATCAAGCATGGAATCAATATTCACGCCGTTCTCGCGCATCGCTTCGGCCTGCGTGATGCCGTCGCGGTCTTTCAAGTTGCGAATGTCTTCCACATTGAGCGACCCGCCTGCGGCGCTTGAGCCGACCAGCGAACGGCCAAACCGCGCACCTTCTTCATCCGCCCAATCGATCAGCCGCAACGTGAGATCGCACTCGCCCGCTGCCGCAGCCCGGCGCAACGCCTCCAGACCCACAAGCACGCCGAGGCAGCCGTCGAGCCACCCGCCGTTGGGCACTGAATCGAGATGGCTTGCGATGATGACGGTCGCGTCACGCTTTCCTGGCAGCACGACATGGATGTTTCCCGCGGCGTCGGTGGCGACTTCTACGTCTAAGTCGCGTCGCACCTTGTCCGCAAACCACTGTCGCGCCTTCCGCCAGACAGGCCCCCACGCGACGCGCTGCGCGCCCGCCGCGTCGGAAGTCAGCAAGGCAAGCTCGCGCAGATCGTCGATGACACGCTGGGCCGATTGTTCGGTGGTAGGCTTGGCTGGCATGGCGGTTGCAGACGATAAATCTGTCTTACGGCGATTGCAACGATAAACTCAACGTTTAGCCGAACAGAACGCCAGACAATGGCTGTGCCGGCGGGCTGGCGGACGGTTGTTCACGCCGAGAAATGTCCGGTACAACCCGCGGCGTCAATGATGGATCGGATGAGAATGCAAGCCAATCACCGTTTCATCGCCCGCCGGGGCAGTGTGCTGCTCAGGTTTGCGCTCTGGGGCGGCGGGGGAATTCTGCTGCTCCTTGCGATCCTCCTGGGTGTTTATCTTTTTTTCGGCTGGCGGGCACGGCTGGCGTTGGAGAAGACGGTGGCGACGCTCATCTCGGCCGGCGAGCCGCTCACGATTGACCTGCTACAGCCGCCGCGCATCGACGACTCGCAGAATGCAGATGCCGACGTGCGCGCTGCGATTGCGCTCCTGCCCGGACAAACCGAAGCAAGCACCAATTTCAGAGAGCTTCGCGAAGGCCCTCGGTTGCCGCTGACCGACGAAGAGCGCGTGCTTCTGCGCGCCTATTTAGACGAGCTTTCCCCGGCACTACAGACATTGCACGGCGGGCTGGAGAAACCCCGCGCCGTGTCGCAGAACCGCCTGACCAGCCCCTTGCTCAACGCGCGGCTTCCGCAGTTGCAGCCGATGCGAGAACTGGCCAACGGTTGCGGCTACCGCACCTACCTGCACTTCGATGACGGACGACATGATCTTGCGATCGAGAGTCTGCGGCCAATCGAACCGATGTCGCGCGTCTGCGGCACGGGACCGACGCTGGTGAATTGTCTTGTGGCAATGGGCATGCGCGCAGTTGCAGCGACCCGACTGATCGAGATCGCGCCAGAGCTAAAAATCGGCACCGCCACCGGCGATGTGACCCCCGACAATCTCCGCCGGCAGATTGAAGAACTGCTCGACCAGAAATCGCAGATGGAAGAGTTTCGAGCCGCCCTCCAAGGGGAGCGATTGATGCAGCTAGACACCATGCTCAACCTCGCCGGCGGGACGCTCTCTGTGCAGCAGGTCACGGGTGTCACGGGCGGCGGGGCACCGGCGGCGCCTTCGTCGACAACGGCATTTCTGGCGAGGCCCATGCTATATTCCAATGCCGCAGACTGCCTGGAAATGACCGGCGACTACATCAAGGCCACCGCCGCGGCCGATCTGCCCGCCGCTCGCGCGATGATCGATTCGGTCGAACGCCGGGCCGACGCGCTATCGGGCCGGTATACGAAGATCTTCGCGTCAATCCTCATGCCTTCGCTCGGACGGTCGTTTGTGACACATTACCGCGTGCGCACCGATCAAAACCTCGCCGCGACCGCGCTGGCGATTCGATGGTATCAGGTCGATCACCATGGCGCGCTGCCCGATACGCTGGCGGATCTTGTTCCGAGATATCTTCCCGAAGTGCCGTTGGACTACATCAGCGGCAGGCCGATTCGATATCGCAGCGAAGGTGAGCAGCCGATCATCTGGAGCGTCGGAGATAATGAGATCGATGATGAAGGCAGCAGCGAATCCGCATCAAGACACCCGGCCACCGGGCCATATTCCCGCTGGCATATGAAAGACGCCGTGGTCTTCCTAAAACCCCAACCCCGCGCAACCACTCCCCCGGGGGAATGAGCTGCGGGCAGCCGTTCACGCTACTCGAGCAGCCCCAGCGCCGCCGCGGTGGAGAAGCGGAGCCAGCGGCCCTCGGGTTGGCCTATCAGCAGGCCAAAGTCGTCGGCGAAATCCCACATGGTCCAACCCGCCCCGGCCTGCTCGGCGGCGAGGCGCACATCGCGAATCCACGCGTCGCGGCTCGCCACATTTGCACCGGCAAACGCATACACACCGAATTCATCCACCACCAGCGGCACATTCCACTGCGCCGCCCAGTCGAAAGCCGTCTGCAGCCGGGCGGTGATGATGTTCGCATCCCATCGCGCCTGCCCAAAGTAGCGCACATATTCGGCAAGATACTCAAATCCCGTCCCCGCTGTCTCAATCGCTATCTGCTGCGCCGCAAGTTCTGCGCTTTCCGGCGTCGAGGGGTAGGGAACATCGTGCAGATATTCATACCCCGCCAGCGCCCAGGACGCCCCCTGATGCGTGAAAAAATATGGCTCGTAATAATGCAGCCCGTAAACCACATTTCTGTCGGCCACCGGGCGAAGCTGCCGCAGCGCATCCACCGTGCCCCAGTCGTTTTCACCATATCCAAACTTCAGCGGAGTCGTGGCCAGAATGGTGTGCTCCGGCGCCGCACTTCGCACCGCCGCAGCAAGCTGTTCCTGCGCCGGTTGCCACTGGTCGGGCGTGCCCGCGGGTTCGCCGGGGAGCTGAATAAACACCCGCTCGGGATCGAACCCGCGCAGGTCCGCACTGAGCAATCGATAGAACGTCGTCGCCTTCTGTAACATCGAAGGATCAATCCCCGCATTCTGCAGCCGCCCGATCGGCGCAACGATCACACCCAGGTCATTACGCAGCGCGATGTTGATCGCGTCGTGCAACGCATCAAGATGGATCTTTCGCAGCTTGGTCGGGTTGGCAAAATCAAAGAAAAAAGTCGGCTGAATCGGAATGCGAATGTGTGTCAGGCCCAGGCTGCGGAGGTTGGCCGCGTCGGTATCGGTGAAGTATGACCGGAAATTGGCCGCAGGCTCGATCCCGCGCAGGTCCCAGAACCAGTGCGGCACATTCACACCGCGAGAAAGTGTGTCGATCCGATCCTGGCTCACCGCGTCGGGCGGACGATCGCTCTGCAGCAGCAGGGAATAGGTAGCGGCGATCGGGCGATCGGCGATCACAGCAAAGTAGTACGTCTGCCCGGCGACGGCAGCGAAGGAGTCGGTCGTGCGCGTGGTGGTAATCGCTTCGCCGCTGGGCCGCTCGATGCGCACCAACAGCGCCGAAGCCTTGCCCCCGGTCTCCACCCGAAGCTCGATCGTGCCCGATTGCGCCGCAGCGAATGCGAAATAGTCCTTATCACCATCGCGACGGGTGCGCCCGTCCAGCCGCGCCGCGCCGCTGGCGTCGAGCGCTACATAAATCGCGTCGCTGGCGCGCTGGTTGGGTTCGATTTCACCATAAATCGCCGCAAACAGCCGCCGCGGCTCCAGGGGGTCAATCCCCGGCGCGCGGGCCTTCGGCGATGTGTCGTTGTGCTTGCTTCGCATTGTCTCCCAACCTCGCCGCGCATTATGCGGCGCAAATCGCCCCGCGTGCAAGCATTTTTTCCCCGCGGCGAACTTGGTCGATTGGGCGGGCCGGGTAAAATCTGTCCGCAGCACGAGTCTCGACCAACAAACAGGAGTAACGCATGGCCGGCCCGATGGAACCACTCAAGGGAGAAGAAACCTTCAACGCCCCACCCGCGAAGGTGTTTGCCGCGCTGACCGATCTCGATGATCTGGCCAAAAACATCCCCGATCTGCAAAGCGCCACCAAGGTCGACGACCGCACCCTGCAGTGCGTGGTCAAACCCGGTTTCAGTTTCATCCGCGGGACGATGAAAAGCAAAATCCACGTCGCCGAAGCCGTGCAGAATGAAAAAATCCGAATCACCGTCACCGCCACCGGCATCGGCATGGGCATGGAAATCGAATCGCGCCTGAAACTCGAACCTCTGGAAGATGGCGCGAAAACCCGGCTCATCTGGGAAGCGCAAGTGATGAACCGCACAGGGCTGGTCAGCGCCGTCCCCGCCGGCCTGATCGCCGGGGCCGCGGATAAAACGGTGAAAGACGGCTGGGAAAAATTGCGCGCGAGGGTGGAAGGATAGCGAAAGAAACTGGCAGGACCATATTGTTGGAATGCCTTGCCCCGGTGAGAAAGAACAACCGAACGACCCGCTCGTCACCCTTCTTGGCGATGTAGAATGAAGCAATACAGCGAGCGGATGTTGACGAAGTCAAACACAGCTTCACGCTCCATCGTCTTCTCCCGTCGGCGTCCGCCCGAGCAGAAGAGCACGACCCTGCTCCTGGCCGAGTGGGCAGCCTAACAAGTCACCCTCCGGACCGACTTGATAAAATCAGACGGCGGGACGGAAAACAGTTACTGGCGTGAGGCCAAAAATCGGGCTTTCTGAACGAAACAATCACTTGACAATCCAGCCACGCAACCCGGTGATCCCGACATCAACATACATCGCGAGGGGTTCGCGATCGGGTGTCGAGCGCATCGTGGGGCCTGCGGGCGAAGGGAGTTCTGATGTCAAAGAGTAACACACCAGTCAGTCAGTCTGTCTGTCAGTAGCAATCCGTGTGCCGTCGCAATCTGCGTGCCGTGCGCAGTCGGCGAAAGTAGCATTTCGTAGTATTTTCGCTGCGATAGCGCACGCCGCGAACGGCGTCGCTCAACAGTTGTTTTCGCGGCACGCCGGAAAGCCGACCCGTCAATCGGACAGCGCCTTTCCGGCTTCGTCATCCCCGGTTTCCCTCCTCGCGGTAAATGGTTGGATCGACATGCTCGAACCGCGCCGCCTGCTTTCGTCCGCCGTCACGACCGCCTCATTTAATCCCGACGCCTCGGCCCACCAGTTGGTATACTCCTTCGATACCAACGTGCAGGCATCGTTGACCAAGACCGACTTCGACATATTCGACCAGAAGCGCAGCGCGCCAATCGCCTCGGCCGGCACCAGCCTCAGCTACGACGGCGCAGAGAACCGCGCCACGCTCAGCTTTGACGGCGTGAACAATCCGTCGCAGTGGGGCGCGCGTGTCGGCCTGCTCGCCGACGGCAATTACGATGCGATTCTCGCCGCCGCCGCGGTGACGCCCAACCTCACCGCCGACCACACGCTGCCGTTCTTTTTTTATCAGGCCGATATCGTCAACGGCGATCGAACTGTCAACATCGACGACTGGACCACGCTCGCAGCCAATCTTGGCGTCGGCAACACCTATTCGCAGGGCGACTTAAACTATTCCGGCGCGATCGATCTGGATGATTTTACCATTCTGGCCACCCGCTTCGGCAGCACGCTCAAGGCACCGCTGACGTCGGCTTACGGCATTCAGGTCGGCAATCAGACCGTCAGCAGCCTGACAGTCGAATGGACCGCCCCCGAGTGGCCCGTGGGCCAGCCCGACGGCTATCGCATCTGGCGCAGCGAAGACGGTATCCACTTCGCGCAACTCGACGGCGTGGATATTCCGCATGTCAGCGGCACGAACAGTTACGCGTGGCAGGATAACAACCTGATCGACGGCAAGAAGTACTGGTACCGCGTGCGCGCGTATACCCACGCCGACGGCAGCAGCGCCACCACCGCCAAGGCATGGGGCGTAACCACGCTCCGCCCGCCGACGGATGTCACCGCGAGCATCGAAAGCAACGGGGACATCACCGTCCGCTGGAACGCAGGCAGCGAGCAGGCGGAAGGGTATATCGTCAAGCTGTACACACAAAGCCCCGCGGAGAGTCTGGTGCTGGTGAGTTCGCATACGATCACCGACCCCGCACAACGAAGTCTGACGATCGAAAACCCCGGCGCTGGGCCGTTTTTCGGAACAGTGGAGGCAATCAATGGGAGTCTGAGTCTAAGCTCGGCGGCGAGCGTGCCGACCGAAGCGCAGCGGGAACCGGGTGGGCCGTGGACCGGGGCTGTTGATGAAAACACGCTGTTCCCCGGCGTCTCGGTGACTTGGGATCCCGAAGAAGGCCCCTACAGCGACGATGAAGTGACGGTTGACGTCTCCGGCCTGCCGCGACACACCTTCGTGCGCGTCTTCCTATGGACACGCGTCGGGTCAGAATCGCCCATCGCGCCGGGTATCAATTTTGACGTAGAGGTTGGCACCGGCAGCTTTCAACTGTTGCCCGGGCAGATCTTTTCAAACCCCAACGAACAATTCTTCGCCCACAACCAGACTTTCAAGACCGACGCGTCGTCCATCAGCATCAAGATCGACGCCGAGGGTCTTTCGCAGGGCCAGACATGGTCGCCGGTGCGGCTTTGGGTACACACCTACTTCCCCTTCGTCGAACTCACCGGCGGCGGGACGGTGGTCGAAGATGGCACCGGCGAGGCAAGCTTCACGGCTACGCGCACCGGGCTCGACCCCAACGACCCTGCGCATCAGCCGATTCTGAACGAGGCGTTGACGGTGGATCTGGAAGACCGCAGCTATGAAGTGCTCGCTCCCGAGGTCAAAGCGACTTGGGGCGTGGATTTCCAACTCGCCAAGACGATCACCATCCCCAGTGGAGGGGTGTCGCAGACGGAATACGTCACGCCGGTGGATGATCCGGATGGGGAAGGGGTGCTTGGCGTGGAAGCTTTCCGCGTCAGCGTCGCTCGTAGCGGAAACTACTTTGCGTCACCACCCGGGACGCAGCCCGCTGTGCGGGCCGGAAACGTTGAGGACAACGTCAGCATCAGTTTGGAAGAGACTACGTTCAAGTTTGGCGATCCTGACAATGGAGTTTTTGAAAAAATTGTTGCCACCAATGGAGTAGCATTTCACAACTATGTGCGCGTAGTTGGAGAGGGTCTGCATCAGGTTTCGTTTCTTCAGTACATGAATACATCTACATGGATGACAGATTTCAACGGTGCATTGGCTACAATCCCATTCATGGAGGCGCTGTTCAACGTTCCAGAAGGGGCACCCTTCATCAGTACGAACCGGGAGTGGGTGTTGGACTGGGCGCAGCTACCCGGTGGCCAACAGGGTCCGATGCAACCCACGGCGATCGGACACCTTAACCAAGAGGCAAGTCAAGGTCGAACGGTGACGGATTCCCACACCCTCGGTCCCAATCCTCACGGGCTTCATGGGGGATTTGACATAACCTACAACGCTGGGGGACAACGGGACTTCCGAATCGTTTTCATGCGATCTGACCAAAACGACCCACAGCAGCCTTTGGCAATTTTTGAATGGGGGTATGCTTGGAACAACAACTCGTATGTATGGACTGCGGCTGATGGGGCACCCGTGGCCGTTTGCGCGTCGCCTACTCGAAGTGGAGCAGGGTCTGCCATGGTGACAGGATACGGCAAGGGCACGAATTCGTTTACCGGCTTTGCGTACCAGGATTTCATCGATTGAGACTACGGAGTTGGAAATGATTGCCTTCGTCATCTTTGCAACGATGTGGCAAGTAATTGGCACTACTCACTCAGACCTGGATGGTGCGAATCAGCCCGGTGGAAAAAGCTGTGCACCGGAGATCGAACTTGAGATCTTCACGCCAGGGCCGATCTTGTCGCACGAGATCGCCTCGCATGATTTTCATTTTGTAGTGCGATGTGTTGGAGCGCGGTCACTCAGAGCAATCAGGGGAGTCGCCCCGACGACGATGCACGCAGGCAGTGTGAAGTTTGATGCAGATGGTAGGTTGCTATCGCGAGTGGCCGCCCGAGAAAATGACCTTGATCGAGAATTTTCCTACCCGCCGCTGCTTGTGCTCAGCTATCGAAATCAGTCGTTTGAAGGCATGTCAATGCCCACTCTCCACCGAAAGTCTGTCGATCGAGCACAAATCGAGGTCCTGCCGGAAACGGTTACTTTTGCAGACCTGTACGTTCCGCGAGCGATTGTGGCTCCAGGAGTTGTCGAACTACGAGCATATCTCATCGTGGATGACAAGTGCGTCGCGCGATCCAAGCCAGTGCTCATACTCTGCACCGCCAGATTGAACCCGCCATGATGGATCAACAACGACCATCTGTGGCCCCGCATCTTGCACTCTTGCGGGATCAGAAATCGTCGCCGTACCGCCTGTCGGTGCACACCTACTTCCCCTTCGTCGAACTCACCGGCGGCGGGACGGTGGTCGAAGATGGCACCGGCGAGGCAAGCTTCACGGCTACGCGCACCGGGCTCGACCCCAACGACCCTGCGCATCAGCCGATTCTGAACGAGGCGTTGACGGTGGATCTGGAAGACCGCAGCTATGAAGTGCTCGCTCCCGAGGTCAAAGCGACTTGGGGCGTGGATTTCCAACTCGCCAAGACGATCACCATCCCCAGTGGAGGGGTGTCGCAGACGGAATACGTCACGCCGGTGGATGATCCGGATGCCGAGGGGTTGGAGACGATCGCCCTCGCCGCCGCACGAAGCGGCGACTACTTCGCGGCTGCGCCGGGGGAACGGCCTGCGACTACTCGTGCTGCACAAAATGACGACATAAAGGTACGCTCCGTGAAGCTTTCACTGTTTGTTCCACCACCGCCTTTGCCCGCACCCGTCAACGCATTTCATGGGTATGACTTCTACGTTTCTATCGCGGTCGAAGGTGAAAGGTTAGATCAGGTCCTCTATGATATGGACGTTCGATCATTGACCCAGATCCTTGACTTCACAAACAACTTTCTTGGCGACAACGCCATCAACGAGTACCTTCAACAGCTTCACAATGATCCAGCGGTTCCGTTCAACCCCAATTTAGTTAACACAGGTCCGGAATACCGTGAGGATTACCATCGCGCCGCCTTGATCAATCTTGATGCAAAGAAGGGAAAGTCCCGGAACACTGACAGGCAATCGTTCGGGGTGCTTCCGATCGCAATCCCCGGCTCACAGGAGTTCTACTGCTACCTTGTCGCGCAAGTGAAACGTGACTTCAAGATGCGATTCTACAGGGCAGACAACGAACAGCAGTTGGCGACTAAAGAGTGGGGCACGGAATGGAACAACGCTGCATGCGCTTGGGAGCAAGGAGATCAACCGGTTCCGCCCGAGCAGATCAGCGCGGTGAGTTACAAGAATGGCGGGAATGGGACAATTCAAGTTGGGGGGATGGATCAATGAGAATAGCCCCAGCATGCACGAAGCATTGGGCAGGCATTGTTTACCTTGTTTTGCTGGCGGTTTCTATGCCCCAAGGACTGTTAGCATCCGACCAGCAGCCTACAGTTCAGATTGACTTGTTTATGAGGGACTTCACGGTGCGGCGCGGGCAAAGCTCGGCGGTCGTCATCAGATTGGAAAACCGTTCAGATAGCAAGCTGCGATTGCATCCGATGATCGCGATCCGCGCAGCTAGCGTTGATTCCGACGGTAAACGGATTGAAGCGGTTTATCTTCGAGACGCAAATCCGGCTTCGACAATGCCTCTCAATTTCGGTGGCGCTCGATTAGACACCGCCGCCGAGGCAGGCGTTGACTGGGACGTGTTGCCGCGTTTGGTGCTTGTCGTGGAGTCGATCGATGCCATGCCTCTTCAAGAGAAGTTTACACCAGCGGTTCGCAGCGTCCCAATCGTGGAAGCCTCCCTCGGCGCACACTCGATGCTCCTGAAGGTAGGCGAACTACCCGGCTGGTGTGTGGAGGGTACGCGGTTGCGGATAAAGGCTGTGTTGGAAAGTGCTGCAGGGAAGCTGCTCGCGGAATCCAACGGCCACGAACTGAGTGTAACTGACGAGTGAAGGGAGCGATGGGAAGGACGGGGAGGTGAAGAGTCACCATTGATTTTTGACCGCTTTCCGCGGGCGATCGGGGTTGCTCAGGGTGTTGGTCAGGCCGAGCGCGTTGGTGGGTACACACCTACTTCCCCTTCGTCGAACTCACCGGCGGCGGCACGGTCGTCGAAGACGGCACCGGCGAAGCCAGCTTCACCGCTACGCGCACCGGGCTCGACCCCAACGACCCTGCGCATCAGCCGATACTGAACGAGGCGTTGACGGTGGATCTGGAAGACCGCAGCTATGAAGTGCTCGCTCCCGAGGTCAAAGCGACTTGGGGCGTGGATTTCCAACTCGCCAAGACGATCACCATCCCCAGTGGAGGGGTGTCGCAGACGGAATACGTCACGCCGGTGGATGATCCGGATGCCGAGGGGTTGGAGACGATCGCCCTCGCCGCCGCACGAAGCGGCGACTACTTCGCGGCTGCGCCAGGGGAACGGCCTGCGACTACTCGTGCTGCGCAAGATGACAACATAGAGGTACGGGAGATCAAAGTTATTGTGAATGTAACTCCTCAGAACGGGGGAATTCAGAATGAAAACTACTACTACAACTTCTATGTGCGGATCGAAGCTCGTGGAGAGCGATTGCAAGACGTCGAACTGAATCAGCGAGTGCGCAGCGCAACGGACATCTGGGACTTTGAAGGTACGCAACTCTCGGAAGAAGACTTGCGCGATCGGTACGACAACGATCCAAACCGCCCTCATGCGTACAACCTTGTAAACACGCTCTGGCCCGTCTTCATGCCCGACGACAATTGGGAGTGGCAACACTTTGATGAAGTACGAGAGCTTGGCGGGTTCGCCCTAGCGGGCGACGTCCAGACATTTCAAGTTGACGCAGTACCCATTCTGCTCCCACCACTTCTTGACGCGGCATATTCATTCATCGCGACTACGACGCGCAACTTCTTGATTGAGACCCGAGTCGCTGGCGACCCGTTAAAACCCCTCGAAGAGCATGAATGGAAGTACACATGGGACAACACAGCACTGCTTTGGACGACGCCCGACGCTCCGGTAGATTTCTGCACCGACCCCCGGTTAGGCCGGGGAGTATTCAAGAACGTCAGTGGAATCATTGGTTTGAGTTAGCCATCTCCTTGAGGACGACGAAATGGAACTGCTTGTTTGGATTCTGATTAGTCTGCTTGCCACTCGATCAGAGGCCACCGGTGTAACAGCGCGCATGTTCGTAGACACGACGATTGTGAACTTCGATCGCCCAGCTCCGATTGGAGTCGTCGTCCAGATACAGAACGACTCGAGCGAGGGTCTGGAAATCGTCCGCCCATTCGCAGTGCGGAAGCAGATTATAAATGACGCCCGAAGACCGGACGGAGAAAATGAATCTGAAACGGTCGCCTCGGCGACTCCTGACAAGCAGTGCCACATCAGTTTCGTTGTGGTGCAGCTTTCCTCGAAACGGGTGCGGTTTGCCCAATCAAGCCCAGTCAAACTCGGAACTGAAGAGATTTCTTCAGGCACAGTGCGCTATCTGCTGGCAGAACTTCCGCCAACGGCCCTGACGGTTGGCGAGAATTTTGTTCATCTTCGAATCGAGAAGAACGGCCGGCTCGTCGCAAAGACACGGCCCATAGTCCTGACGCTTACCGAGCCAGAATAAGGCTGGGAGGGGATAGGGCTTCAATACTGGTTGTTTTTCCATCAGCTTCAGCGGTCGTCCGGCATTGCGGCTTGTATCGATCAGGCCGAGCGCGTTTGTGGGTGCACCCCTACTTCCACTTCGTCGATCTCGCCGGCGGCGGGACGGTGGTCGAAGACGGCACCGGCGAAGCAAGCTTCACCGTCACCCGCACGGGGTTGAATGCCGAAGATCCGGATCATCAACAAATCCTCGCCGACCCGCTGACGGTGAATCTGGAAGACCGCGGGTATGAGATAGTAGCCCCGGAAGTACCCGCGACATGGGGCGACGACTTTGCGCTAACGAAGGCAGTGACTATTTCAGGCGGGCAGGTTTCACAGACTGAGCATGTGACGCCGATTGATGATCCCGAAGGGGAGCGAGTCGAAGTCATTGCGGTCGCAGTGAAACCGTCATCTTCATATCAAATCGGTCTTTACCACGCGACGGCAATCCTTGCCGACGAACATCATTGTGGGCCAGACGTGACCGCTTGGTTTATTGAAGAACTCAACATTCACGCCGCATTCTGGAGGAGCGTTGGAGCACTACTGGCTGCTTTAAGGCTTGTATGTGATTGTTTCTGTACATTCTGGGAGCAGGAGACGGGTTGGAAACCCGTGCTACGGGCGTGCGGCTCGGCGGGTCGGCGCCGCGGGAACCGCGGGAGGCTCGGCGGGATGGGGGGACGAGTTTCTTAACGGAATGTTAGGGTTTGGTTAGTACTTAATTTGGTTGCAAGTTGTTTGGGGACAATGGTTTATGTGGCATATTGCAAATTGTTCCGCGCGGAACAATTTGCAGTGGGCAGTCGGCAGGCGGCAGTTGAATGTTCCGCGCGGAACAATTGGCTTGTTGCGTGTCGCTTTTTGCTCCCGATTACGGCCGCCGACTTGCCCTCCCCCTGGCCCCCTCCCAGCGTACCAGGAGGGGGAGATGGTGCATTGTTCCGCGCGGAACAATAACACTCGATCTGCCCGCCGCCGACTGCCCACTGCTCACTACCGCCCGCCCGCTGCGAACTGTTTCGCGCGGGGCGATCTGCGCGCGAGGTAGGCGGGGCGTTGGTTACTCTTTTACGATGACTTTGCTTTTTCCATCGACGAGCAGTTCGTAGATCATGGCGATGTCGTCCTTGGCGAGTCGGATGCAGCCGAGGCTGGCGTTTTTGCCTATGGTGGTGGGGTCGATGGTGCCGTGGATTCCGAAGCCTTCTCGGCCTTCGGCGTCGCCGTCGATGCCGGTAAGGGCGAGCCAGAATTCGCCGAGGGGGTTTTGGGGATCGTCGGCTTCCATGGGTGGCAGATCGCCGGCGCCCCAGAACTTGGGATTTTTCATCTTCCCGCCCGGGGAAACGATCCAGGTGCCGGTGGGGGTGCTGCCTTCTTTGCCGAGACCGACGTAGAAGGTGCCGACGAACATGGAGTCGCTGCTCATCGGTTCGCCGAGCCAGATTTCCATGGAGAATCTGCTCTTGCTGACGACGGCGTGGAAGGGGCCGTTGATGACCTTGATCGCCCGGCCGGCGCGGAGCTTGCGGGGGTCGGAGATGTCGTTCATTCGGCCGAGCAGTTCCCATGTGACGGCGTGGCTCTTGGCGATCTTCTGTAGCGCGTCGCCGTTCTGCACTGCGTAGCTTCCGCCGAAGGGATCGTTGGCGAAGCGCTTGGTGCTGAAGATGATGGTCTTGTTGAGTTCGTGGATCTGCTTCTTGAGGTCGGCGGTTTGCGAATCTGTCGGGTTGCTCGAGAGGAGGATGGCGTTGAGCGATTGCCGGGCGGAGAGGAGATCGCCGGATTGGACGAGCTTCTGTGCTTCGGCGGGGTCGGTGCTGACGTTGGCGAGAGGGATGAGCTTGTGCTGGCTGGTTTCCTTCGGGAGCAGCTCGTCCCAATTCTGCCTGGCGATCGCGGTTGGTTGTGCGGGGGGCTGAGCGGCAGGCTTGGGGGCTGTTTGCTGGGCAATCCGGCCTGCGGGGGAAGCGCCGGGGATGCTGGGACCTGCGGCGGGGGTTTCGGTGCGCAGCACCTGAGGGGCGGTTTCGGGCTTGGGATCAGCCGGCGCGACGGCGGGGGTACTCGCTACAGCGGGAGTCGACTCAGGCTGCCCGGCGAGCGGTTTTGGCTTGGTGGGTCGGTTGACGTAAGCGAGAATGGCAAGCGCCACGACCGAGATAAGGACAACGACCAGCGCCTGGCTGACCATTTTTTGCGGCCTGCGGGACATGAGAACCTCCGTGTTCTCGAACAGTGTAGCCGGGGCAGAAGGCGGCCATCGAACCACCTCAAAGCGATCTGCGCGGCCACACACTCACTCAAACTGGCAGCAGGGCGACCGGCCCGGCCGATCGACTGCTACTTTCCAATGCAGCTCGTTGTAAACCTGCGGATGCAGCGGTCGGACGCGAGCATACTCAGGGGCATGTCGTGGTCAAGCACGGGAAGGGTCGGCAGCACCTGTTCTTCGAATGCAAGCCCGCAGGAAAGGCCGGTGAAATCGCCCTGTGCCAGGAACCGGTCGTAGAAGCCCATGCCCCTGCCAATGCGGTAGCCGGTCTGGCTGAAGCCGAGTGCAGGAACGACGACCAGATCAATTTCATCCACAGGGACGGGCTTGCCGGTGATCGGCTCGCGCACCCCGGGGCCGGTGGTGGTGATACCGCTGGTGAGGCTGTTGATTTCGACCGGGAGAATGCGCTTTCCCTCCCAATGAACCTTGGGGACGACGACAGTCATGCCGCGCTGCCATGCGCGCAGCGCGATGGGGGCGGTTTCCACTTCCTGCGCCATCGAGAGATAGAGCATGACACTTCGCGCGGCGGCGAACTCGGGGCTTTGCGTGACGTGCAGACACGCGGCGATTGATTTGTTGTGAATGTCGGTGGCTGAGAGCCGGGCGAGCGCTTCGCGAAGCTGCTGCCTGACGGCACCCTTGTTGGCCGGCTGATCTGACGACATGCGAGTTATCTTCCTCGTTCCAGGCTCGACCCCTTGTTTGCCCGCCAATGCCAGTCAAGGCGCGTTGTCGGCCTTGCCTGCATCAGCTTGTTCTTTGAGCAACCGTTTCCACCGCTCGAGACGATCTTTGATCGTCGCTTCAAAGCCCCGGTCGGTAGGGGCATAGTAATCTTTACTCACGCCGAGGTAACTTTGTTCTACCAAACCATCGGCATGATCGTGAGGATAGCGATAACCCTCGCCGGCCCCAAGCTTTTTCGCCTGTTTGTAATGCGTATCACGCAAATGTTTGGGGACGGGGAGGGTTCTGCCGTCTCGGACGTCTGTCATGGCGGTCCAGATTGCCATGGCGCTGGCGTTGGATTTTGGTGCAGTAGCCATATAAATCGCTGCCTGACCGAGAGTTAGCTGACATTCAGGCATGCCGATGCGTTCGACGAGCGCATACGCCGCCGCCGCGAGTTGGATGGCTTGGGGGTCGGCATTGCCGATGTCTTCGCTTGCAAAAATGGCGATTCTACGGGCGATAAATCGAGGATCTTCGCCGGCTTCGAGCATCCGCGCCACCCAATAAATCGCCGCATCCGGATCAGACCCACGCATGCTCTTAATGAGTGCGCTGGCCGCATCGTAATGGTCGTCGCCGGTGCCATCGTAGACAATGGCCTTCCGCTGCATCGATTGCTGGGCGATGTCGAGGGTGATTTGGGGCCAAGCCGGGAGCCGAGAGCCGAGAGCGGAGTGTGAAGCAGCGGAATTGCCTTGATTTTGCTCTCGGCGGTCCGCTATCGGCTCTCGGCTTTCATCACTCGACAACACCGCCACCTCGATCGCGGTGAGCGCTCGGCGGGCGTCGCCGTCGCTGGTGACGGCGATGAAGTTGAGCGCGTCATCGTCGATCGTCACGCCAAGTTTGCCAAAGCCGCGCTCGTCGTCGGCAAGAGCACGGCGGACGAGCACTCGAATGTCCTCCTCGCTCAACGCCGCAAACTGGAAAATCTGGCTTCGACTGACCAGCGCGCTGTTAACGGCAAAAAACGGGTTCTCGGTCGTTGCACCGATCAGAATGATCAACCCCGCTTCGACATCGCCAAGCAGGATATCTTGCTGCGCGCGGTTGAAGCGGTGGATTTCATCGAGAAACAGTACGGTGCGCTTTCCGCCGGCGCCAAGGCGCTCGCGGGCGGCTTCGAGCACCGCGCGCACCTCCTTCACGCCGACACTGGCTGCGTTCATTTCCTCAAAGTGGCTCTGCGTATGGTTGGCGATGATCTGCGCGAGCGTAGTCTTCCCCGTGCCCGGCGGGCCGTAGAAGATGACGCTCATCAACCGATCGGCCTCCAGCATCCGCCGCAACAGCTTGCCCGGGCCGAGGAAGTGCTGCTGCCCGGCAAACTCATCAAGCGTGCGCGGCCGCAACCGCAGCGCCAACGGCGCAACACGCTCGCGATTCCTGCGACGGGATTCGGCGAAGAGGTCCACGACAGGCGATTATACGCCGGTTCTGCTGACAGATCGCTCATCTTGTTGTTGCAAAGTTGTAACCATCTCCGGAGTCCTCGATTATTACCCTGACTTAGCAACTCATCGACGACGACCTTCGGGCTGCGCCGGGGGCCGTGCGAACGCGTTTCTCAGAGTGGCCGCATTTGCACGGGTTCAGGGCGGCAGTGAAGGATCTGCTTGCGTGAACACGCGTTCCCAAGGCATCGCTGCCTTCTCTACTGGCGGGACCGTATACCGTCATCCATTAGCGCGAGATTGATCTTTCCCGTGTCCAACGCTGAAACATGCCAATCAAGAAACAAGACGTTAGCGCTTCGGTTCAGATGGCGTCTGCCGAAGAGGCGCGCTTGAGCCCCCCCCGGAAGATGCGCCGGAGAACGAGCGACGTGAAATTGCTCGAAGTAGATGTCGTCAAAGAGTATGCCGTGATCTCGCGTTCCGTATTCGTCTGGTGCTTCCAAAAGCCAGCCTACCCCAGAAGGTCGCCGCGCTGCTGATAAATTGAGTGGGGGCGCGCCGCGCCAACGGGGCGCTGTCTCCGGGGCAAAGCAGTTCAGCACATAACTGCTGGGGATGTCGCTCTTCGGATGCGAAGGGCAATGCAAGACCTTCTGCCGCGGAAGATCGTCCCAGCCCCAAAGCCTTGGTGCTCCGACATGCGGAAGAATCGCTGTCAGCCAGACGGGGCCCCGGCTCGACCCGTGATACGGGGCATATCGCGGTACCACGCCCTTGTATTCCGCCGCGTACGCCTGAAATGCGATCCCGATTTGCTGCAGATTCGATGCGCACGAAGCGCGTTTGGCATGCTGAGCAACCCGTGTTGAAGCCGCAGCCACGATTGTCAGCAACACAGCGACAATCGACACGGCCACAAGAAGCTCGATGAGCGACCAACCCTTCCGGCACGCAAGGCCCGTTGCTTTCGGATCTTCAGCAACTAAAACTCCATGGCCTGACGGATACTCTCCGTACTCGAATCGCCTGCGGGGACGCGACCGCCCAAAGACAACCCAGAACAAAAATGCTTGCTCCAGCCAGCAACACGTTGAGCGCAACCCCCAGCAAGTTGGAAGTAAAAGGATGTTGCGCTGACCAGCCAGAGACATGCGATCCAAAACATCCGCACGGCTTGGCAGCATTGGAGTTGATCTGCGTAAGAATAACCCCCGTGAACGCGCCGGTTACGATGACTGCCACAAGATGACTGTAGAACAATCGATAACCACTCGCCAGCCATAATCCGAGAAAAATCTCGGCGAACGCAAGCGACTTCATCATCATCGGATGCGTGCTTGCAAGGTGGGCAACGAGCGTGTCTGCGGATTTCGTTTGCGAATCAACGTGTTCGACTGACTTAATGATACCCGCAACAAGGAATGTTCCCGCAACGAGAATTCTCGCGCCCAGAAACGCAAGTCGTTGTAACGAGAACCACGCCATGATCACTCCGGCCTCGGCTTCAGGTCGTTTGGTTGGGATATGACGCCCACGCCCGCGCTGCGGGGCATGGGACCCGGCGTCGTGAGTGCCTGCTCAAGCCAAGCAACGTCCGATTTGCCGGAACGTGGATCCAGTTTCCGCGCGGCGACAAACCGATCGGCTTCGGTCAACGCGTCGGGGCTGTTTTTCAGCCGGCTCACGCAGCAAAAGCGCCACAGCATGTTGGCGAGGCGCCAGCGGTCGCTCGGCTGGTCGGAGACCCCGGCGTAAGCCTGGTCGAGAAACGCAAGAAACGCCCGCGCGTCGTCACCGGAGACAACCTTCGAGTCACCCTTGATGAGCTCGTCCAACACCGCCGCTGCCGCTCCGATCGCGTCAACAAATTCACCCGTCGCCTGCGAGTCTTGCAGCGCGCTGTCGGCAAGTTCGCGCCGTTTTCGATCACTGATGCCGAGCATTCGCGCCGCCTCGGGACGATGAAGATATTGAACGAGAAACCCCATTCCGTAACCTGCCCGATCGACAGTCGCGACCGCTAGCGCCGATCGCGCCAACGTCTTGCCGGACTCAAGCTTGCCCCCGGCCGACGCGCGCTCGGCCGCGGCCCACAAGCTTTTCGTCAGTGAACGCCGCTGATCACCCGAGCCATAATCTGCATCGACAAAATCGAGAAATGGTCGGGTCGCGTTGACCTTTGCCTGCGCCGTCATGCGGTTGGCTAACTCATCCGGGGAAGTCCCGCGCAAAATCAGCTTTGCGAGTTCTTCCAATTGGGCATCGCTGGCCTCATCGGCTTTGTCGGTCGCGCCGGCAAGCTCGGCCCATCGGGACATTGCATCGGTAACGCCCGAGCCGCGGGGTGGTATGTCAAGCGTACGCAACAGGACGCCGGAGAAACTCTGGGCTGTTGAGTCCGCCTCATCGCTTGCGCTCGCGCACAACGACGGCCCGAAAAGAGACATCACAACCAGGCATGTCAAGATACGGAACAGCATTAGCTTCGACCTTCAGTCTCAGGTTTACGGCTCGTTACCCCCGTGACAGCAGGTACCCCGATCAATGCACTTGACGATGCACGAACCGGGTCCACGCCAGTACCAGACATAACCTGACTCACACACTTCCGGGCAAACCGCGCCGCTGCATACGATGTCACCGACGTTGATTGTCCCTGGTGAGCACTGTGGATCAACCCATACTACGTCATTCGCGCATTCTTTCGGCTCGTTCATCGGCGGATCGGCGACAACGGTAGTCCCGATCACTCCGATAAGCAGGCCGCCAACCCAGATCACGATTGTCAAAAGAACCAATCTATTCATAGTTCCTCCAGACGAGAAGTGTAAGTCGTC
>ERZ761607.291-NODE-291-length-99445-cov-5.760610_pt1 | contig 99445 bp, 94 predicted proteins | sample MGYA00511164_ERZ761607 | MGnify/ENA primary metagenome ERZ761607 (study PRJEB28899, sample SAMN02445080) | bioreactor sludge metagenome | biome: EBPR sludge | place: Australia: Brisbane, Thorneside Wastewater Treatment Plant | collected 2011-06-22 ...
CGCTCCGGACCGAACTCCTGCAGCAGCCCCTTGCTCACCGCGAAGGCGCCGCCGTGCTCGCCGATGAGGAAGGCATCCTGCGCCTCCAGCAGCCGCGCGCGGTCCCATGCCAGCACCAGCACGTGATGGTGGATGGTATCCAATCCGCTGCGGAGCAGGTCGCGGGTGAAGTAGCTGCTGCCTACGGTCACACGCTCGGGTACGGCGAAAGGCAAGCGCACGAGCTCGGCATGCTCCGCGCCGGCGAAGAGCGCGAGCCCGGGCCGCTCATCGGGCGCTCCGAGGGTGTCGAGCTCCTGGCGCGCCCGTTGCAGCACCGCCGCTGCATCATCGTCGCCGTAGTGCTGGCGCATCAGCAGCCCGGCCTCGTCCAACGCATGCTCCAAGTGCCGGTGCAACCGGTTGGCATCACCCGAAGCCTTGGCCGTGGTGATGCTGATGCACGGATCCGCCTGGTACTGCTTCAACCGTGCGATGATGCCACTGAATTCCATGCGGCAGCTTGCTTTGGACACCGTGAATTTCAGCGAGGAGGACCGGCTGCATCCTGATGAAGGTCAGTTGGGATCATGCGGATCGCGTGGACCTTCACAGGACCAAACCCATTGCCATGAGCGTACTGAAGGTCATCGAGGTCCTGGCCAACTCCAAGGTAGGCTGGGAGGATGCCGCACAGCAGGCTGTGAAGAAGGCCGGGCGGACGTTGAAGAACATCCGCTCCATCTACATCCAGGACCAGAGCGCGTCCGTGGAGAAGGGGCGGATCACGGAATACCGGATCACCGCGAAGGTGACGTTCGAACTGGAGTGAGGTTCGCCGACCCGGCCTTCCGGACCGGCGGCAAGCGCGCGAGGGCGGTTCCATGGTCCGCTCTTGCCCATGCACCCGGCCCGTGAAGGTGCGGTTATTAAGGGCATGCGCAGGATGGGCCAGCCCATAAGGGCGGGAGCGGTGCGAATGCGCTGTCGCCGCATCAGGCCTGCCTTCGTCAGCCTTCCTCCGCCCGCTGGATGTTCTCCATGCCCTTCAGCAGGGCGTCGGGGTTGAAGCTGATGCTGTCGATGCCCTGTTCCACGAGGAACTGCGCGAACTCGGGCATATCGCTGGGCGCCTGGCCGCAGAGGCCGATGTGCGTGCCGGTGGCCTTCGCCGAAGCGATCACCGAGGCGATCAGCTCCATCACCGCCGGGTCCTGCTCATTGAAGAGCCCGCTCACGATGGCCGAGTCGCGGTCGAGCCCCAGGGTGAGCTGCGTGAGGTCGTTGCTGCCGATGGAGAAACCGTCGAAGTGCTGCGCGAATTCCTTCGCACGGATCACGTTGCTGGGGATCTCGGTCATCATGTAGATCTCCAGGCCGTTCTCGCCGCGCTTCAGGCCGAGCTCTGCCATCAGCTCCACCACGCGGCGCCCCTCCTCCACCGTGCGGCAGAAGGGGATCATCAGCTTCACGTTGGTGAGGCCCATGTCCTCGCGCACGCGCTTCATGGCGGCGCACTCCAGCGCGAAGCCCTCGCGGTAGCGTTCGTTGTAATAGCGCGAAGCGCCGCGGAAGCCGAGCATCGGATTCTCCTCGTCCGGCTCGAAGGCCCGGCCCCCGATGAGGTTGGCGTACTCATTCGTCTTGAAGTCGCTCATGCGCACGATGACGGCATGCGGGTGGAAGGCCGCCGCGATGGTGCCCACGGCCTGCGCGAGCTGGTCGATGAAGTACTGGCGCTTGTCCGGGTAGTGGCGGGTGATGCGCGCGATCTCCGCCTTCGCGGCAGCGTCCTCCAGGGCGTCGAAGCGGACCAGCGCCATGGGGTGGATGCGGATGGCGTTGTTGATGACGAACTCCAGGCGCATGAGTCCCACGCCCCGGTGCGGAAGGAAGCTGTGGCGGAAGGCCTGCTCCGGGTCGGCCACGATGAGCATGGCGGGCGTGCGCGACGGCTTCACGGTGCGCAGGTCAACATCATGCTCGGTCCAGGGCACGCGTCCGGCGTACACCCTGCCGGTGCGCCCTTCGCAGCAGCTCACCGTCACTTCCTGGCCGTCCTTCAATCTGGCGGTGGCCTCCACCGCACCCACGATGGCCACCGTGCCCATCTCGCGCGCCACGATGGCGGCGTGGCTGGTGCGCCCGCCCTTGTTGGTGACGATGGCCGCGGCGCGCTTCAAGAGCGGGTCCCAATCGGGGTTGGTGATATCGGTGACCAGGATCTCGCCGGGCTGCAGCAGGTCGCCTTCCGCAGGGCGCTCCAGGATGCGCACCCGGCCCGCCGCGATGCCGCTGCCCACGGCGCTGCCCTTCACCAGCACTTCACCTCCGCTCGACAGCGAATAGGTCCTCAGGCGGTAGGGATCGCGCGCGGAATGGATCGTCTCCGGCCGCGCCTGCACGATGTAGATCCGGCGGTCCTCGCCGTCCTTCGCCCATTCGATGTCCATGGGCATGCCGTAATGGTCCTCGATGGCCAGCGACCAACGGGCGAGTTGCAGCACCTCGTCGTCGCCCAGCGTGAAGCGTTCGCGGCGCTCCTCCGGGGTGTCGAGGTTCACCGTTCCTCCCCCTTCGGCATAGGTCATGGTCTTCTGCTTGGCGCCGAGGCGGCGCTGCAGGATGGCGTTCCTGCCTTGGCGCAACGTGGGCTTGAAGACCTGGAACTCGTCGGGCACCACGGCGCCCTGCACCACGTTCTCGCCCAGGCCCCAGTTGCCGGCGATGTGCACCACGTTGCGGAAGCCGCTCTCGGGCTCGAGCGTGAAGCACACCCCTGCGCTCCCCCGATCGCTACGCACCATGCGCTGCACACCGATGCTCAGTGCCACCTTCATGTCAGGGAATCCCATGTCATGCCGGTACTTGATGGCCCGCTCGAGGAAGAGCGATGCATGGCACCGCTTGCAGGCATCCAGCAGCGCCTCCGCGCCGCGCACATTGAGGAAGCTCTCATGCCTTCCGGCGAAGCTGGCCGTGGGCAGGTCCTCGGCGGTGGCACTGCTGCGCACGGCCACCGAAGGCTCACCCAGCCGCTGATAGGCGTTGCGGATCGCATCCTCCAGGTCCTTCGGCCAGGGGGCGGCGAGGATCAGCGACCGGGCCTCCCCAGCGACCTCGCCGAGGTTGGAGAGCTCCTTCCGGTCGAGCTTCGCCATGAGCGCCTGCAGGGATCCGCGCAGCCCGTTGCCATCGATCAAGCGCCAATAGCCGGCGCTGGTCACCGCGAAGCCGCCCGGCACCCGGATGCCGTGCTCGGACAGGGCACCGATCATCTCTCCCAGGGAAGCGTTCTTCCCGCCCACGAGCGCCACGTCGGTATTGCGCACGGCGGCGAGGTCCTTCACGAAGTCGTTCATGGCGAAAATCTACCGCTCCGCCCAGGACGCCCCTCTGTGGATCGTCAGTCTTTGTCCGTTGGGCCGGGCCGCGGTGTGGTTACTTCGCAGGAGCTTCCTGCATGGCCGCTTCCGCCCCGAAACCCCATCGCATAGAGTTGCGCCTGCGGAACAGCATGGCGCTGTTCAATTCCATGGACCCTTCCCCGTTCCAGGAGAAGGACCTGGATGCGGACGCGGAGGAGTTCATCGTCAGTTGGGCGCGCGAGCATCCCATGAATGCACCACTGGTGCTCAGGGTGCACCTGGAGGAGCCCCCCTCGGAGGACCCCATCCCCCTGCTCGGCGATGCCGTGCGCAACTACTTCAGCTACCGCAGCAAGCTGCTCGACCGGGAGTTCCGGCAGCTCATGCGGCAGGCGCGCACCAGCCTGCTCATCGGCCTCTCGTTCCTGGCCGCCTGCCTGGTGGTGAGCCGATACCTGCTGCCGGAGGAGGGCAGCACGCTCATCAACTTCCTGCGCGAGAGCCTGGTGATCGCCGGCTGGGTGGCCATGTGGAGGCCGCTGGAGCTCTACCTCTACGATTGGTGGCCCCTTCACCGGAAGGGCCGCCTGTACCAGCGGCTGTCGCGCATGAAGGTGGAGCTGGCCTGAGCGTTCCCCGATCGAAGCACCAGACGGACGGCTCCCGCCGGAGCAGCCGGCAGAAAGAGAAGGCGGAGCGCTCCCGCGTTCCGCCTTCCGCGACCGGACGAAAGCCCGGGCTTTCGCTCAGTCGATCCTGATCTCCTTGGCCTTCCCCTCCGGGACGGCCTTGGTCTTCTTCAGCGTGAGCCGCAGCACACCATCGTCGAACTTGGCCTGCAGGCTGTCCGCATCGGTATGCTCCGGCAGCACGAAGGAGCGGCTGAACGAGGAATAGCTCCACTCCTTCCGGGTATAGCCCTTCTTCTCCTCTTCGCTCTCGGACTTCTTCTCGCTCGCGATGGTAAGGACGCCATCCTTCACCGTCACCTTCAGGTCGTCCTTCTTGTAGCCGGGGGCAGCCAGCTCAATGGCGAAATGGTCCGTGTTGTCCTTGATGTTCACGGCCGGAAGCTCGCCTGCCTTGAAGAAAGCGCGGTCGAAGAGGCGCGATGGCTTGAGGCGGTCGTCATCGAGCAGGCCTTCGGGGAAACCGAAGACATCATCATCGAAGAATTTGGATAGCAGGGAGCGGCGGGTGGGAAGCAGGGTTGACATGGCAATGCGTTTATTGTTGCACCCCGAAGTGACTCAACCGTCACGCTGCAATCCATGATTTCGGTCAGCCCGGGATGGTGCGTTCATCCGGTGCCGACCCTCACGGGCCTGCGAAGCCATGCACTAACCTTGCGGGATGCCTGCCCCCGTGCTCATCACCAAGGCCAGCGGCGAGGTCGCCGAATTCGATCGCGCACGCCTTCAGGCCTCCCTCGAGCGATCGGGTGCGTCGGCCGAAGTGAGCGCACGCATCGCGGAGGACATCGGCCCGCTGGTGAAGCCGGGCATGAGCACGCGCCGGATCTACCGCTTGGCCTTCGGGATGCTGCGGAAGAAATCCAAGCGGGTGGCCGCACGCTACCGCCTGAAGCAGGCGATCCTCGATCTCGGTCCATCGGGATTCCCCTTCGAACGGTTCATCGGGCGGATCCTGGAGCAGGATGGTTACCGCGTGCAGGTCGGTGTGCTTGTGCAGGGCCGATGCGTGACGCACGAGGTGGACGTGGTCGCCGACAAAGCCGACCAGCACTATCTGGTGGAATGCAAGTACCACAATACCCCGGGCCGGGTGTGCGATGTGAAGGTGCCCTTGTACATCAAGGCGCGGTTCGACGATGTGCTGGAGCAGTGGAAGGGGATGCCGGGGAACGGCCATCGGTTCACGCACGGCTGGCTGGTCACCAACACGCGGTTCACCGCCGATGCCATCGAATACGGGGAGTGCGCGGGCCTGCGGATGGTGGGCTGGGACCATCCCGCCAAAGGGAGCCTGAAGGACCGCATCGACCGCTCCGGGCTCTACCCCCTCACCTGCCTCAGCAGCATCACGCATGCGGAGAAGGAACGGATGCTGGCCAATGGGCTGGTGCTGGCACGCGAGGTGCTGGAATCCCCATCGCACCTCTCCGAGGCGCTGGTTCGGGGCCCGCGGATCAAGGCCGTGCTGGAGGAAGCCGAATCGCTCTGCTCCGGTGCACCGCAGGGCGGGGCCCTGATGGGCTGAGGGGCGTAATGAGGGAATCCTTAACAGTCCGTGACCATCCGGTGCGCCCCCGCCACCGACCTTTGCGGCCCGCCAACGGCAGATGTTCCGCTCCGCACTCCTGCGCCTGTCGATACCAGCCCTGTCCCTCATCGGCGCGCAGGGCGCGTTCGGCCAGGCGCCCACCAAGTGCCTCGAGATCGAGAGCGTGCTGGTGGACGCCTGCAACAACAACTGCCCCGGGGCCCAGGAGGGAGAGAACGAGATGTTCCGGTTCATCACCGGGCCGTCGCCCATCGCCCTGAGCAGCCTGGCAGCGGATTGGGCCACCCAGAACGCATTCCTGGGCTGGGTGCAGAACGCCACCACCGCCAACCTCACAGCCCAGCTCAATGCCACCATCACCAATTGCGGCTGGCTGCTGGAGCCGCCGAACGGGGTCATCCCTCCGGGCCGCCGGGTGCTGGGCATCACCAGCACCGCCATGTGCATCACCGGCAATTCGTTCGCGGGCCTGAGCGACACCCTGTATGTGATCTTCCAGGCCCCGGGGAACACCTTCGGGCACTTCAAGAACACGAACAACAGCAACGCCATCACCCCGAATCCTACGGGAACGAACAGCTTCCGCACCTTCATCCTCCAGGTATCCGGATCACCCGTGTGCAGCGATTCGGTCACCTACAACGAGGCCTTCCTGGTGAACCAGCTCGGGACCTATGGAGGGAACTGGTCGCAGAACGATGGCAGCACCGTGGCGGCCACCTGGCCAGGGGCACCGCAGCTGAGCTACATGAACCAGGGATGCCAGGCGCCCATCGTGCCAATGACAGCGGAGATCCTGAGCGACCCTGTGCCGGTGCCCTGCGGGGCCACGGTGCCGCTGGTGGGCGCCGCATCGGGCAACATCGCTTCCGTCTTCTGGACCGGTGGTGCAGGCACCTACTCCGATCCCACCGGCAGCGCCACCGCCTACACCCTTGACATCACTGAGGCCAACGGCGCCATCCTCAGCTTCTGCGCGGTGAGCATTTGCGGCGATACGCTCTGCGACCAGGTGCAGATCCCCGTGGATCCCGCCCCAGTGCCGGCCATCGTTTCGGCGCCCCCGTCCGTAGCCTGCGACGGGATGGCCACGATGATCGGCGAGGTGACGGGATCGGCCATTGGCACCTTCTGGACCGGTGGGACCGGAACATGGTCGAACGTGTCTGCCGCCGGGGCCGCTTATGCGCCGGGGCCGGAGGAGTCCGGCGAGGTGGAGCTCTCCTTCTGCGCGGTCAGCGCCTGCGGCGATACGGTATGCACCGGCTTCACCCTCATGGTGCAGGGGGATCCGGCCTCTGGCATCACTGCGGATGGCCCCACCACCTTCTGCGCAGGCCAATCCGTACTGCTCACCGCATCAGGGGGAACGGGCTATCAGTGGAGCAACGGCGCCACCGGAGCAACGGTCATTGCGCAGGAATCGGGCCTCTATTCGGTTACGGTGACCAGTGCCTGCGGCGCGTCCGAGGCCAGCATCACCATCACCGTGCTGCCGCCGCCAGTGGCCGAGGCGGAAGGACCTGCCACGGCCTGCCCGGGACAGCCCTTCAGCCTGGAGGCGAGCGGCGGGGCTGCATACAGCTGGTCAACCGGGGCGACCACGGCATCGGCACTGGCCGACCAGCCCGGCACCTACACCGTGGTGGTCGCTGACGCCTGCGGAAGCGACACCGCCACCGTCACGGTCGCGCAGGGCGAATCGTTCGCGCCGGTCTTCGCCGCCGATGCCGCGGAGGGCTGTGCGCCGCTCTGCGTGCGCTTCACGGCCGAGCCGCAGCAGGACGCCATCTACACGTGGAGCTTCGGTGACGGCGGCACCGCCACCGGTGCATCGGCCGAGCACTGCTTCGCGGCAGGGGCGCACACGGTCACGCTCAGCGCCACCTCCAACGGCTATGCCGGCCTATGCCCGGCCACATGGTCGCTGCCATTCCCGATCGAGGCTTGGCCCGCCCCCACCGCTGCCTTCACCGTTTCGCCCCCGGTGACCACCATCGAGCAACCCGATATCCGGTTGATCGACGGCACGGTCGGCGCTGATTCGCTGCGCTGGACCCTCGGCGATGGCTGGGCCGTGAGCACCGAGCGCTCCCCCGCCTTCCGGCTCGATTCCGTGGCGTGCTACCCGATCCGCCTGCATGCGCTCAACGCCCATGGCTGCATCGATGAGGCCAGTGGCACCGTGTGCATCGAGGACCCCTTCCTCCTCTGGGTGCCCAACGCCTTCACGCCCAACAACGACGGGTTCAACGACGCCTTCTTTGCCATCACCAGCGTGACGCAGCCCCGGGAGTTCACGCTGTCCGTATTCGACCGGTGGGGGCGCAGCATCTTCACCAGCACCTCGCCGGAGATCGGCTGGGATGGCAGCGATGCCCCCAATGACCTTTACGTGTGGAGGCTCTGGATCAAGGACACGCTGGGCAAGCGCCACGAGCGCACCGGCCATGTGACCCTCATCCGCTGATCACTCCTTCACCACGCGGATGCGTTGCTTCAAGCGGGTGAACTCGATGGTGTAAAGGCCGGCCGGTATCCTGCTGATGTCCATCATCGCACCTTGGCGGATGGTGCCGCCCCCCACGAGCAGGCCGCGGGCATCAAGGAGCAGGTAGGGCTCGTCGCGCTGCAGGGCCGGCTCGATGCGAACGAGCCCCAAGGTGGGGTTCGGGACGGCCTTGAGCGCCCCCTCTTGCACCCCCTGATCCACGCCCAGCGCGCAATCGATGTCGAACAGCGTCACCGTGTTGCTGCCGCTGTTGGGTATGCACACGCGATGGTTCACCGCGTCAAAGTCGATGTCGGCCGGGTTGCTCAATCCCGGAACGGCGAGGTCCACCCCCGGCGCCGAGAAGGTGGGCTCGTATTGCGTGATGCGGTCGGGCGACCAAGAGGCGACCAGGAACCGGCCGAGGCAATCGATGGTGACGCCATCGATCTGGGTGAGGCCCGTATTGGCCACGAGGGTGGCGGATGCCCCGGTGTCACGATCGTACGACTTGATCGGCGCATTGGCGCCCCAGAAGACCACCACCAGGCGGTTGCCCACAGGGTCCCACACGATGCCGTTGGGCTGCCCTCCCGTATTGGCCACCAGGGTGGCGTGCGTGTTGGCCACGGGGTCCACCTTGTAGATGCGCTGCGCCGAAGTCGGGAAGTCGGTCACATACAGGTATTGCCCGTCGGTGGTAATGCCGTTCAGGAAACTGCCGCCCAGGCTCCGGTTGAAGACCTGCGCACCGGTGGCGAGGGAATAGCCCTTCACGCTTCCGCCGCTGCAGGCGTACAGCACGTCGCCCATGATCTCCAGCCCATAGGGTGCCGGGCTCACGCTCACGAAATCGCTCACGTCCCCAGCCTGGCTGCGCACCCGGATCACCGACGCAGCGGTGTTGCTCACGAAGTAGCGATCGCCCACCGGATCATACTCCACGCTCTCCGGCCCATTGTATTGGGCCGCACAGGGCAAGGCGGTGAGCAGCAGGAAAAGGAGGCTCGATCGCATGGGGGTGGCTTCAGCTGCAACGCTAGGCGATCGCCGATCCGGTGCCTCCAGGGATCCGACGGACTTATCCACAGGCCCTCTGTGCGCCCATCAGGATCCGACCGGCTGCAGGCCGAGCCTGCTCTGCCTCATGGGCCTTGAGGATGAATGGCAGCGGGCCGCACGATCCAGGGGGGCGACGCGTTAACCTTGCACCATGGGAACCGTCGCCACAAGGGGCGTCGTCGTTTCGGCCAAGGCCCGATTCGAGCCTGCGCACAGCGATCCGAAAGCCGCACGCTTCATCTTCAGCTACCGCATCACGATCGCCAACCGCGGCAAGGAGGCGGTGCAGCTCCTGCGGCGGCATTGGATCATCAGGGACAGCCTGGCGGCGCTCCGTCAAGTGGAGGGTCCGGGCGTGGTCGGAGAATCGCCGGTGATCCAGCCCGGTGAGGAATACAGCTACAGCAGCGCCTGCGACCTGCGGAGCGGATTCGGGCGGATGGAGGGCACCTACCTCATGCGGTACGTGGAGGGCGGGCAGGTGTTCCGTGCGGCGATCCCGGTGATGCAGCTGCTTACGCCAATTTCTGCTAATTGACCCGAGCCCCCCTGCGGGCTGGGCATGGGCCGTTATTTTCGCGGCCGAGGATGAGCCCGAACAGGAACGGAATGAGCGCACTCAAGCGCACCGCCGCGCGGTGGGCCGAGGCCCTGCTGCTGAGCGCCTTCCTGCTCTTCACGCCGCAGCTCATGGGTGCGATGTGCTCCACCGAATGGAGCGAGCTCGGGATGCAGACCGCCCCGCTGCTGGAGGAGGAGGTGGTGAAGCACACGCATGACTTCCATGTGTGCCTGGACTGCTCCGGCCGGGATGAGCATGACCTGCACCCGCCAACGGCGGACTGGGGATGTCCCGTGCGCATGTTCAGCCGGGTCGCCGTACCGCCGCCGAAGCGCGGTTGACCGCTGCGCCCTGCGCAGTGCCAGTGGCCGGGTCCGGATCCGGCATCCATCGACGGTTCGTGTCCTATCCTAGTTCCGCATGCTCTCGAAATTGAAGCAGGACATTCCTGCATCGCTGGTCGTCTTCCTCGTTGCGCTTCCGCTCTGCCTGGGCATCGCCGTGGCCTCCGGGGCACCGCCCGTTTCGGGCATCATAGCTGGGGTCATCGGCGGGCTGGTGGTGGGGGCCCTGAGCGGCTCACCCCTGGGCGTGAGCGGCCCGGCCGCCGGGCTCACCGCCATCGTGTCCATGGGCATCACCGAGCTCGGATCCTTCGAGATCCTGCTGGGCGCCGTGGTGGTGGCCGGTGCCATCCAGCTGGCGCTCGGCGCCGCACGGGCGGGCATCATCGCCTATTACTTCCCGAGCTCCGTCATCAAGGGCATGCTGGCCGGCATCGGCGTCATCATCATCCTCAAGCAGATCCCGCACGCCCTGGGCGACGACCAGGACCCCATGGGCGATGAGAGCTTCGAGCAACCGGACAAGCTCAATACCTTCCAGGAAATCGGCGTGGCCCTTCAGGGCCCCAACTGGGGAGCACTGCTCATCACCCTCGCCTGCCTTGGCCTCATGCTGCTCTGGGAACGGCCCGCCATCCAGCGGAACAAGGTGCTGCGCTACATACCCGGACCGCTGCTCGCGGTGGCCTTGGGCATCCTCATGGCCCTGGGCTTCAACGGAATCCCCAGCCTATCCATTGCTGCCGGCCACTATGTGCAGCTGCCCGACCTCACCGACCTGGGGTCGTACGTGCTGCCTTCCTTCTCCGGTATCGCCGATCCCGCGTTCTGGCGCATCGCCTTCACGCTGGCCGTCGTAGCCAGCATCGAGACGCTGCTGTGCGTGGAGGCCACCGACAAGCTGGACCCGCAGAAGCGCATCACCCCGGCCAACCGGGAACTCTTCGCCCAAGGAGCCGGCAATATGCTCAGCGGACTCCTGGGCGGCCTGCCCCTCACGCAGGTCGTGGTACGCAGCTCGGCCAACATCCAGAGCGGCGGCCAGACCAAGCTGTCGGCCATCCTCCATGGCGCTTGGCTGCTGGTGTCGGTATTCACCATCGCAGGCCTTCTGCGGCTCGTGCCCTTGGCCAGCCTGGCGGCGGTCCTCCTGCTCGTCGGCTACAAGCTCACGAAGCCCTCCCTGTATGCCTCCATGTGGAAGCAAGGGCTCCCCCAATTCCTCCCCTTCCTGATCACCGTGGGCTTCATGGCCGTGACCAACGACCTCCTTCGCGGCGTCATCCTGGGCCTGATCGTGGCCTTCATCCACATCCTCTGGAAGAACTACAAGGTGCCCTTCCACTTCGACCCCAACCGGTACAAGCCGGGGATGCCGGTGTACATCACGCTCAGCGAGGATGTCACCTTCCTGAACAAGGCGGGCATCAAGCGCACGCTGCATGCCCTGCCCGACAAGGCAAGGGTGGTGATCGATGCCGGCCGATCGCTGGACCTTGACCCCGACGTGCGCGAGATCATCGAGGAGTTCACCCTGACGGCCCCGGACCGCGGCATACGGGTGCAGCTCATGAACTTCCCGCCAGGGCCAGGCGAAGCGCGCCGAACGGCCACGATGCTGGCCGACCCGCAATGAACGAAAACCGAACAACCATGGATAGCTACCGCCGACTGCTCCTCAACAACAAGGCCTGGGCCGAGGACACCGTTTCCCGTGACCCTGAGTTCTTCCATCGGCTGGAGAAGGTGCAGCGCCCTGAATTCCTCTGGATCGGGTGCAGCGACAGCCGGGTCCCCGCCAACGAGATCACGGGCACGCAGCCCGGAGAGATCTTCGTGCACCGCAACATCGCCAACATGGTGGTCCACACCGACCTCAACCTGCTGAGCGTGCTCCAATACGCTGTGGAATACCTGAAGGTGAAGCATGTGATCGTCTGCGGCCACTACGGCTGCGGCGGCGTGCAAGCGGCGATGACCCATCAATCGCTGGGCCTCATCAATAAATGGCTGCGCAACATCAAGGACGTCTACCGGCTGCACAAGGCGGAGGTTGACGCGCAACCCGATGAGCAGGCGCGCCTCGACCGCTTGGTGGAACTCAATGTGCAGGAGCAGGTGCTCGACCTAGCGAAGACCAGCATCATCCAGAAGGCCTGGAAGGACCGCGGCGGCCCGCACCTGCACGGATGGGTCTACCGCTTGAGCGACGGGATCGTGAAGACCGTCTTCGAGATGGAGGCCGGTACGGAGATCGACCCGATCTACCGGTTCGACAACCTGGACTGAGCCTCAGGGGTTGCAGTGTGCGCAGTGCTGCGGATCCTCTTCCACCCTTCCGTCCGGACGGCCCTCGAACTGCACATGGCCGCACGCCCAGCAACCGCGCTCCATGCTGCGCACACTCTCCGTGGGCCATCCGCATAGGGCGCAGGGCAACCCGCTCCGCGTGCCGGTGATGCGGAACCAGCAGGCCCCGCACACCGGGCAGCAGCGAGACAGCTCATCGGCAAAGCGCTCCGCCGTCTCGCCGATCACCCGCATGCGCGTGGGGTTCATCATCGCACGCATGTCCGTCTCCAACCAGCAGGACCCATGCGCCTCCACGAGCGTGGAGACCAGGGCGCGCAGCCGATGCGGATCGGTGATGCCCTTGTGCACCGGATCGCCGGGGCGCCAATGCTCGCGGGGCCGCGCAACCAAGGCATGCTCCGGGAAGCGGAACCGCTGCGCGAAGGCCATCGCGCCGGCCTCATCGCGGACCTCCTCGCCGCCGAAGACCGTTTCCAGCGAGACATGCCGGTGCGTGAAGACCATCCCGTCGCGCGCGTCGTAGAGCACCAGGAACTCCTCGTCGCAGGGCATGAAGGGCGCCGGCGGATACGGACCGAATGAGCCCTCGCTGGCCACCACCAGGTCCATCCCGCTGGCCTCCGCTCCATGGCGCGCCTTGGCGATGCAGGCCTCCACGGGATCCAGGTCGCGCGCCACCTCGCCGCTGAAGGCGCCGAAGCGGTCGGTGTCCACATCCGGGATGGCCACGGCCCCGTCGATGGGCAGCACGCGCATCAGCGCGGGGCCGATCACCTGCTCCTTGCCGTGCATGGTGGCCACCCCGAGCGTGCGCCCGGCGAAGCGGTCAAGGCTGTTCTGCATGGCGTCGGCGCGCATCAGCGTGGCAAGGGTTCAGGCCCGTGAGGGCCATGGCATCACTCCCCCTGCCCCAGCGAGAAGCCCCGCACGTGGTCGAAGAGGTAGAGGTTCTCCGTCTTGACCACATCGATGCCCGCCTCGGTGAGCAGGTGCAGCAGCTGCACCACCTGCCGCTGGCCGATGGGCATGTACGTGGCCTTGCTGTCATCGATGGCGACATCGGGCCCCACGAAGCGGCAGCGCCAGTGGTCGGTGCAGAAGGTCTCCGGGAAGCCCTCGGGCCACACCTTCACGCCGCGGTTGGTGATCAGCTTCAGCTTCAGCATGCCGTGCGACGCCTTCTGCAGCCGCGCCGCCAGCTCGTCGGGCTTGCTTGAGGGGTCGCATACGAACACATCCACGCCGCAGAGCTCGCGCTTCACCGCGGGACGGTCGTAGACGAACTTGAGGTCCGTTCCGTGCTTCATCTCCACGCTGCTCAGCTGCTTGGGCTTGCGGCCCAGGCGCTCGATCACCGCATCGGCGAACCCGGTGGTGCCCACGCGCTTCTTCGAAATGCCCTCCTGGAAGATGTCGCCGGGGTGGAGACCATCCTCCAGCGTGCAGAGCCAGGCGTTCTGGATGGCCTCCGCCTTCTCGGGCAGGCCCAGGTGCACGAGCATCATGCAGGCCGCGTTGAGCATGGCGCTGGGGTTGGCGATGCCCTGGCCGGCGATGTCGGGGGCGCTGCCGTGGATGGCCTCGAACATGCTGATGCGGTCGCCGATGTTGGCGCTGCCCGCCATGCCCACGCTGCCGGTGAGCTCTGCGGTGACGTCGCTGATGATGTCACCGTAGAGGTTCAGCGTCACGATCACATCATAGCGGTTGGGCTGCGTGGCCACGCGCGCGGTGCCGATGTCGATGATCTGGATCTCCTGCTGCAGGCCGGGATACTCCTTGCCCACGCGGCGGAACATGTCGGCGAACATGCCGTCGGTGAGCTTCATGATATTGTCCTTCACCAGGCAGGTCACCTTCTTGCGGCCGTTGGCATGCGCGTACTCGAAGGCGTAGCGGATGATCTTCTCGGTGCCGGGCAGGCTGAGCACCTTGAGGCATTGGAACACATCGGTGGTCTGGCGGTGCTCGATGCCCGCGTAGAGGTCCTCCTCGTTCTCGCGCACCACCACCACGTCCATGCCCGGGTGCTGCGTGCGCACGAACGGGTGGAAGCTGCGGCACGGGCGCACGTTGGAGTACAGGCCCAGCGTCTTGCGGATGGTGACGTTGAGGCTCTTGTAGCCCGAGCCCTGTGGCGTGGTGATGGGGCCCTTGAGGAACACGGGGTTGCGGCGCAGCGCGGCCCAGGCCTCGGCGGGGATGCCACTGCTGTTGCCGGAGAGGTAGACCTTCTCGCCCACCTCGATGTGCTCGTAGGTGAGGCCGCATTGCGCGGCATCGAGGATGCGGAGCACGGCATCGGTGATCTCGGGGCCGATGCCATCGCCTTTGGCTACTGTGATCGTCAGGCTCATTTCTTCTTCAGGGGTTGTGCGTGGTCCAGGTACGTGATGGTGCGGTGCAGGAGATGCTGCGCCAGTTGCTTGAGGTCCTTGCGGCTGCTGAGCTCGGTGAGCGAGGGCAGGTGCTCCATGGCGAAAGGCAGGCTATGCGCCATCTCGATCACCGTGGTGGCGAAGGAGCGCGGCCAGGGCACATCGGCGCGGCAGGCCACCAAGCGCTCGGCCATGAAGGCGCTGAGCTCCTTGTAGGGCATGAAGAGGCGCCGGGCATTGTCGTCATCCACATTCTTGTGCAGGTAGCTCTTCATGCCCTCCTCGATCACCAGGCGACGCAGGGCGTGCGGGTCGAGTTGGAGCGGCGGCAGTGGCTTGGGCCAGACGCCGCAGATGGCCTCCACGATCTCCTCCAGTGCCTCACGCGGGTCGCGCGCGCGCTCGGCGATGCGGCCGCATACCTGCCGCAGCCAGAGCCAATAGAGCTGGTAGTAGTACTGGAGGAGCCGCTGCTTGTTGGGGAAGTACTTGTAGAGCGTGACCTCCGTGCTGCCCATGCGGTCCGCGAGCTTCCGGAAGGTGAAGGCCTCCAGACCGAGCTCGTTCATGAGCCCAAGCCCCTCCTCCAGCATGCGTTGGCCGAGCTCCGTGGATTCGGGATCCTTGAGGGACAAGGCCGTATCGGGGCGGAGGTGGAGGCGCGCGGCGGCCATTGCGGGGGCGAATATAGTATTACTTAACCTTCCGGATAGTTTCACTTACTTCGCCCCGCCGGAGGAAGCCCCACGCATGGACGAATTCATCTCAGGCCATCGGATCCAGCTGATCGAGACGGCCATCGCCTTGGCGGCATTCCTCTTCCTGAAGACCGTCTCCCGCTGGCTTGTGCGCAGCGCCGTATTGAAGCTCGCCTACAAGGTCAAGGAGGAGCGCGAGGTGATGCGCCTGATCCGCCTGCTGCTCTTGCTCCTGATCACCGTGGTGCTCACCGCCATCTGGGGCGTGAAGCAGAACGAGATCCTGTTGTTCGCGGCCTCTGCGTTCACGGTCCTGGGCGTGGCCTTCTTCGCTGAGATGTCGATCCTGTCGAACATCACGGCTTTCCTGGTTCTCTTCTTCCAGCACCCGGTCAAGATCGGCGACCGCATCCGGCTGAAGGATGGCGAACAGGATGTAGAGGGAGTACTCACGGACATCTCCTACTTTTTCACCTTCATCCGGCAGGATCACGGCGCAATGACCACGGTGCCCAACTCAGTGCTGCTGAAGTCCTCCTTCACCGTCACCGAACCCGATCGGCCCTAGGTCGCGCCCCATGGACTTCTCCGTCCTCCTCTCCAACCTCACCAATCCCACCCTGCTCTTCTTCGTGCTGGGCATCGTCGCCTTCCTGGTGAAGAGCGACCTGGAGATACCGCCCACCACCATCAAGTTCATCTCCCTCTACCTGCTGTTCGCCATAGGCTTCCGCGGAGGGCAGGAGCTGGCCCACGAGCACCTCACGGCCCAGTTCATGGGCGAGCTGGTCTTCGGCATGGCCATCGCCAGCGCCATCCCGGTCTATGTCTTCTTCCTGCTGAAGCGCAAGCTGGGGGTCCAGAATGCCGGCGCGATCGCGGCAGCGTTCGGGTCGGTGAGCGCGGTGACCTTCGTGGCGGCGAGCGGATTCCTGGAGGCGAAGGATCTGCCCTTCAGCGGCCATATGGTGGCGATCATGGCCCTGATGGAGAGTCCGGCCATCATCGTGGGAATGGTGCTCCTGATGCGGTATGACAAGGGGGGCGAGCGCCCCACGCTGGGCAGCATGCTCAAGCACAGCCTCACGAATGGCAGCGTGCTCATGCTCATCGGCAGCCTCATCATCGGCATGGTGGCCGATACGAAGCAGGCGGAGGGCATCAAGCCCTTCACCACGGACATCTTCAAGGGCTTCCTGGCGGTCTTCCTGCTGGAGATGGGCATGGTCACCGCCGCCCGCTTCGGTGCCTTCCGCCGCTACGGGCTCTTCGTGAGCGCGATCGCCGTGCTGGTCCCGCTCGTCAACGGCTGTGCGGTGGCCTGGCTCAGCGGCTTCATCACCCCGGCGCCGGGCGACCGGTTCATGTTCGCCATCCTTGCCGCCAGCGCCAGCTACATAGCCGTGCCGGCATCCATGCGCCTGGCGGCTCCCAAGGCCGACCCGGGCCTCTACATCCCCATGGCGCTGGGGGTCGCCTTCCCCTTCAACATCACGGTGGGCATGCCGCTCTACCTGGCCATCGTGCAGGCCGCATAGCCGCCGCATGAGCGCGGCGACAATCGGCGGCGACCACTGACGCCCATCAGGGATATCTTCGTCGCGCGCCGTCGGGCTTCCTTGGCAGTCTTGCAGGCAGGTGACCGCAAGGCAGGAGGCCCCAGCCGTACAACCATGAGCTACAACGTCCCCCTTCCCAAGAATGAGCCTGTGCTGTCCTATGCCCCCGGGACGCCGGAGCGCACCGCGCTGCAGGCCGAGATGGATCGCCGCCTGCGCGCCCGGATCGACGCACCGATGTGGATCGCCGGCCATGCCATCGAGACCAAGGATGCGCGGAAGATGAGCCCTCCGCACAAGCATGCCCACCTCCTGGGCCATTCGCACCATGGCGAAGCGAAGCATGTGAGGGCGGCCATCGATGCGGCGCTGAAGGCCAAGCGGGATTGGGAGTTCATGCCCTTCGAGGAGCGGGCCGCCATCTTCCTGCGCGCCGCCGACCTCATCGCCGGCCCCTACCGCGCCAGCATCAATGCCGCCACCATGCTCGGCCAGGGCAAGAACGCCTATCAGGCCGAGATCGACAGCGCCTGCGAGCTCATTGACTTCCTGCGCTTCAACGTGGCCTATGCGCAGCAGATCCACCGCGACCAGCCCATCTCCTCCCCCGGTGTGTGGAACCGCTTGGACTACCGCCCGCTCGAGGGCTTCGTGTTCGCCCTCACGCCCTTCAACTTCACGGCCATCGCCGGCAACCTGCCCAGCAGCGCCGCCCTCATGGGCAACACCGTGGTGTGGAAGTGCGCCGACACCCAGGCCTACAGCGCGCAGGTGCTCATGGAGGTGTTCATGGCCGCCGGCCTGCCGCCGGGCGTCATCAATCTGGTGCACGTGAGCGGGCCGGTGGCGGGCGATGCCATCTTCAACCACAAGGACTTCGCGGGCATCCACTTCACCGGTAGCACCGGCGTGTTCCGGAACATTTGGCAGACCATCGGCAACAACCTGCCCAAGTACCGCAGCTACCCGCGCATCGTGGGCGAGACCGGTGGCAAGGACTTCGTGCTGGCGCACCCCAGCGCCGACCCCAAGGTGATCGCCACGGCCCTCTCTCGCGGCGCCTTCGAGTTCCAAGGGCAGAAGTGCAGCGCCGCCAGCCGCGCTTACATCCCGGCCAACCTGTGGCCCGATGTGAAGAAGGAACTCCTCGCCGACCTTGCCGACATGAAGATGGGCGACCCGCGCGACTTCTCGAACTTCATAGGCGCGGTGATCGACGAGAAGTCCTTCGACAAGATCATGGGCTACATCGCCGGGCTGAAGCAGGACAAGAAGAACATCCAGATCATCGCCGGCGGCAAGGGCGACAAGAAGACCGGGTACTTCATCGAGCCCACCGTGGCCGTGACCAAGGACCCCCGTAGCGTCACCATGTGCGAGGAGATCTTCGGGCCGGTGCTCACCATCCATGTCTACCCGGAGAACAAGTGGCTGGATACCCTGAAGCTGGTGGATGGCACGGGCGAGTACGCCCTCACCGGATCGGTGATCAGCAACGACCGAGCCTCCATCATCCAGGCCACCGAGGTGCTGCGCCACGCGGCCGGCAACTTCTACATCAACGACAAGCCCACGGGTGCGGTGGTGGGCCAGCAGCCCTTCGGCGGCGCGCGCGGCAGCGGCACCAACGACAAGGCGGGCAGCTACCTCAACCTCATCCGCTGGGTTAGCCCCCGCACCATCAAGGAGACCTTCGTACCGCCAACGGACCACAGGTACCCGTTCCTGGGCTGATTCGGTCACCTTTTCGGTCCCATTCCCGTAGGAACGTCCGCCGGAGCCTGAAGCCCCTCCGGCGGATTCCCGTTGCAAGCTGCCCAGAAAGCCGGTTCGCGCCGCATCCTGCGCCTCCTCTATGGCACCCTCGTGGTGCTCTGCGCGGCCTTCATCGGTGCGGCCCACTGGCACGAGTTGCGCAGCCAGCGCCAGGAGGCCCTGGACCGGCTGGGCACCGTGGCGGCCACGCTGGCCGACCAGATCCCGGCGCGGCACCCGTCGCTGCTGATGGAGAAGTACGGAGCTGCCGGGCTCATCATCCGCCCCACGCAGGATGCCCGCTACTTCCTGGTGCATGAGCAGCTCAGAAAGGCCGCTCTGCGCAATGGCCTTCAAGCGCCCTTGCTCGTAGTGGCCGCCGACGAGCGCGGCCGCATGGTGGTCATCGCCACCTCCGAAGAGCAGCCGCGATTCAGGGAGCCAGCGGCGCCTTGGGGCTCCGACAGGCTCAGCACGGAGGCCGTACGGCGCATGGATGACCAGTGGATCCTTGCGGCAGAGCCCATCATCGATGAGCGAGGCGCGGTCAATGCGCAGGTCCTCGCCCGCATGCCCGTATCCCAGGCTGAAGCCGGCGCGTTTGCAGCGCTGCTGCGCCATATCGTGGTGGCGCTGCTCCTGTTCGGATTGGCCGGGCTCTTCCTCCTGCGGTCCGTCGGCCATTGGGTCAGGCAGAACGAAGCGGACCGGATCGCCCTGGCTGCGCGCAACCTCGACATCTCGGACAGCATCGCTTACGCCGGCCGCATCCAACGGGCGCTGGTGCCCCCGGCCTCGGCCTATCGCGAGTTCTTCGACGCCGCCTTCATCATCGACCGGCCCAAGGACCTGGTGAGCGGCGACTTCCATTGGTGCCACCGCGTCAGCCCCGACGTCTGCTTCGTGGCGGCCGCCGATGCCACCGGCCACGGCCTGCCTGGCGCCATGATGGCCGCCATCGGCTGCTCACTCCTGAACGAGATCGTGCCCGCCCATGCCGAAAAGGACCCATCCGAGATCCTCGGCATGCTCAACACCCGGGTGGTCACCACCCTGCACCAGCAGGGGCAGCGGCGCGGGGGGGGCGACGGCATGGACATCGCCCTGTGCCGCATCGACCGTGCGCAGCGCGAGATCCTGTTCGCCGGCGCGTTCCGGCCTCTCTTCTGGCTGCATGACGGCCAGTTGTCCGTGATCAATGGCGACCGCCAACCGGTGGGTGGCGCGCACCACGAACTCGACCGCCGCTTCACCTGCCACCGCCTCGCCTATGCCCCAGGCGACCGCATCTACCTCTTCAGCGACGGCTACGTGGACCAGTTCGGCGGACCCGAGCGCAAACGGTTCATGAGCGACCGCCTCCAGCAGCTCCTCGAGCGCAACCTGGCGGAACCCATGGACCGGCAGGCCGAACTGCTTGAGCAGGCCTTCCTCGCCTGGAAGGGGGCCGAGGAGCAGGTGGACGATGTATGCCTTCTGGGCATCGCCGTCTAGTCCTAACAGGCTGTCGCAGCGCATCCCTCTATATTTGGGCGGACGGCCGCGAAGGCCTCAACGACCAACGCATGGCCACGAAAGCAGAGCTGCTCGCCCGGCTCCAGGAACTCGCCTCACAGGAGGATGTCGAAACCGCCGCCGAGGCGGTGGAAGTGACAAAGGAGGCCTACGAGGCCCTGGTAGCCGCCCAGCAGCAGTCGGAGCCGCAGCCCGAAAGCGGTGCGTCGGAGGGTGAAAGCGCTCCGGAAGGACCGGTCGCCATCGAATCCGCGCCCCTGCTCGATGAGGAGGACAAACGGTTCAAGCAACTGCTGGACGCCTTCAATCAGCGGGTGAACGACCTGCGGCGCAAGAAGGCCAAGGAAGAAGCGGACAACCTGGCGGCCAAGCAGGCGGTGATGGAGGAGCTCAAGGCCCTCATCGCCAGCGAGGAGAACATCGGGTCGGCGTTCAACCGGTTCAAGGACCTGCAGGAGAAATGGAAGGCCATCGGCAATGTGCCCGGCCAAGCCTACCGCGACCTCCAGCGGGACTACAGCCACCTGCTCGACGAGTTCTTCTATCACATCCGCATCTACAAGGAGCTGCGCGATCACGACCTGCGCAAGAACACCGCGCTCAAGCAGGCCCTGGTGGCCGATGTGCAGTCCTTGGCCCAGAAGGACGGCGTGAAGGAGCTGGAGCATCATATCCGCGACTACCAGGAGAAGTGGCAGCAGATCGGCCCTGTGGTGAAGGAGGAATGGGAAGCCATCCGTGACGGGTTCTGGAACGCCACGCGCGTGGTGTACGACAAGATCAACGAGCATTACCGCGCCCGCCGCGCCGAGCATGAGGCGAACCTGCTGGCCAAGCAGGCCCTGGTAGAGAAGGTGGCGGCGCTCACCGGCGAACTGAAGGCGCAGAGCGCCAAGGAGTGGAAGGAACTCACCGACCAGGTGATCGAGCTGCAGAACGCCTGGAAGTCCATCGGATTCGCCACCAAGAAGGAGAACGAGCGCGTGTGGAAGGAGTTCCGCGACCAGTGCAACGCCTTCTTCCAGGCCAAGCGGGACTGGTTCGACCAGCTCAAGGACCAGTACAAGGCCGCCCGCGACAGGAAGAACGCCCTGCTCAACGAGGCCATCGCGCTCAAGGACAGCACCGAATGGAGGAAGACCGCCGACCGGCTCAAGGCGCTTCAGCAGCAGTGGAAGGAAGCCGGCAGCGCCGGTCCGCGAGACGAGAACAAGCTATGGACCCGCTTCCGCGAGGCCTGCGACGCCTTCTTCCAGAACCGGAAGGCGGTCTTCGAGAAGCAGGATGCCGAGCAGGCCGTGAACGTGCAGGCCAAGGAAGCGCTGATCGCCGAGGTCGAGGCCTATCAGCACACCGGGGAGCGCAGCAAGGACATGGAGGCCCTAAGGGCCTTCAGCGCACGCTGGATGAGCACCGGGCGCGTATCCCCCAAGGTCTTCGATGCGCTCAACGAGCGGTACCGTGCGGCGCTCGACAAGCATTACGGCCAGCTGAAGGTGGAGGCCGATGAGCGCCAGCGCATGCGCTTCCAGGACCACCTGGAGGAGCTGAAGAGCGGTCCCGACGGGAAGCATGGCATCGAACGGGAGAGCCGCTTCATCAAGCGGAAGATCGAGGAGCTCGAGGGCGAGATGCGCCAGATGGAGAGGAACATGGGCATGTTCAACTTCAAGAGCGCCAGCGGCGAGGAGATGAAGCGCGAGATGCAGAAGAAGATCGATAAGCTGGGCCGCGATGTGGAGCGCCTCAAGGGCCAGCACCGCGAATTGCTGAAGGAGCTGCGGTGAGCACCCCCTCCCCCTATGCCGTCAGCTTGCCGGTGGACGTGGCCTGGGGCGAGCAGGATGCCTTCGGCCATGTGAACAATACGGTGTACTTCCGCTACTTCGAGAGCGCACGCATGCACTACCTCCAGCGCATCGGCGTGCTCCGGTCGCATGACGAGCACGGCGTCGGCGTCATCCTGGCCAGTACCACCTGCGACTTCAGGCGCCCTGTGCAATGGCCACAGCGGCTCACCGTAAGGACCGGCTGCACCGCCATCGGGCGCACGAGCTTCACCATGACGTACGAGATCACCGACGAGCAAGGCGCGGTGGTGGCCACCGGCACCAGCGTGCAGGTCATGTACGACTACCGCGCGGCAGCGAAGACCGCAGTTCCCGTGGCGGTCCGCGAGGCCATCGCTGTGCTTCAGGGACCTAGCTTCGCAGGATGAAGCACGCCCTCCTCCTCGGCGCCGCAGGCCTGATCCTGAGCTGCGGGGCGCCTACGGCCTCACCGGACACGGATGCCGCGACCGGCCCCGCACCGGCGGATCGCCGGGTGAACCGATTCGGCGAACTCATGCCCAAGCTGATGGGCGATTGGATCGACGCCGAGAGCGAGCCCGGCGCTGTCATTCATGAGCGCTGGAAGCCGACGGGCAACGGAACCTACTCCGGCATCGGCTTCGTGATGGCCGACAAGGACACGGTGTTCATCGAGCACCTGTGGGTCGCATCAGACCGCATGGGGGCCATCGCCTACAACGTACGCGTGCCATCGCAGGATGCCGGTGCACCGGTAGCCTTCTCCCTGACGGAGTGCGCGGGTGACAGCATGGTATTCGAGAACCCGATGCACGATTTCCCCCGGCGCATCGCCTACGCGCTGCAGCACGATGGCACTTGGTACGCCACAGTGTCCGGTCCCGGAAAGGACGGTTCGCCCCGCACGCTGAGCTACCGTTTCAAGCCGGCGCCCTGACCCCCGTTCCGGAAGAGGCTTCTATATTCGTCGAAACCAAACACCCCGCACCATGGGCATGATGAAGGAGTTCAAGGAGTTCGCCATGAAGGGCAACCTCGTCGACATGGCGGTTGCCTTCGTCATGGGCGCCGCTTTCGGTAAGGTGACCAGTGCTTTCATCGACGGGATGGTGATGCCGCTCGTCGGACAGCTCACCGGCGGGGTGGACTTCAACGACAAGAAGCTCGTGCTCACCAAAGCAGCAGCCGAGGTGAAGGATGCATCGGGTGCCGTGATCCAACCCGCCGTGACCGAGGTGGCCGTGAAGTGGGGCACCTTCATCACCATGACGATCGAATTCCTGGTCATCGCCTTCGTCATGTTCATGGTCATCAAGGCCATCAATCGAATGAAGAAGGCCGAGCCTGCTCCGCCCCCCCCCGGCCCCACCAACGAGGAGAAGCTCCTCATGGAGATCCGGGATGCGCTGAGGAAATAGCCCTCCGTGGTTCGAAGCCCCTTCGCCCGGCGATGGTGGCTTCGTCATTCCATGGGGCGAAGGATTCCCGCCACGGGATCGAAGAGCAGGCCCTCCTGCTGGAATGCGGCGGCCAAGCGGCCGCTGGAGCGCGCCTCATGCGGGCTGCCGCACCACAATGCGCCTTGATGCAGCAGGAGCACCCGGTCGCAGAGGTCAAGGGCCGTGGAGAGGTCGTGCGTGGATAGCAGCACGCACCGTTGCTGGTCCCTTGCGATACCGCGCAGCAGGCGTAGCACCTCCACCCGATTGAGCACATCGAGGTGGGCGGTGGGCTCATCGAGGAGGATCACCGGCGTGTCCTGCGCGATGGCAAGGGCGATCATCGCCTTCTGGGCCTCGCCATCGCTGAGGGAGTCGAACTGGCGGTCGGCGAGCGGCTTTAAGCCCGTCCGTTCCAGCGCTTCCTCCACCTGCCGCTGATCCGATGCGCCCAATCCACCGAAGGCACCGGTCCACGGTTGGCGGCCCATGGCCACCAACGCACGGACATCCATTAGGCCGATGCGCGGCCTGCCCGAGAGGACGAAGCTGAGCCGCTGCGCCCGGTCGCGGCGCGCATGGCCCCCCAGGTCCTTGCCCTCCAGCAGCACCCGGCCCTGCATGAGCGGATGCAGCCCGGCCAGCGCCCGCAGCAGGGTGGATTTCCCCGACCCGTTCAACCCGATGAGCGCGGCCATCTGGCCGGCCTCGAGGGCGCAGGTCGCATCGGAGAGCAAGGCATGGCCCCGATGCCCGATGGTCAGCCGATCGATGCTCAACAAGGAAGTCATGCCGCGCTGGACCATCGTTTGCCGGCGAAGAGCACCCAAGCCACCACCGGAACGCCCAAGAGCGAGGTGACGGCATTCAGCGGCAGCACCGTGCCCGCGATGCCGATGCGTGCAATCAGGTCGCAAGCCATGGCAAGGGATGCACCGAGCAGGATCGTGGCCGGCAGAAGGAGGCCATGGTGGCTGGTACGGAGCAGCGCACGGGCCAGATGCGGCGTCACCAGGCCGATGAAGGCTATTGGGCCGCAGAACGCGGTGATGGCACCAGCCATGACGCCTGTGCACCACAGCAGCGCCCTCCGTACCAGCACCGCATCAACGCCCATGGTGTGCGCATAGGCCTCACCCAGCAGTAGCGCGTTGAGCGGTTTGATGGCGGCAAGTGCAAGGACCAGCCCCACCACCACGGGCACGGCGAGCCAAGGCACCCGGTCCATCCCCACCCCCGCGAAGGATCCCATCCCCCACAGCACGAACCCGTGCACGGCGGTGGCAGTGCCCGCCGCCTCCAGCACGCTGACGAGCGCGCTGCACAGGTAGCCGAGGAGCAGGCCCACGATGAGCAGCGTGGCCGGATGGCCGACCCGGCGGTCGGCGGCCATCACCACCATCAGCGTTCCCAGCGCCCCGGCCAGGGCCGCCGCCAGCAATGCCAGATCCGCAGGCAGCCGGAGCGGCGACCAGAGCGGGAAGGCGAGCATCACCAAGGCCACGCCAAGACCGGCACCCGAGCTCACACCCAGGATGGACGGCCCGGCGAGCGGATTGCGGAATACCGTCTGCATGAGCAGTCCGCCAGCGGCCAATCCAGCCCCGGCGATGATCGCGGTGAGCGCCTGCGGCAACCGAAGGTCGCGCACGATGGAGATACCCCCGCCCCGGCTTCCGTGGACGAGATCCGCCAGCGCCTCCGGGAAAGGCACCGCCGTGGAGCCCCATGCGAGCTCCAGGAGCAGCAAGGCCGGCACCATCAGGCCAAGCAGCAGCAGGATCCCGGTGGTGCGTGCGCGCATCGGGCAAACATAACTGGGGACGGCACGGGGCTTGTGCGGGTATTTTCGCCCCCCTCTGCTCATGCGCTGCGCCGGCCTCCTCCTGATCATCCTGGCCTTGACCGGTTGCGCAGGCACCCGGAAGCAGCTGGAGCACGCCGCAGCGCTGGAGAAGGAGGGCCTGCTGAGCCAGGCCATGGAGGAGTACCTCACTATCCGCGCCCAACGGCCGCGGGAAATGCAGGCGCTCGCGGGCGCCCAGCGCACCGCCCAGGGGCTCTTCAATCGGCTCCAGGACAAGGCGCTCGCCGCCTATCGCCTTGGCGACCTCAGCGCGGGAGATGCGACACGCGATGAAGCCGAGCGCTACCGGACGGACCTGCGCAATCGGGGCCTGCACGTGGAATGGGACGCCCTCTTCGAGATGCAGCGCAAGGAAGCGATACACCAGGAGGCCGCGCGGCTCTTCACCGAGGCCGAGGCCAGCTTCAGGAATGGGCGATACGGCGAGGCGGAGGACCTGGCCGCGCGCAGCGCCCGGCTCGACCCCGAGCGACGTGATGCCCAGCACCTCATGACCCTTGCCCGAGTGGAGCCCATCTATCAGGAAGGCGCACGGGCCCAGGCATTGGGCATCTGGCGGGAGGCCTACCGGCGATTCGACCGGGTGGTAGCCATGGATGCAGCCCACAAGGATGCCCTGGAACGCCGGGAGCAGTGCCGCCAAAAGGCGAGCTACACCCTCTCCTACCTGCCCATCCTCAACCCGGGGCTGTATATGGAGCTGCTCTCGCTCACGAAATCGAGTTCCTTGGAATCGCAGCTGGCCGCCAATGTGAAGGCGGCCATCCTCGACCTCAAGGACCCTTTCGCCCTGCTCGTCGACCGCGACCACACGGAAGCGATCCTTGCGGAGCAGCGCCGGCAGATGAATGGCTCGTTCGATGAGCAGTCCGCTGTGAAGGCAGGCCGACTTCTGGGCGCACGGTTCGTGCTCACCGGCAGGATCCTCCGCTACGACGATGTGCTGTCGCGCAACCTTGAGCTGCAGATGCAGCTCATCGAAACGGAGACCGGTCGCATCCACGCCTCCGAGGTGATACGCGTGGGCAAGGACGACCTTGAGCGCGGCCCTGCCCGCCCGCAGTTGGTGGGCATCGCCGCCCGCCGGATCGCGGAGCGGGTTCAGGGCTTCGACCCTACTGCACGCTGACCATCAGCGCCGGGCATCGGGGTTACATCCTCCTGTACCATCCCTTGATCCGCTCCCGGTCCAGCACCTGCTGCCAGTCAGGGCCGAAGGCGTGGTCCCACATGTGCGGCAGGTTGTAGGCCACTTCGGCCATGGCATCGAGGGTGGCCTCATCCCATTCCTTGGCCAGGTTGGCCGGGATATGCACGCCACGCTCCTTCACCATGTGCTTGAACTCCTGCACATAATCGCCATACACGTCCTCGAGCTGATTGAAGGCCACGCAGTTGGCGAAGCAGTGGTGCATCTCCAGCACCTTGCCCAGACCGTAGCTCAGCGCGTGGCACACGCCCACCTCGCTGTAGGTGAGGCTGAGCCCCCCCATGTAGCTGGCCACCATCAGCAGTTCGTCGCTCTTGGGGTCGCTGCGGTCGCGCTTCAGGTACACCTCGCTGCACATGTCGAGTGCCTTCTCGCTGTAGGCTTCGGCGAAGGTGTTCTTCTTGGTGCCGGTGATGGCCTCCACGCTGTGGATGTAGGTGTCCATGCCGGTGTAGAACCACTGGTCGGTGGGCACGCTGGCGATAAGGTCCGGGTCCAGCACGATCTGGTCGAAGACGGTCCAATCGCACTTGAGGCCGAGCTTCTTCACCGGGCCTGTGAGGACGGCCGTCATGCTCACCTCCGCGCCGGTGCCGCTGATGGTGGGCACACCGCAGTGGTAGATGCCGGGCTTCTTGACCAGGTTGAGGCCCTGGTACTGCACGCTGCTGCCCGCGTTGGTGAGCATGAGGGAGAGCGCCTTGGCCACGTCCATCACATTGCCGCCGCCGATGCCGACCACACCGGCAGGCAGCCCTCGACGTGCGAGGATGTCGTCCCGCAGGCCGTCGATCTGCTCCGTGCTGGGCTCTTTCTTCGTGCTGCAGAAGATCAACTCGTCCTCCGCTTGCTTCGGGATACGCGCAATGAGGTCGGCCTTGCCCTCGAAATAGTGGTCGACGAGGAAGACCATGAAGCCTTTGCCCGCGCCGCGGTGGGGCTCCAGGATTTCGCCCAGCTTGCCGAAGCTGCCGCGGCCGTAGCAGGTCTTGGTGACGGACTTGAAGTTGCGGAAGAGTTGCATGTGCAGGAGTAGCTGCCTGCAAAGGAACGCACCCCGGCCTGCTCAGCCCATCACCTCCTGCACCGACTCCTTCACCGCCTTCACCACCTCGTCCACCTGATCGTCCGAGAGGTCGAAGTACACCGGCAGGCTGATCTCGCGGCTATACTGCCGATAGGTGCTCGGGAAATCGCCGATGAGGTAGCCTTGGCCCTTGTAGAAACTCAGCAGCGGCAGGGGGATGAAGTGGACATTCACGCTCACCCCGCGCTTGGCGATGGCCGCGATGGTGGCATCGCGCTGCTCCTCGGAGGCCATTGCGATGCGGAGCATGTAGAGGTGATAGCTACCCTCGCGATCCCCATCGGCGAGCACCGGGGCCACGAAGCGCCCGTCACCCGCGAAGGCGGCGTGGTACCGCGCGCAGATGGCCTTCCGCCTGGGCAGGGTCTCGCCATCGTACCGCTCCAGCTCCACCAGGCCGATGGCCGCCTGAAGGTCGGTCATGTTGCATTTGTAGCCCGGGAACTCCACATCGTAGCGCCACGCGCCGGGTTGATTCTTGGCCAGGGCATCCTTGCTCTGGCCATGCAGGCTCAGGACATTGAAGTACCGATAGAGTTCCTCGTTGCTGAAGGGCTCAGGCAGGTGAAAGGCCAGCGCTCCGCCCTCGGCCGTGGTCAGGTTCTTCACGGCATGGAAGCTGAAGCCGGTGATGTCCGCCTGGCCGCCCACCGGCTGGCCGGCGATGCGCGCCCCGAAGGAATGCGCTGCGTCTGCCAGCCCCAGCGCCCGCCCCAAGCGCATCTGGGGGTTGGTTCCATCCACGCGCAGGTTCACCTTGGGCGTGAAGAGCCCGCAGGCCTCCTCTGCGATCCGCATGATGCGGCCCACTTGCGCAGGCAGGCCTCCGATATCCACCGGAATGATGCACTTGGTGCGATGGGTGATGGCCTTCCGCACGGCTTCCGGGTCGATGGTGAAGTCATCCAGCACGTCCACCAGCACCGGCTTTGCGCCCACGTGCATCACGATGTTGGCGGTGGCGCAATAGGTATAGGCCGGCACGATGACCTCGTCGCCGGGGCCGATGCCATACCAGCGCAGCACGAGCTCGCAGGCGTTCGTCCAGCTGTTGAGCGCCAGCACACGTTCCACGCCGCAATACGCGGCCAGCTGCCGCTCGAACTCCTTGGTGCGCGGCCCCGTGGTGATCCAGCCGCTGCGCAGGGCCTCCTCTACCGCCTTCACGGTGCGGTCGTCGATGCGCGGCGGTGAGAAGGGGATCATACGGTCATCGCCGATGGGTGGCATTGCGGGCTAAACTAGGGCTTGCACCGGCCCGCGATGCCGACCAGCTCCGTGAATTGGCCGGCATCGAGCGAGGCGCCGCCGATGAGCCCCCCATTCACGTCGGGCTGCCCGAAGATGCCCTCGGCATTGGCCGGGTTGCAGCTGCCGCCATAGAGCAGCGGCAAGGCCTCCGCCGCGGTGGGGGCATGCGTGCGCAGCAGCGCCCTGATGCGTGCGTGCATTTCCTGCGCCTGCTCCTTGGTGGCCGTGAGCCCTGTGCCGATCGCCCAAACCGGCTCATAGGCGATGATCAATCGCGCCGTAAGGGCCTCATCGAGACCATCCAAGGCCCCCTTCAGCTGTTCTGTCACCACGTCGAAATGGCGGCCGCTCTCGCGCTCCTCCCTCCGCTCACCGCAGCAAAGGATGGGCGTGATGCCTGCCGCCAGCAGCGCCCGCACCTTTTCCGCGATCAAGGCATCGGACTCCCCGAAGTACTGGCGCCGCTCGCTGTGGCCTACGATGCAGGCCTGCACCCCCAGGCTGCGGAGCATAGCGGCGCTCACCTCACCGGTGAATGCCCCCTTGTCCGCCTGATGGCAATTCTGCGCCGCCACGGCGATGCGTGTGCCGGCGCACAGACGAACGGCCATCTCCAGGAAAGGGAACGGAGGGGCCACGATGGCGTCCACATGGCGCGGGAAGGCATCCGATGCCTCCACCATGGCCGCGAGCAGCGCCGCGGCGCTGTCCCGGTCGGTATTCATCTTCCAGTTTCCGGCAACGATGGTGCGCATGCGTGGGGGCCGGCGGAACTGAAGCCGGGCGAGGCAAAGATGGGTACCGGTTACGAAAGGCCCTGGCTTCAGCCCGGTCAACGACTCAGCACCGCCTGGGCCTCGGTCAGGGTGGGTGCATGATTGCCGTGCCAGATGCCCTTCACGCCGCCGTTCTGGAGCACCATCACCCCGGGGTTGGCGCGCACCATGGTCTTGATCACCTTCTCATCGCACCGCACGAATTCGAAGGGCAGCTGATGCGCGTGGCGGAACTCCTCCACCTCCTCCCAGCTGTTGGTGGTGATGCCATACACGTACCATCCGGCCGCCTGCGCCTCCTGTGCCAACCGGGCGATGGCAGCCATGTTGCCCGTGTCCGTCTTCCGCAGGTTGTAGGCGGTGACCAGCAGGATCGGCGATGGCTCATTGAGCACATCCGCGGTAAGGTCGTAGTCATCGCGGTCCGTGAGCCGGAAGTCCTGCACCTGCGATTGGATGCCCGGCTCCACTTCCACCACGCGGTTGCTGTTCTCAACGAGCTCATAGGCGGGGTCGTCCCACGGGTAGGGTCCGCTGGTGTCGTATTCCTTCACTTCGCCGGTGGCGGTGTTGCGGTAGCTCAGGAAAACCTTGTTCACTGGAGGCTTGGCCTCCTGCATCTGCTGAAGGATGCTCTTCCCCACCGCGTATGGACGGTAGTCACGCACGGGCAGGTGGGTGTAGCACCAGCCGGTGAAGGCCAGCGTGATGAGGGACACCCATGCAGCGGTGATCCATTCGGCGCGCACGCCTTGCATGCCGCGCTTGATGACCGCATAGCCCAGGAAGCCGGCCAGCGTGAACCAGACCGGCCCCCACCAAGTGAAGATCCAGCTCCAGACCGCCACCAGCAGCAATCCCCCGGGAAGGAGGATCAGGTCATCAATCCTGCTGTTCCAGGCCGTCTCCTTGCGCCGGAAGGCGTAGGCGAGGATGGGAAGGATGAACACGAAGAGGATGGCATCCTTGTAGAAGCTCTCCCAAGGGGTGAGGCTGCGGCCGATGCTGCCCTTCATGGCATCGCCGAAGCAGCCGCAATCCGTGACGCAGGTAACGCTCCGCTCCTCGGTCACCCCATTCACGACCACCGTGTAGGTGGCCTGCGGGTCGCATGTGGCGGTGTAGAGGGTGAGCCAGCCGAAGAAGACGGTGAGGACGAAGAGGGCCACGGCGGCGAGCCGGAGCCTTCCGCCGAACAGGACAGCGAAGCCCAGCACCACTTCCGCAAGGCAGGCCAGGACGGCCAGGGTCAGCGCATAAGGCTCCAGGAAGGGTAGGTTGAGCGCGCTCTCGGCGAAGTACTCCTCCAGCTTGTAGGAGAATCCCAGCGGATCGTTGGCCTTGATGAGGCCGCTGACGATGAACAAGGACCCGACGATGAGGCGTGATAGCAGTACCAAGGCGCGCATGCAATAGGCCGTTTTGGGGCGGCGCCGAAGATAGCGGCACCTGCTCGGCCCGTCCGGCGGCCTTAACAACCGATCAACAACCGCGTCAATCGGGGAAGGCCCCCAAGAGCCCGCGGATGCGCACCAGGTGGTGGTCGTCGTGCTCAGCCACGTAAAGCGCCATATCGGCCGGGCTCATGCGGATGCCGCGGCACGGGTGCTGGGCTTGGTGGCGCAAGGCGGCCTCATCCATGTCCCAGTACCGGTTCACCAGCAGCATGCGGGAGAGACGGAACTCCTCCAGCAGATCGCCGGGGGCACGGTGCCTTTGCTGGGCCAGGCACTCGGCTTGATCGCCCAAGTCGATCGTGCAGAGCGTGGGCCGGCGGCTCACGAAATCATCCACCCGAGCCTGCAGGCGCTGGTCGAGCAGCAGCAGATGGGCGATATGCTCCATGGCGCTCCAGTTGCCCTGCCGGCGCAACAGGAGCCGCTCAAGTGGGTGATGGCGGATCAGCGAGGCAAGCCGTGCCGGTGTTCCGCGCATGCGCTCGAGCAGCAGGGGCAGGTCCTCCAACCCGCGGCCATACGCCAACTGGCGCTGGTCCCATGGAATCAACTGCATGCCGTGGAGACGCATCCCTGAGGCGCTCTGGTGCGCCGGGTTCAAGGTAATGACAGTCCCATGACATGCAGTGGATGCCCGATTGCTCCCTCACTGGGCCGGCTTGGGTCGATGGGTAGAGAAAGCAGAGCGGGGACCCCCAAGGCCCCCGCTCCTCATGACGAACCGGTCCAAAACCAGAAGCACCGGATAGCCCCAAGACAGGTCCACCCCTGCCGCACGTTGCCTGGAAAGTGCCGGAACGTTCGGACCTGGGCGGCGCGCCATCCCCGATGCCCTTTTTCAGCAGTTATCCACAGCTCCGGGGGCTGCCCGGCAGGCCGTCTACCTTTGACCATCCGCTTCCGGCATGACCGATTCCCCATTCCCGGCCGCCACGGCCAAGCCCTCGGTATCAGAACTTCAGCGCATCGCCAGCCAGGTCAGGCGCGACATCGTCCGCCAAGTGCATGCCGCCCAGAGCGGCCACCCGGGTGGGTCACTGGGCTGTGCGGATTACCTCACAGCCCTTTACTTCCAAGTGCTTCGGCACGATCCGGCGAATTGGGACATGGATGGCCACGGACAGGATCTCTTCTTCCTGAGCAACGGGCATATCAGTCCAGCGTGGTACAGCGTGCTGGCCCGCAGCGGGTATTTCCCCATTGCGGAACTGGCCACCTTCCGGCGGATCAATACGCGCCTGCAGGGGCACCCGACCACCCATGAGGGACTGCCGGGAGTGCGCATGGCCAGCGGATCGCTGGGCCAGGGGTTGAGCGTAGCCATCGGGGCGGCCCTCGCAAAGCGACTGAACGGCGACTCCACGCTCGTCTACAGCCTGCATGGCGACGGTGAGTTGCAGGAAGGGCAGATCTGGGAAGCCGCCATGTATGCCGCTGCCAAAGGCGTGGACAACCTGATCAGCACGGTCGACTACAACGGCCGCCAGATTGACGGCGATGTGGATGACGTGCTGCCCTTGGGCAACCTCCGTGCGAAATGGGAGGCCTTCGGGTGGCAGGTGCTGGAGACCAACGGCAACGACATGGCCTCGCTCCTCGGCGTGCTGAGCACCGCCAAGGGCATGACGGGCAAGGGCAAGCCCATCATGATCCTCATGCGCACGGAGATGGGCCAAGGCGTGGACTTCATGATGAACAGCCATGCATGGCATGGCATCGCCCCCAACGATGCCCAATTGAAGAGCGCATTGGGCCAGTTGGAGGAGACCTTGGGCGACTACTGAGCCATGCCCAAGGCGCACGGAATGCCCATCCGGCCCGTCCGAGCCCTCCGTGGCACACCCTTGGACAGGTGCCTGGCCATGGGAACGACTCGCCCGCATGTGCGCAGGTGGCCGATAGGCCTGATGCTGCTGGGCGCGGCGCTGATTGCGCTAGCGCAACCTGCGCACAGCCAGGAGGCGCAGGCCCTGAAACAGCCCCCGCTCACGCGCATGCTGTTCGTCTTCGATGCGAGCAACAGCATGAATGCATTCTGGGGGAACCGGCCCAAGATCGAGACGGCGCGCGACCTCCTGCTGCAGTCGCTGAAGGAGCTCGAAGGCCAGCCCGATCTGGAACTGGCTTTGCGGCTGTACGGCCACCAGACGCCCATCCAGCCCGGGAAGCAGGATTGCGACGACACCCGCTTGGAGGTTCCCTTCAGCAGCAACAGCATCCCCGCGATGCGGAAGACATTGCAGGGCGTGCGGTGCCTGGGCACCACGCCCATTGCCCGCTCGCTGGAGAAAGCTGCCAAGGACTTCCCCGAAACGGACCAGCAGAAAGGCACCCGCGGCGTCCGCAACGTCATCATCCTCATCACCGATGGGATCGAGGCCTGCGACGAGGACCCCTGCGCAGTGAGCCGCGCCCTGCAGGCGAAAGGCATCGTGCTGAAGCCCTTCGTCATCGGGGTGGGCCTCACCGAGAATGACCGCTACGCGCTGCAGTGCGTGGGCAATTACTTCGATGCCAGCACCCCTGAGCTCTTCGAGCATGTGCTAAAGGTGGTGGTCACCCAGGCCCTGAATACCACCACGGCCCAGATCAGCCTGATGACCACCGATGGCCAGCCTTCCGAGACGGACGTGCCGGTGACGCTCTACGACCAGAAAACCGGCCAGGTCCGCTACCATCTGGTGCACACGATGAATGAACGCGGCCTCCCCGACACCCTCGCGCTTGACCCGGTGTTCACCTACCGGGTGGTGGCCCACACGCTGCCGGCCTCGATACGGGAGAACGTCACCGTGAGGCCCGGGACCCATACCATCATCGCCGTCGATGCCGGCACAGGCATCCTGAACCTGCGCACGGGCACAGGGCCCCTGGACGCGCATCCCGTCTCGTGCGTGGTGCGCAGGAAGGGCGAAATGGCCACGCTCCAGGCCCAGCCGATGGGAACGCAGCAGCGCTACCGCGTGGGCGCCTATGACCTGGAGGTCCTAACGCTGCCCCGCACCCTCATTCCGGATGTGCGCGTGGAGCAAGGGAAGACCACCGACATCACGGTGCCGCGTGCCGGCGTGCTGAATGTGACCGCCTCCGCTGCCGGTCCGGGCTCCGTGTTCCTCAGGTCCGGTGACGAGCTGCAGTGGGTGGCCGATCTCGACCCGGCATCGCCCCGCAACCAGTTCCGGCTGCAGCCCGGCACCTATCAAGTGACCTACCGCAGCGGATCGGCCCGCCGCACGGAGCTGAGCCTTGTGAAGGAGGCCCTCATCGAGAGCGGCCGCAGCGTGAACCTCAACTTCTAGCCCCGCATGAACCCCTATCCCGTACTCGACCAGAAGGACACCCGAAGCGGCTTCGGCGCAGGCCTGTTGGAACTCGGCAGGACGAACCCGCAGGTGGTGGCGCTCTGCGCCGACCTCACCGGTTCGCTGAAGATGGATGCCTTCCAGAAGGCCTTTCCCGATCGGTTCTTCCAGGTCGGCATCGCGGAAGCGAACATGATGGGGATTGCCGCCGGCCTCACCGTCGGAGGGAAGATCCCTTACACGGGCACCTTCGCCAACTTCAGCACAGGAAGGGTCTATGACCAGGTACGGCAGAGCATCGCCTATGCTGGTAAGAACGTGAAGCTATGCGCCAGTCACGCCGGGCTGACCCTCGGCGAGGACGGGGCGACCCACCAGATCCTCGAGGACATCGGTCTGATGCGCATGCTGCCCGGCATGGCCGTTGTGGTGCCGGCTGATTACAACCAGACCCGCCAGGCCACCATCGCGATCGCCGATCATGAGGGCCCGGTGTACCTCCGCTTCGGCCGGCCGAAATGGCCCGTCTTCATCCCCGAAGGCATGCCTTTCATCCTGGGCAAGGCGCAACGGCTGATCGAGGGCGCGGACGTCAGCCTCTTCGCGTGCGGGCACCTGGTGTGGCGCGCCCTGCAGGCCGCTGAGCAATTGATGGCCCAAGGCATCCGTGCCGAGGTGGTCAATGTGCACACGATCAAACCCTTGGACGAGGCGGCCATCCTAGAATCAGCAACGAAGACGGGATGCGCGGTCACCTGCGAGGAGCACAACCGCTACGGAGGCCTCGGCGATGCCGTGGCCCAGGTGCTGGCGCTGCACCGGCCTACCCCGCAGGAATTCGTCGCCGTGAACGACTCCTTCGGGGAGAGCGGGACGCCCGATCAGCTCATGACGAAATACGGGCTGGACGTCCCGGACATCGTGCGGGCCGCGCAGCGGGTGATGGCGCGGAAATGACCGGCAATGGCCGGCCGGCAGCATGAGCGACCTCACCGATGCCGAGCTGCTGGCGCTCTTCCGGGACGAAGGCACCCGGCATCGCGCGTTCAATCTGCTCGTGAACCAGTACCAGCGCAGGCTCTACGCCTTCATCCGCCGCATGGTCACCGACCATGATGAGGCGGAGGACGTGCTGCAGAACACCTTCATCAAGGCCTGGAACGGACTGGATTCCTTCCGGGGCGACGCGCAGCTGTTCAGCTGGCTCTACAGGATCGCGCACAACGAATGCCTCAATCACCTGCGCAAGCTCCGCCGCGGGCTCTTCGTCAGCAACGATGCGGTCATCGAGCGGCTCACCGCCAGCCTGGACAGCAGCGAGCACTTCAGCGGCGACCTCATCGCCCGCAAGCTGCAGGCCGCGGTGATGCGCCTGCCGGACAAGCAGCGCGCGGTGTTCACCATGAAGTACTTCGATGGGCTCAAGTACGAGGAGATGAGCGGCATTACCGGTACGAGCGTGGGAGCCCTGAAGAGCAGCTACCACATAGCGGTGAAGAAGATCGAGGCCATGCTGGCCATCGATCAAACCAAATAGGCGGATGGTGCGTCCAACCCGCAGTGCTCCAATGAGACCCCTGGCTGAGAAAGACCCGCTTGATGAGGCCCCGAAGCTGGGCTCGCTGCATGGCGCGCCAACACCGTTCAGCGTCCCTGACGGATTCTTCGATCGCTTCCCCCATCGGGTGCAGTCCATGGCCATACAGCGCCAGGCTGCACAACGGCCTGTCGCAAGGCTGCTCCCGTGGGGGCCGAAGTTGGCGCTGGCGGCCGCAGCGGTGCTGGTGGCCTTCCTGGGCGGCCGGTTCATCCTCTCCGAGGGGGCGCAGGCGCCGATTCCGACGGATACCTACGCGCTGGAGTCAGACGGGGTCATGCTGGGGTGGGACGACCCTGAAGTGCTGGCCATGGTGGCAGAGATCCCCGCGCTGGCACCACGCGTCGGCGAAGGGGTGGATGACGACGCGCTCGCCACCTACCTGGAAGAGGAGGACCTGCCCTTGGAGATGATCATCGAAGAGCTATGAAGACGCTGACCACCCTGTTCTGCACCCTGCTTGCGGTCCTCGCCCTGCCATCGCGCGCCTGGGCCCAGGAAGATGACCTTCCCCCCATCCCGCCCGAGCGGGTGAAGGAGGTGAAGGCGCAACGCACCGCCTACCTCACCACCAAGCTCGACCTCAGCAGCGAGGAGGCCCAGGTCTTCTGGCCGGTGTACAATGAATTCGATGAGGCCCGCACCAAGCTGCGGCAGGACCTGCGCCAGCTGATGCGCCCGCATAGGCAGGGCGGTGCGGCACTGACCGACGCGGAGGCTCGGCAGATCCTGAGCAAGGGTCAGGCCTTGCGCCAGCAGGAACTGAACCTTGAGCAGGACTACCAGGATCGCTTCGTGAAGGCGATCGGTGCGGTGAAGGTGGTTGATCTGCACAAAGCGGAGCGCGATTTCAATCGGGAGGTGCTGCGGCGCCTGCGCGACCGGATGGAGGAGCGACGCGAAGGCCGCCCCGCCCCCCCGGGGCGCCGTTGATACCCATGGCCGATCTTCGCAGGCCGTGATGACCCACCTGCGACGCGCATTCGAGGCCCATCTGGCGCAGACCAGCCCGACCCCCTTGGCGTTGGACATCGTGCATGCGGAGGGCTGCTGGCTTACCGACCGCTCGGGCAAGAAATACCTCGACCTGGTTGCGGGCCTTGCCGTAGCCAATGTCGGGCATCGGCACCCGGAAGTGGTCGCTGCCATCAAGGCGCAGTGCGACCGGTACCTGCACGTGATCCCTTATGGCGAGTTCATCCAGGAGCCTCAAGTGCGGTTCGCCGAACGGCTCACGGCGCTGCTGCCCGAAGGGCTCGACTGCGCCTACTTCGTCAACAGCGGCACCGAGGCCATCGAAGGCGCATTGAAGCTGGCGAAGCGGGCCACCGGTAGGACCCGGCTCATCGGGTTCCGGAGAAGCTACCACGGCAGCACCCACGGCTCGCTCAGCCTCACGGACAATGCCGCCAAGCGGCAGCGCAACCTGCCCCTGCTCCCGGATGTCGACCACCTCGCATTCAACGACCCGGATGACCTCCACCGGATCGATGAGCGGTGCGCGGCAGTGGTCGTGGAGCCCATCCAGGGCGATGCGGGTGTGCGAATCCCGGACCCGGCGTGGATGCGGGCCCTGCGCGAGCGTTGCAGCAGCGTTGGGGCCCTGCTCATCCTGGATGAGGTGCAGACCGGATTCGGCCGCACCGGCAAGCTGTTCGCCTTCGAACACATGGGCATCACACCGGACATCCTGGTCCTCGGGAAGGCCCTTGGCGGCGGCCTTCCGATGGGGGCCTTCGTAAGCTCCGCCGACCTGATGCGCCTGCTGGCCCATGACCCGGTGCTAGGGCATATCACCACCTTCGGGGGCCATCCCCTCCCCTGCGCCGCAGGCTTGGCGGCCTTGGAGGTCCTAGAGCGCGAAGGGCTCGCCGAGCGCGCACGATCCATGGGGGCCCGCTTCCGTGAGCGGCTGGTGCATCCTGCCATCCGTGAGGTGAGGGGGACCGGGCTGATGCTAGCCGTTGACCTGGGTGATGCCGATGCCGTCCAACGGGTGGTGAAGCACTGCCTGCGCGGAGGCGTGCTGGGATTCTGGTTCCTGAGCTGCCCCACCGCATTCCGCATCGCCCCCCCGCTGGTCATCACCGACCACGAGGTCGATCGAGCGTGCGAAGCCATCCTGATGGCGCTGGATGAGACCTCCCGGCCTCAATGATTGCACTGTTCTTACAATCCCGACCGGCCGGAGACCGCTCACCTGTCCTCCTGAAAACCAGCCCCATCAAGGGCTACGGCCGGTGAACCATCGGACCGGCACGGGCGGCGGTAGCAGTGGACCAGCCAACGGCGGAACAGACGGTGCCCTTCCGCGTTTATCTTGCGTCCGCTTAAACGAGCCATTCAATCCGACCCCAATAGAGGACCCATGAAACGTTCCTTACTCGCCTGTCTGACCTTGTTCGCCTTGGCTGCGCCCGCCATGGCTCAGCAACCGCTTCGCTGCGGTACCGATGAGCGCCGTGCCTGGGAGATTGCCAATGACCCCACCTATCTGCAGCGCGAAGCCGCCTTCGAGGAGGAACTGCGCCAGTTGATGGCCAGCGCCGCAACCCAGCGCGATGGCGACGAGGTCTACGTGATCCCGGTGGTGTTCCATATCCTCCACCTCGGTGGCCGGGAGAACATCAGCAACGAGCAGATCCTCGATGCGATGGAAATCCTGAATCGGGATTATGCCAAGCTGAACGACGATACGGCAACGGTGCATCCCTCCTTCCAAGAGCGTATTGCCGATATGCGCATCCAGTTCGCGCTAGCTACGAAGGACCCTGCCGGCAACTGCACCAATGGCATCGTCCGGCACCGGAGCACCGAGACCTTCCGCGGTGAATCCACGAGCAAGCTCAAGCCCTGGCCGCGCGAGAAGTACATGAACGTATGGGTGGTGAACGGCATCCTCAGCGGAGCGGCCGGCTATTTCACCTACGGGCCATGGTCTGTGCTCGATGGCATCATGCTCCTGCACAATTACTTGGGGTCCATCGGCACGAGCGCTGAATTCTCCTCGCGCGCGCTGACCCATGAGGTGGGCCACTACCTGAGCCTGGCCCACATCTGGGGAAGCAACAATGGCGTGCCCGATCCGAACACGCCCATTTGGGCCATGCAATCGGATTGCGGCGATGATGGCGTGGAGGACACCCCGCTGACCCGCGGATGGAGCGCCTGCCAATCCTCCACGAACGCAAGCCGCCCTTGGGCCGACTGCGACCGCCAGCGGTTCCGCACGCCGGTCGGAGACAGCTACGTGGATGGTATCCTGCATAACTTCGATGGCGTCACCACCTCTTCCGGGACGACCGCCCCTGGCGGCCCCATCGTCGTGGTCGATTCCATCACCTTCACCACGCCGCGCGCCCAAGGGAATGCCGCCACCGCGGTCGGCGTATCGGCCAACTCCTCCCAGTCGGGCCGCTTCGCCTTCGTTAACTGGGACGGAGGCGCGACGGACGGCGAGACGGATTACGCGAACCTCTCCGGCAGCATCAATACCGGCAAGTACTACCAGTTCTCCGTCGCTCCCGAGGTTACGCACCAGGCCACCATCCTGGGCATCAGCTTCAAGGCGTCACGCAACGATCAAGGTCCCCGCACCTTCGCGGTGCGTGCGAGCACCAACAACTACGGTTCGAACCTGACCATCGCTGGGAACGGGTTCACCGTGCAGGGCACCAATGTGGGGTTCCTGCCTGACAACACGGATGAGGCCACGGTCCAGGTGACCGTCCCCTCCAGCGGATTCATCAACCTGGAAGGCCCTGTCACCTTCCGCATCTATGGCTGGAACAGCGAGGATGGCACCGGCGCATTCGTCGTTGACGATGTCAACATCGCCGGGCGTTCCGCCACCATCGAGAACGTGGAGAACTACATGGAGTATTCGTACTGCTCCAAGATGTTCACCCCCGGCCAGCGCGACCGGGCCCGTGCTGCATTGAACTCGCCCACCTACCAGCGCGACCTGCTCTGGACCGAATCCAACCTGCAGGCCACCGGCGTTGCCGAAGGGTTCCAGCAGACCTGCGCCCCGATCGCCGATTTCTATGCCCAGGTTGATTTCGCAGGCGGCGGGCCGAGCATCCCCTACACGCCCATGACCTGCACCGGCCAGAACGTGCGCTTCATGGACAACAGCCAGCGCGCATTCCCCACTTCCTGGTCATGGACCTTCCAGGACGGCAATCCCGCGACCTCCGATCAGCGCAACCCGATCGTGCAGTTCAACTCGCGCGGCTGGAAGACCGTGACGCTGACCGTGGCCAATGACCAGGGCTCGGATTCGAAGACCAATGAATTCGCCGTCTATGTGGGCGAGTCGAGCCAGGAGACCGGTCCCTTCTTCGAGAGCTTCGAGACCCAGCAGGGCGAGAACCTCTTCCCATTCGTGTCGGCCAATCATGAGAACAACTTCAGCTCCTTCTCGCGCCATGTCGGCGGCGGTTATTCGGGCAACGCCTGCGCACGGCTGAACAGCGGCGACCGCAACCCGCTTGATCTGCTCCGCCCTGACAACATCGGCGACTATGATGAGCTGGTCTCGCCGCACATCAACATGTCCAACGCGCCTTTCGCGACGCTGAGCTTCCGCTATGCCTACAGCAGCAATACGAATGTGGTTGACAACATCACCGAGCGGCTTGTGGTTCAGTACAGCAACACCTGCGGCCGCACGTGGAACGACTTCCCCAACAACACGATCACGGGCACTGCGCTGGTGACCAACGGCAACAATACCGGCGAAGCCCCGGCACAGGATGGCTGGAAGCTAAAGACCTTCAACCTGTCAAGCTCGATGACCGGTCCGAACATGCGCTTCCGCTGGCGTTTCATCAGCAGCGGCTACTCCAACGACCTGTACATCGACGATATCAACTTCGGATCCTGGGTGGGCATGGATGAGGTGACGCGCGCAAGCTTCATCGCCGTGTTCCCGAATCCCGCCAACGACCACTTCACCCTTCAGGTGGCGGGGATGTCAACCGAAGCCACCGAGATCACCATCACGGATATGCGCGGTGCGGTGGTGTACCAGAACAAGTTCCAGCCCATGGGCGGTGCCAACATCGAGATCGGCGGTCGCACGATCGGCTTGGCCGAGGGCATGTACCTGGTGCGTGCCAGCAACAGCCTTGGCAGCAGCGTGCAGAAACTGGTGATGGAACGCTGAGCGCATCGTCAACCTTTCATAGAGAAGAGCCGCCCGATGGGCGGCTCTTCTCGTTCGGGCTGGACCGCCATGGGAGGAAGACGATCCGCCCGCGACCTGAGTGACGTCATGGATCGCAGCCGGAAGGCCCACCCAACCGCCGGGTGACCGCACCGCCCCACAAAGCGATTGCATGCCGGCGTGATGCGAAACGCTTGCAGGAGCGGAGCCCGATGCGGGTGGCTGGCATCGGGAAGGGGTCAACGCGCGCCGGCTATGACAGCAAGGCTCCGGAAGCCCAGAGGGCCCACATCAGCAGCGCGGCAAGCAGCCCGACCGCTGATAGCCGAAGTCCCCATTGCGCCCTTCTGACGCTCTTGGCGGTATACCGAAGCAGATGACGGGCCGCTCGGCGCTGCCCCCAGAGGCCGAAGACCAGGCCGTAGAAGGCCAGTACGACCGCCAAAGAGCATAGGTGCCGCGCGAAGGCCAAGGGAAGGCTGAGCGCACCGAAGACGAGCGCCACGGTGCTGAGCGGCAAGGACCTCTCTCCTTGGATCATGATGCCAGTCGCATGAGCTCGGTGTGCAGCGCCAATACCTGCGGGATAAGCAGCACGGCGCCATCGTTATTGAGCACGTGATGCGCAATGGCCAGGCGCTGCTCCTCCGTGGCCTGGCTGGCGATCCGATCGCGGACCTGCGCCTCCGATGCCCCGTCGCGGGCCATCACGCGGCGGACCCGCTCCTGCTCGGGGCATGCCACGGCCACCACCCGATCGAACCGTCGCCATCCCTCATTCTCGGCCATCACCGCTGCCTCCATCACCACGTAAGGAGGATCGAGCGCGGAGGCCCACCGCTCGAAATCGGCGCGGACCGCCGGATGCACGATTCCATTGACCGCGCGGAGGGCATCGGCATCGGTGAAGATGCGCGCTGCTAATCGCTGGCGGTCCAAGCGGCCGCTTGCGAAGAGATCCGCTCCGAAACGCTCCACCAAGGCCTGCCGCACATGCGAATCCGATTCCATGAGCTCCTTGGCCCGTGCATCAGCCGGATAGACGGGTACCCGCAGCAATTGGAGCAGCCGGGCCACCACGGACTTGCCGCTGCCTATGCCGCCGGTCAAACCAACGCGGAGCATGACGGGTCGGGGAAGGGCGCTTCCGGGCTCGCCTAAGCCTTGGCGGCCGCCTCGGTCAGCTGCATGGTGCCGTCCATGGCGATGGCCGACTTCTCGAAGCGGATCTTGACGCTGCCGTCGACCTCGAGGAGGACGGTGGTGTCATTCACCTCGGCGATCCGGCCATGGATGCCGCCGATGGTGACCACCTTCGCCCCCTTCTGGAGCGATTCGCGGAACTTCTTGGCGTCCTTGGCCTTCTTCTGCTGCGGGCGGATCATGAAGAAATAGAAGACCACCATCAGGAGGCCCATCATGATCCAGAACTGGGGGCCGCCGCCGCCGCCGGGCTGTGCCGCTTGGAGTAGGATGCTCATCGTCGTCATGGTTCAGGTGCTAGTTGCCGAGCTGTGTTTGCTTCTGGGGATCGGGGCCGACCACCTCGCCGGTGATCGTGAGCACGGTGCTGGCCGGCAGCGCATTGCTCACCACCGTCACGGTCTTGTGCTGCATGCCCGTCCTGCCCGCGCTGTCGAAGGTGACATCAATACTGCCGGAACCTCCGGGCGGTATCGGCGCCTTGGGCCAATCCTTGCCCACCGTGCAGCCGCAGGTGCTGTTGACGGCCGAGAGCACCAGAGGGCTGCCGCCCGTGTTGGTGAATGTGAACCGCTGCTGCACCTTGGCGCCCTGCACCACCTTGCCCATGTCGGCCTGCGTGGCATCGAAGGTGATGCGGGGGTAGTCCTCCGCATCGAGCTTCTCGTAGCCCGATGCCGGGAAGTTGAGGTCCTCGGTGGTGACCTCGCCTCGCTCGCTGTGATCGGTGAGGAAGCAGCCGCTGAGGAGCGCAGCCAGCAGCACTGCCAAGATGCCCGCTCCGCCGTGCACGCGGCCGATCATGCACGCGAGGCAACCCAGCGGACCGCCCGCGGGAAAGGGTCCCAGGCGATGCTGGCGATCGGCTTTGCACGCGTGCATGGATGACCCTTTCATCGGTTCAGCTCTCCAGCAGCCCTCTGCCCACCTTCCGTATGCGACCGTCAGCCCTGAGCTCGACGAACAGCTTGTCGAGCACGCCATTGATGAAGTTCTTGCTCTTCGGGGTGCTGTATGCCTTGGCGATCTCGATATACTCGTTGAGGGTCACCTTCACCGGGATCTGGTCGAATGTGCGGACCTCCGCGAGCGCCATCTTCATGAGGATCATGTCGGTGTAGGCGATGCGGTCGGCCTCCCAATTGCTCGCCTTCGCCGCGATGAGGGCCTCATGCTCGTCACTGAATGCAATGCTGGCGCGGAAAAGATCATTCACGAAGCCGCGCTCCTCTGCGGGGTCCTGGGTGATGGCACTCAAGGCCTGGGGCCCACCGCCATCCTGGCGCCACTGCTCCAGCACCCGTTTCACGAGGCCTGCGGCCAGGTCCAGGTCCTCGAGCCAATAGATGCTCCTGGCCTCGTATACATCCTGCAGGGACTCGCTGTTGGCCACCTGCTCGCTGAAGAGTTCCACGACGAAGGCCCTGTCCTTGGTGAAGGAGGTGGCCGGCTCCGCCATGTAGGCCTTGTAGGCTTCACTCTCCTCGATGGCCTTGAACAAGGCCATGAACAGCTCGTGATGGCCCACCCAGCTGATCCTGCGCTTCTCGCACTCCGCCCGCAGCGCCTCGCTCTCGGCAACCCCGGTGATGAGGGCATTCTCCACGAAACGCCGGTTGGGATTGAGGTCCTCCGGCGTTGGCAGCCGCTTCTTCCTCCGCTCCTCCATGCGCAGCTCAGCCACGTGCCGCAGCTCACCGAGGACGAGCATCAGGGAGAGGTACAGGTCGTGCACCCGGTCGATGCCCTGGTAGAGCTCTTTCTCCAAGCGTGAAGTGGTCGCCGGGTCGCCCTGCCAGTAGGCATAGAGCGCCTGATAGACCTTGATGCGCAGATAACGGCGGTTGAGCATGCTGATGGACCCGCGATGCGTGGCTCAGAATCGGAGGCCTGCCTCGCGCATGCTGCTGATGCGATGCTCCGCGGCCTGGTTGGCGGCCAGGTAAGTGGGGATGCCGAGCTCGGCGCTGGCCTTGAAAATGCGCCGGGCGGTATCGTAGATGCCCTCGGTCTGCCGGAGGGCGGCCTTGCGGTTGTAGCCCTTCCGCTCCCAGGCGCAATTGATGATTCCGCCCGCATTCACGAGGAAGTCGGGGGCGTACAGGATCCCCTTCTCCATCACGGCCTTGCCGTGCTCCCCCTCATCCTCCAGCTGGTTGTTGGCGGCCCCGCAGATGACGCTGCACTTGAGGCGCTTGAGCGTGCCGTCGTTGACCGTGGCACCGAGGGCGCATGGCGAATAGATGTCCACATCGAGGTCGTACACCGAGTCGGAGGCCACGATCTCCACGGCAGGGTGCTCCGCCTTGATCGCTGCGAGCTTGTCGTCGTGGATATCCGTGAGGTACACCTTGGCGCCCTCCTTCACGAGGTGGCCGACGAGGTACCGCCCCACATTGCCCGCGCCCTGCACGGACACCTTGCGGCCGCTGAGTTCCTCGGATCCGAAGGCCTGCTTGGCCGCGGCCTTCATGCCGCAATACACGCCATAGGCGGTAACGGGGCTAGGGTCGCCGCTGCCGCCCATCTCCTCGGGAAGGCCCGCCACGTACCTGGTCTCCTTGAGGATGTTCACCATCTCCGTGGTGCTCATCCCCACATCCTCCGCTGTGATGTAGCGGCCATTGAGGCTCTCGACGAAGCGGCCGAAGCGGCGGAACATGGCCTCCGTCTTCTGAGTGCGTGCATCGCCGATGATCACGGCCTTGCCGCCGCCCAGGTCCAGGCCGGCCAGCGAACTCTTGTACGACATACCGCGACTGAGGCGCAGCACATCGTTGAGCGCCTCCGCCTCGGTGGTGTAGGGCCACATGCGGGTGCCGCCGAGCGCGGGGCCTAGGGTGGTATCGTGGATGGCGATGATGGCGCGCAGGCCGGTGGCGCGATCGTAGCAGAAGAGGACCTCCTCGTGATCGTGCTGCTCCATCCGGCTCAGCACCAGCTGGTGAGCCGAGGACTTGGTTGCGGTGGTGACCATGCTAGTTGCGGGACTGCGTTTGGATTGGATCCGGCGGAAGTACAGGGAGCAGAATGCCCTTGATGGGTCCGGTCAACCGGTCAAAGCACCCCTTCGCCCTTCCCCCGCCGCCTACCTTTGGCGCCCTTTGATTTGGCCGGGCGCTGCTGGAAGGCGGCCAAAAGTAGGAAGTTCCCACCCGAGGCGATGCGACCGCTCCTCAAGCTCAATCCCTACTTCGCCAAGTACCGCTGGCACTTGGTGCTGGGAACCGCCTTCATCGCGCTCAGCAACCTCTTCGCCGTGTATGCCCCGCAGGTGGTTCGGGAGGCCATCGACCTCATCACGGCCGGTTTCCGCCAGATGGAGCTGCCGGTGGACCAGCGTTCACTGGCCGTGCCGAGGATGCTGGAGCGCTGGTTGGGCTGGACCGGCATCGACCTGGCCGACCGGGTGCAGCAGCTGGGCGATGGTGGGCAGATCGCCAGCACCATCGCCTGGCTTTCGGCCGTGCTGGCCGTGCTTTATCTGGCGCTGGCACTGCTCAAGGGATTCTTCATGTTCCTCATGCGGCAGACCATCATCGTGGTGAGCCGCTTGATCGAATACGACATGAAGAACGATGTCTACGCCCATTACCAGCGGCTCGACCGCTCGTTCTACAAGCGCAACAGCACCGGCGACCTCATGAACCGGATCAGCGAGGACGTGGGAAAGGTGCGGATGTACCTGGGTCCCGCCGTGATGTACACGATCAACCTGGTGGTCCTGTTCATCATGTGCATCGGCTTCATGCTGCACGTGAATGCCGAGCTCACGCTCTGGACGCTGGCCCCGCTGCCACTGATGAGCATCGTGATCTATTACGTGAGCGACGTGATCAACCGCCGCAGCACGGAGGTGCAGGAGCAGCAGAGCAGGCTGAGCACCCTGGCCCAGGAGAGCTTCAGCGGCATCCAGGTGCTGAAGGCCCATGCCAAGGAGCCCATGGCCGTGGGGCGCTTCGGCGAAGCGGCGGCGGAATACCGTCGGCGCAGCCTGGCACAGGCCAGGGTGGATGCGCTCTTCATGCCTGCCATCATGCTGCTCATCGGCCTGAGCACCGTGCTCACCATCCTCATCGGCGGCTTGAAGCTCATCCAGGGCGACCCCACGGTGAGCGTGGGCAACATCGCCGAATTCGTCATCTATGTGAACATGCTCACCTGGCCCTTTGCCTCGGTGGGCTGGGTCACCTCCCTGATCCAGCAGGCGTCGGCCAGCATGGAGCGCATCGACGAGTTCATGCGCACGGCCCCTGTCATCGTCGATGACGCGGATGAACTGAAGGAGGTGCAGGGCGCCATCACCTTCTGCAACGTCACCTTCACCTATCCTGACACGGGCATCACCGCACTGCGCGAGGTCTCCTTCCATGTGCCAGCGGGCGGCACGTTGGCCGTGGTGGGTCATACCGGAAGCGGCAAAAGCACGCTCATGGACCTCATCGGACGCCTCTACGACCCCAGCGAAGGCCAGGTGCTGATCGATGGCGTGGACGCACGCCGCATCCGCCTGGACCGCTTGCGCAAGCAGCTGGGCAGCGTACCGCAGGATGTCTTCCTCTTCAGCGACACCATCCGGAACAACATCGCCTTCCGGCTGGACGAGGATGATGCGGTGGATGAACGCGTGGCCCAGGCCGCACGGGCCGCCCAGGTGCACCAGGACATCCTGGGCTTCCCGAAGGGCTATGGCACCGTGCTCGGCGAGCGCGGCATCACCCTCAGCGGCGGCCAGAAGCAGCGCGTGAGCATCGCGCGGGCCATCATCGGACGGCCGCGCATCCTGCTCTTTGACGATGCGCTCAGCGCTGTGGATACCGCCACCGAGGAGGCCATCCTGCGCGAGCTGCGCGGCGTGATGCGGGGACGCACCACCGTCATCGTCAGCCATAGGATCAGCGCGGTGCGGGATGCGGACCGCATCCTGGTGCTCGAGCATGGCCGGGTGGCAGAGGAGGGCACGCATGCCGAGCTCATCGCCCACGGCGGCATCTACCGCAAGCTGCACGAGGAGCAGCTCCTGGAGGAGGCCCGCACGCTGTCGGGGCGCGCCGAATGACCCGTGCTGCGATCTTCGCCCCATCGCCTTGGCCACCAGGCAGGGCGGGAAAGCCATGGAGAATGCGATGAAGGTTGGGGTGATCGGGGCCGGCACCATGGGCAGCGGAATCGCCCAGGTCGCTGCTCAAGCCGGTCACCCGGTGGTGCTCTATGATACCCGGCGCGAAGCCGTTGACAAGGCCTTGGCCGCCCTGCGCACATCGCTCGGGAAACTGGTGGAGAAGGGCCGGCTCACCGATGAGCAGGCCAAGGGCATCCACGCACGCATCCTACCCGCCTCCGACCTGAAGGAGCTGCGGGGCTGCGGGCTGGTGATCGAAGCCATTGTGGAGGACCTCAGTGTCAAGCAGCGCTTGTTCGCGGACCTGGAGGCCATCGTCGATCCCGCCTGCGTGCTGGCCACCAACACCTCCTCGCTGTCGGTGACCGCCATCGCGGGCGGAAGCAAATGGCCGCATCGGATCATCGGCCTGCATTTCTTCAACCCCGCTCCCATCCTGCCCCTTGTGGAGGTCGTACCCGGACTGGTCACGGACGCGGCCATAACGGCGAAGGCAGTCGACCTCATGCACGGCTGGGGCAAGGTGCCCGTGGCCTGCAAGGACACGCCGGGATTCATCGTCAACCGGGTGGCTCGCCCCTATTACGGGGAGAGCATCAGGCTGTTCGAGGAAGGCGTTGCCGATATGCCCACCATCGATGCGGCATTGCGGACCTATGGCGGCTTCCGCATGGGGCCCTTCGAGCTCATGGACCTCATCGGCAACGATGTCAATTTCACCGTGACGAGGACGGTGTGGCAGGCCTTCTTCCACGAGCCGCGGTACAAGCCGAGCCTCACGCAGCAAAGACAGGTGGAAAGCGGCCGGCTGGGCCGGAAAACCGGCCAGGGTTACTACAGCTATGCGGAAGGCACCACCACACCCTCGCCCGCCGTGGACCCGGGGCTGGGGAACGCCATCGTGGAGCGGGTGGTGGCCATGCTCATCAACGAAGCGGCCGATGCGCTATTCTGGGGCGTCGCTACCGCTCAGGACATCGACATGGCCATGACCAAGGGGGTGAACTACCCCAAGGGGCTCCTCGTCTGGGCCGATGAGCAGGGCGCTGCCCACTGGCTGACCGTACTGGAGCGCCTTCAGGCGGAATACCGCGAGGAACGCTACCGTCCCTCCCCCCTGCTCCGACGGCTCGCCCATGCAGGGGGCCGGTTCCATAGCTGAACCGGCAATCCGCCCTTTCACAATTTTTTCCACCGAGTTATTTTCCATGGAATTCATCTGGCTAACTTCGCACCCCAAATCCAACCCCAAACACCGTCATGAATTTCCGTGTCCTCCCCTTGGTCGCCATTGCGACCGCGTTCGTAGCGTGCGGCCCCTCCGAAGCGGAGAAGCAGGCCGCCCGTGAAAAGGCCATCGCTGACAGCATCGCTGCAGCCGCAGCTGCCGAGCACAAATACATCGTCGATGCTGCCAACAGCGTGATCAACTGGGCGGGCAATGTCACGGGCCCGGCCCCTTATGGCCACTTCGGCACCATCAGCCTGAACAGCGGTGAGTTCACCGTGCAGGGCGGCGTGCTGAAGGCCGGGAGCTTCGAGGTGAACATGACCTCGATCAACCCCATGGACGATGGTTACCAACCGGAGGGCTCCAAGCAGGGCACCAAGAGCCAGCTCATCGGCCACCTGAGCACCGCAGACTTCTTCGACAGCGGCAATCATCCCACCGCCAAGCTGACCATCACCGGCGGCAGCGGCAACTCCGCCACGGGCGACCTGACGATCCGCGGCACGACCAACTCGGAGACCATCACCGACATCGTGATCACCGAGAATGCCGACGGCTCTGTGAAGGCCACCGGCAAGCTGGTGTTCGACCGCCAGAAGTACGGCGTGGCCTGGAAGCACTTCATGAAGGATGCGATCCTGGCGGACAACATCGAACTGGCCGTTGAACTGAACGGCAAGGCCGCCCAGTAAACGGTTGGTGAAAGAGGGGAGCGCTCGCCGCAAGGCGGGCGCTTCTCTTTTTCAGCCCTGGCTGATGGCCCTGGCCAGCCAGTCATTCAAGGGCCGCATGGCCTGCCAATGCGCCATGAGGTCGTCCATGAGCTTGGCATCGGTCACCCGCTTGGCGGGCAGCTCTGCGGCCACATAGAACTGCTTGTTGGCGATGAGGGGCTCCTTTGCCGCTAGCGCCTTGAATTCGGCCCGCAGCACCTTGTTCGCCTCGCCCTGCACCTCCTTGAACAGCGCCAGGAACGGCTTTCCGCTGATGGCCTTCCGGAAGCCCTTCCCATCCCTGGCGATGCCCTCCCGGATGGCGAGCAGCTGCTCCTTGTCGGGCATGTAGGAGCCGCCGTAGAACTTGACGCTCTCTGGCCCCAAGGCGAAGTAGAGGCCCGGCACCGAATGGTCCTTGCGGCCTGCGGATGAGATGATGGCCGATGCCTCGAGCTTGTATGGCGTCTTGTCCCTGCTGAAGCGGATGTCCTTATTGATGCGGAAGATGGCCTCCTTGGGTGAGATGGCCACGGACTTATCGAGCCTGGCGATGCGCGCGATCGCCTCCGCGACGAAGGCCTCGAAGGGCTGCTTCACGGCCTGCTCGTAGCGCTTGCGGTTGGCATCGAACCACTCCTTGTTGTTGTTCTTCGCCAGATCCATGAAGAACCGGTTGAAGTCGGCGGTGAACCAGGCCATCGTCGGAGATTTGCCACCAAGTTAGAGGCGCCGCGATGCACGAACCGGACCGAACCCCGCACGGGCTGATGATGAGCTCACCGATCGGGGTGCTGTGGATCGCGAGCGATGGCCGATGCATCACGCAGCTCGTCTTCGATCCAGCGGAGGCCCTTCCTTCCTCCCCTACGCCATTGCTGCGCGAGGCGGAGCGGCAGCTGCACGCCTATTTCACCGGTCATCTCCGCTCCTTTGAACTGCCATTGGCCGGATATGGGACACCCTTCCAGCGAAGCGTCTGGCAAGCGGTGGCGGCCATTCCCTGGGGTGCCACGCTGAGCTACCGGGCTCTGGCCGAACGCATCGGGGCAAGCACCGGGGCCCGTGCCGTGGGCGCAGCGAACGGCGCCAATCCGCTGCCGATCCTGGTGCCCTGCCATCGCGTGGTGGGGCGATCGGGCGAGCTCACGGGCTACGTGGGCGGCCTAGGGCGGAAGCAGTGGCTGCTGCGGCACGAGGGGGCGATTGCTGCGGGTCTTTTCGACGGCCCGCAATGAACCATCCACGGGGGTGCGTGTACCGCTTGGCCAAAATCGCTGCCATGACCGGACGCCGCCTTGTGCCATTGCTCGCCTTCGCCATCGCCCATCCTGCCCGCCCCCAGGCCATGGGCAACCTCATGTACGAATCAGCCAGCCGCATGTGGCTGCAGCAGGCCGAGCAGCCCGTGAGGGCCTCGATCCAGGGAAATCTGCTCGTGCTCGAGGTGAATGCCATGATGAACATGCGCGCCGACAGCTACCTGGCCATTTTCCATGTGACACAGCTCGGGCAGAGCGCCGAGGAAGCCGACAGCCTGATGACCGCGCGCGTCGAAGCCATGGTCCAACGGGTGAAGGAGCACGGCGTGAAGGAAGCCGACGTATTCACCGACATGCTCTCCTTCGTGCCCGTGTACGAATTGGAGGCCACACGGAAGCTCTTCAGCAAGACCTATCAGGAAGTGCCGGCGGGCTTCGAGATCCAGAAGAACATCCACATCCGGTTCCGCGATGCCCGAATACTGGACAAGCTCGTGACGGCCGCCGCGAAGGAGGAGATCTACGACCTGGTGAAGGTGGACTTCTTCGTGGCCGACCAGAGCGCCTGCTACGATACGCTGCGGCTGTTCGCGAATCGGCTGATGCAGCAGAAGGTCGATCAGTTCGCCAAGCTCGGGCTCAAGGTGGGCGAGAGCCATCGGCTCGCCTCGGAGCAGAACGGCGCCCACTTCCCGCTGGACCGCTATGCCGCCTACCAGAGCCGGGTGCAGACGAGCCTGAACAGCAGGCGAAAAGGACAGGCCGTGAACGACGTGCGCAAGCCGAGCGGCTTCTTCTACAACAAGGTGCCGTATGGGCGGTTCGATATCGTGCTGCACGCCGAGATCACCGAGCCACCGGTGCAGTACACGTACAACCTCACGCTGCAGTGCCAGCTCCCTGAGGGATTCCCCAGGAAGGAGGCCAAGGACATCGTGAAGTACGTGTGGATCACGGACAAGGGCGAGATGAAGGAACTGAAGCTGTGATCGGTTACCCATTGCAGGGACGTGCATTGCTCGCCTACAACTCCGCGCATGCTCGCTCTGCTCCTCGCCGCCACCACCGCTGCCCCACCCTACGATCAGCTCAGGCGCTCCATCGAGGAACGCCGGAGCGCCTTCCAGGAACGCTACGCCTGCGCCGACAGCGCGGGCCAGGCCCGGATGGTCGACAGCGCCCGCGCCTACCTCTTCGCCCGCATCACGCTCGACATCCTCCCCGCCTGGCATGGCACGCGCTGGGATTTCAACGGCACCACGCGTACGCCCGGGCAAGGCGCCATCGCCTGCGGCTACTTCGTGAACACGGTGCTGCAGGATGCCGGCTTCCGGCTGCCGCGCATCAAGTGGTCGCAAATGGCCAGCGAGCCGATCACCGTGAAGACCTGCCATGCGATCAAGCGCTTCCGAAGCAGGCCGGTGAGCGAGGTGGAAGCCTACCTGCGCGAGCAGGGCGACGGGCTGTACAAGGTGGGGCTCGACAACCACGTGGGCTTCATCGTGGTGCGCGGCGGAACGGCGCGCTTCGTCCACAGCAGCTACTACCATCCGGGGTCGGGCGTGATGAGCGAGCCGCTCGATGGCCATAACCCACTGGCGCATTCGCGTTACCGCATCGTGGGGAAGCTGCTCGGCGATGCCATGGTGAGGGCGTGGCTCAGCGGCATGGACCTCTCCGGGCTTCGTTGAGCGCGGATTAGCTTCGCTCCATGGATGCCGCGTCCGCCTTCGCCGCCAACCGAGCGCTCTGGAACGCCCGCGTTCCGCACCACCTCGCCTCCCGGATGTACGACCTGGATGGCTTCATCGCAGGGAAGAACCCGCTCACGGCCATCGAGCTGGAACTCCTCGGCGATGTCAAGGGCAAGCGCATCCTGCATCTGCAGTGCCACTTCGGACAGGATACGCTGAGCCTTGCGCGCATGGGCGCCGATGCCACCGGGCTCGACATCTCCGATGCCGCGCTGGACGAGGCCCGGAAGCTCACCGAGCGCTGCGGCCTGAAGGCCGATTGGGTGCTGAGCAACGTGGCGGAGCATGTGCCCGAGCTTGATGAGCGGTTCGACCTCGTGTTCACCAGCTATGGGACCATCGGCTGGCTGCCCGACCTGAAGCCATGGGCAGCGAACATCAAGCGCTACCTGAAGCCAGGCGGCCGCTTCGTCTTCGTGGAGTTCCACCCTGCAGTGTGGATGTTCGACAATGACTTCACCCACGTGCGGTACTCGTACTTCAACCGCGAGACGATCGTGGAGGAGGAGCAGGGCACCTACGCCGATCGGGGCGCGGACATCCGGCTCACCTCCTACAGCTGGAACCACAGCCTTGGCGAGGTGCTCACCGTGCTGCTCGATGAAGGCCTTGTGCCGGAGCGCTTCACGGAGCTCGATGGCTCGCCGCACGATTGCTTCCAGGGTACCGTGCGCGGCGACGACGGGCTGTACCGGATCAAGGACATGGAAGGGAAGATCCCGATGGTGTACGGGTTGCGCGCGGCGAAGGCGTATTAGGCTCTTCCACAGCGCGCTGTTGGCCAAGGGATCGCCGGGCGGGGCGGCGGCGGCGATCGCCTTCGCTCCTTTGCGCGCATGGCGCTGAGCCGCTTCTGGACCTTCATGCTGGTGCTGAGCATCGGCTATGTGCTGGTGATGCTGGCCATGGGCCGGCAGTACAGCCTGGGCATGCTGGTGAACGGCAAGCAGGGCGAGGCCTTGGTGGTGAACGAACTCGATACCGCCGCCCTGCAGGGCACGGCCTTCCTCGCAGCCATCCGTGCAGCAGGCGATGCCGGGCTGGAGGTGAAGGGCGACCGCTATGCGCTGAACGGGACAGGGACCCTCAGAGTGACGCGCGGCAAGCAGCCGGCCGACGGCCTCTTCGCCACCTGCCGCAACACCATCATGGACCTATGGCTGCCATTGATCGGCTACCTCACCTTCTTCTGCGGCCTGCTCAACCTGCTGGTCGATTCGCGCGCCATGGAGAAGGTGGCGCATGTGCTCTCCCCCGCCTTCCACCGCGTGTTCCCTGACCTCCGCAAGGACCACCCGGCCTACGGCTTCATGACGCTCAACTTCGCGGCCAACTTCCTGGGCCTCGACAGCGCCGCCACGCCCTTCGGCCTGAAGGCCATGGAGAGCATGCAGGAGGACAACCCGCAGAAGGACCGGGCCACCAACAGCCAGATCATGTTCCTGTGCCTGCATGCCGCAGGCCTCACGCTGCTGCCCACAAGCATCATCGGCTACCGGGCGGCCCAGGGTGCCGCCAACCCGGCCGACATCATGGTGCCCACGATCATCACCAGCTTCGTGGGCACCCTGGCGGCCCTGTTCATGGTGGCGGCCCGACAGCGCATCAGCCTCTTCAATTGGCCGGTGATGCTGGGCGTGCTGGGCATCAGCGCCATCATCGGGGGCCTCATGGCCTACATCGGCTCGCTGGCCGGCGCCGCCAAGTTCCACTTCACGGACAACCTCAGCAACGGCATGCTGCTCACCATCATCGGGCTTGTGGTGGGCTACGCATTCCTGGTGGAACGCTACTTCCGAGACAAGGGCACCAACATCTTCGACAGCTTCGTGCACGGGGCCAAGGACGGCTTCACCACGGGCCTCCGGGTGCTCCCCTACATGCTCGCCATGCTGGCCGCCCTGAGCATCTTCCGCAACAGCGGGCTCATGGGCATCGTGATGGACGGCCTCTCGTGGGCCATGGCCGGGGCGGGCGTGAGCAAGGAGATCATCGACGCCATACCCGTCGCGCTCATGCGCCCTTTCAGCGCTGGCGGCTCGCGCGGATTCATGCTCGATGCCATGAAGACCTACGGCCCGGACAGCCTGACCGGCATGCTCAGCTGCCTCTTCCAGGGCGCGGCGGAGACCACCTTCTATGTGGTGGCGCTGTACTTCGGCAGCGTGAACGTGAAGGACACGCGGTACACGCTGGGCATCATGCTGCTGGCCGACCTGGTCTGCGTGATCACGGCCATCTTCGTGGTGCGGCTCTACCTCTAGCCGGCCCTCGGCGCAGCAGGCAGGATTGACGACCTTCGCGGGATGGAGACCACGAAACGCGCCGTTACCGCGGTGCTCGATGGAGCGCCCTACCGTACGGTGCTCACCGCCCGAGGCATCACCGCCGTCGCCGACGAACCGGCCGAGCACGGCGGGCAGGACCAAGGGCTGCGTCCGCATGAACTGCTCCTGAGCGCACTCGCCAGCTGCACGGCCATCACCCTGCGCATGTACGCCGGCCGCAAGCAGTGGGACACCGGGGGCATCACCGTGCAGGCCACGCTGGAGCGTACCCAGACCGGACGCGCGGTGGAAAGCCGGATCCACCTGGAGATCGGCTTCGGGAGGGAAATGCCGACGGACCAGCGCGAACGCCTCCTGCAGATCGCAAGCGCCTGCCCGGTGCACCGCACGCTGGAGAGCCCCATCCACCTGACGAGCAGCCTGACACCATGAGCAAGGAGCACACCTACACCAACGGGGAGATCACCATCATCTGGAAGAAGGACCTGTGCATCCACAGCACACGGTGCTGGCGAGAGCTGGGCACCGTATTCCAGCCCGGCAAACGTCCGTGGATCAAGCCGGAGGGCGCCTCCACGGACGCGATCTGCGCACAGGTGGAACGCTGCCCGAGCGGCGCGCTAACCTTTCGCATGAGCGATGGCACCGAGGCCCAGGGGCGCGCGTCCGATGCCTCACTGCGTGTGGAGGTGAGTCCTGATGGCCCCCTGCTGGTGAAGGGCCCCTGCACCGTGGTGCATCCGGACGGCCGCGCAGAGGAGCGCGAGCGCAACACGGCCCTGTGCCGGTGCGGGGCCTCGGCCAACAAGCCCTATTGCGACGGATCCCATCGCCGAACCGGCTTCTCCGACGGCGCCGGCCGCTGACCGCCGCCAGGCGGTTACTGACCTTCAGCATGACACCGGCACGCGAGGGGGCTACCTTTGCCCCCAGCACTTCCCGCATGTTCGCCCAGGATCCGAAGCACGTGCCCCTTACCCCCGCCCAGAAGGCGAGGCGCATCAATCTGAACCCTGACCTGTACGGCACTTTCGCCGAGATCGGCGCAGGGCAGGAAACGGTGCGCCATTTCTTCCGCGCCGGTGGGGCCTCCCAGACCATCGCCAAGGCGATGAGCGCCTACGACAAGGACTTCAGCAACGCCATCTACGGACCGGAGCCAGGCAACCGCTTCGTCTGTGAGAGCCGGCTGAAGAACATGCTACGGCACGAGTACGGGCTGATCATCGACCGCCTGAACCGCCAGGACCACCCCTCGAAGCGCTTCTTCACCTTCGCCAACACCGTTACCACCAGCACCTTCGAACGGCCGCACAGCGGTCACGGCTGGCTGGGCGTGCGCTTCCAGACCGCTCCAGACCAGCCCACCAGCGACGTGATCCTGCACTTCCGGCTCCACGACCCGGACATCAGCCTGCAGCAGGAGTGCATCGGCGTGCTGGGCGTGAACCTCCTCTTCGCTGCCGTGACGGATTGGGACAAGCCCGGCCAGATCATGGACTCGCTCTACGACAATGTGAGCCGGCACGTGGTGGAGATCGACATGATCCAGATGAACGGACCGGCGTTCCGTACCGTGGACAACCGGCTGCTCAGCCTGCAGCTGGTGAAGCGCGGCTTCACCGACGCCGTGCTCTTCGGCCCCGATGGGCAGAACCTGCAAGCCAGCGAGACGCTCTACAAGAAGAACATCCTGGCCATCCGCGGCAGCTTCCGGCCCGTCACCAAGGTGAACATCGACATGATCATGAACGGCTACAACATGTTCATCAAGGAGCAGAAGGTAGACCGTCAGAACCTGCAGGTGCTCTTCGAGATCACCCTGAGCAACCTGAAGAGCGACACCGGCGATGTGGACGAGAAGGACTTCATCGACAGGGCCGACATCCTCTGTTCCCTGGGGCAGACGGTGCTGATCAGCAACTACCAGGAGTACTACAAGCTGGTGGAGTACTTCAGCCGGTACACCAAGGCGCGCATGGGCCTGATCATGGGCGTGAACAACCTGGTGGAGGTCTTCGACGAGAAGTACTACCGCCACCTGAACGGCGGGGTGCTGGAGGCCTTCGGCATCCTGTTCCACCGCGACCTGAAGATCTACGTGTATCCCAGCCGGCCGAGCAACACGGCGGAGATCATGACCACCGTGAACATGCCGGTGCATCCGCGCATGCGCCCGCTCTACGATTACCTGCTCTTCAACAAGCGGCTGGTGGACATCGAGAACTACGACCCCAACGTGCTGCACATCTTCAGCAAGCAGGTGCTCGACATGATCAGGGGCGGCCACAAGGGCTGGGAGAGCATGGTGCCCCCCTACGTGGATAACATGATCAAGGACAATCAGCTGTTCGGCTACCGGCCGGTGCAGGAGGGCGCCAAGGCCTGATCGTTACCTGCCGGTGCTTGCAGAATTGCAGTGGGTGATGCGCAGGTCCGTCATGGCATGGATCGGAGCGGTCCTGCTCCTTGCGGGTCGCGTGGAGGCTCAGCCTGCCGGACGAAGCGGGGGTGCAGCAGGCCCTGGCGCCACCATCGCGCAACGCTTCGCACCGCCTTCCGGATTCCAGCGGCTGCCCGTCGATGCGGGATCCTTCGGAAGCTCCCTGCGCCACCTGCCCCTGAAGCCGGAGGGGGCACCGGTGCTCCTCCATGACGGACGCCTGAAGGCCCGCCAGGACGTGCATGCCGCCGTTGTGGACAGTGAGCTGGGGCGGAAGGACCTGCAGCAATGCGCGGATGCGGTGATGCGCCTCCGGGCTGAATACCTGTACCGGTCCGGACAGGAGGATGCCATCGCATTCGATTTCACCAGCGGATTCAGGGCCGAATGGGTGCGCTGGCGCCGCGGCGAGCGGATCCGGGTGACGGGCAACCGCTGCGCTTGGGTGCATGGCGCCGCTCCGGACTCCTCCCATGCCCAGCTGATGCGGTACCTCGATGCGGTGTTCACCTACGCGGGGACCCTCTCGCTGGCCCGCGAGCTCAAGCGCGCGTCACCGGCGCCTCCGGACGCCGGCGACCTGCGCATCGGCGATGTGTTCATCCAAGGGGGCTCGCCTGGCCACGCTGTGCTTGTGGTGGATGCCGCGCGGCATGCCGACGGCCGCCTGGCCTTCCTCCTGGCCCAGGGCTACATGCCCGCGCAGGAGATCCATGTACTGCGCAATGCCCGCCAGCCGGACCTGGGCGCCTGGTATCTCCTGCACGGCGAGGCGCGGCTCCACACCCCGGAGTGGACCTTCGATTGGAGCCACCGCAGGCGCTGGCCCTGAGCCTCGGTTATCTTGGCCCGCAGCGCCATCCATGCTTCCCCGCGCAAAGCCTGAGCCCAAGCCCCGCCTCCGAGACCGGCACCTGAGGGCCTACCCCTACCCGTACACGGCCTGGCTGGCGCTGAGCAGCGACCCGGACAACACCACCATCGCGGACTGGAACGAGCTGAACGCCGCCATCTGGCAGGAACTCGGGCTGCCCTTCGGTGACACGGTCTTCCTGCGTTCGTACAACCGGAACCTTCCCGACCAGGTGGACGCGCACCGGCACCCGGAGATTCTGCAGGCCCACCCCCACGACACCCTCCATACCTGGGGGGACTACATGTGGGCCGGTGCCAAGGCCTTCGACCGGGCCGATGCAGAGGAAGCCTTGGCGATGATGCGCCACCTGGGCCTGCAGCCCCGGGTATGGGTGGATCACAGCATGTTCCCCGGCAACATGCTGCACAACAGCCGGCAGGGCTCCTTCCCGCGCATCGTGGATGCCTCCGGGCACGTGTACCCCAACCCCCTCTACACGCTCGACCTCGTGCGGCAGGCCGGCATCCGGTACCTGTGGGACGGGACGATCACACCGGTGCTGGGGCAGGACAGGCCGCTCTCGCGCTGGAAGGTGCACCGTGCGCACGGCCGCCAGCTCACGCGCTCGGTGAGCAACTACACCAAGTACATGGTGAGCAAGGCGCTCGGCGTCGGCACCGGCTTCCGAGCGCAATTCCGCGACAATGCCGCCTACCGACCCCATCGCTTCCCCGATGGCAGCATGCTCTACACCTTCCAGCGCCATGGCACCTGGGAGGAGGCCGACATCGACGGCCTGGGGCGGCTGCTCTCCGGCGAGCGGCTCGATCAGCTGGCCCGCCATGGCGGCACCTGCATCCTCTACACCCACCTGGGCAAGCGACGCGTGTACCGCGTGGGCGAGCCCCGGCACATCCCCGAGCACAGCATGGCCTCGCTACGGGGCCTTGCCGAGCGGTGGCACAAGGGCCGCATCCAGCTGTCCTCGGTCTCGCACCTCCTGGATTACCTGGTGCTGCGCGACCACGTCCGCGTGGACCATGAGGCCCGCACCGTTTCGTTCGTTCCGGACGGCATCGCCTTCGAGCGCATCGATGCAGCGGCGCTGCGCGGCCATCGTTTCACGCTGCGCGGCATCAACCCCGGCCAGGTGACCGTGCAGGGGCCCGATGGCCCGCTCCAGCCGCGGATCGATGCCCACGCTCACGGATGGTTCACCCTTGATTTCAGCTGATGCCGGCCTCAGGGAACATCGTGCTGCTCTGCAACCTCTCCCAGGAGAGCCAGTTGCTGGCCCGGCGACTGGTGCAGGACGGGCTGCGACTCTCGCTCATCGTGTGCGAAGCACCGCCGGTGCAGGTGCCCTACTCCCCCGCCTCGCGCTTGATGCGCGCGTTGGTGGGTCACCGCCTGATGAACATGGTGGGCCAGGCCTTGCTGCATGAGGAGGACCGCGCCACCCTGCGCTGGGAAGAGGCCATGAAGGAACGGGCCGACCGGATCGCACAGCCCGCCTATGCGGCGATCGTGGCGGGAAAGGGATGGCCTGCAAGCGTGGCCCGCGTGGAAGTCGATTCCATCAATGAGCCGGCCGTGGTGGATCGGGTGCGCGCAGCAGAGCCGGACCTGCTGGCCGTGCTGGGAACCCGGCTGCTGCGCGAACCCTTGATCGGCGTGCCCCGGCGAGGCGCCATCAATGCGCACACCTCCCTGCTGCCGGAATACCGCGGCACGCGGCCGGAATTCTGGCAGTGCATCCGTCAGGACAAGGACCACATCGGCGTCACCTTCCACCTCATCACCCCGCGGGTCGATGAAGGGGACATCCTGCGGCAGATTCCGGCCCAGGTCCCATGGCCGTGCGACCCCTACCGGTTGCGCGCTGAGAACCTGCTGATCATCCTGCGGGAATACCCCGCGGTGATCCGCGACCACATGACGGGACGAGCCGCGCCCATCCCGCAGGGGCCTACGCCCATGCGCGCCTGGCGCAGCGCCGACCTCACCTTGCCAAGACGCTCCGAGCTGCGGCGACGGCTCGAGGCGCTGGGCATCACCGCATGACCAAGCGGACCATGACCGGGGACTTGCTGCACCGGGACCACTCGGGTGCGATCTACGCGCTGGCCGAGCACGACGGCCAGCTGCTCAGCGCCGGGGGCGATGGCCTGGTGCTTGCGTGGGAGGCCACGGCTCCGGATCGCACCCGTGCCATTGCGCGCATCGCCGGCCCCATCTACGCCCTCGCCCGCGGCGGCCCGGATGAACTGGCCCTGGGCAGCGCCGCCGGCACGCTGCACCTGCTGAACCTGCGCGAGCGCCGGGAACAACACGCGTTGCAGGCACATGCAATGGGAGTGTATACCCTGGCCTGGCCACACTCAGGCGCGCTGGTGACCGGGGGCGGCGACGGCAGCTTGGCGCTGTGGGAGCGCACCGAAACGGGCGCACCCTGGGCGCTGCGGCGCCGCATCCCGTTGAGTGATGCCAAGGTGCGCGGTCTGGCCCTCTCCCCGGATGGCGCAACACTGGGGGCCGCCACGGGCGATGGCTGGCTGCACCTGCTCGATGCAGGCACGCTCAATGCCATCGCCAGCTGGGCCGCTCATGAGGAAGGCGCACATGCCCTGGCTTTCCACCCGCGAAAATCCGCCCTGGTGAGCGGCGGAAAGGACGGGCATCTGCGCATCTGGGACTTGCGGAATGGCCAGCGTGCCATACTCGCCCTGCCTGCCCACCGGTCCACCATCTATCAGGCGGCCTTCAGCCCCTCGGACGCCACCTTGGCCACCGCCTCGCGGGACAAGACCGTCAAGCTCTGGCACGCGGACAGCCTGGATACCCTCGGGCGCCTCGATGCGCGCACCGGCGGGCATGCGCACAGCGTGAATGCGCTGCAATGGAGGGGCTTCGACCTCATCAGCGCCGGCGACGACCGTCGCGTGGTGCGATGGTCCGGCGCCGATCAGAAGGGGTAGATGTGCGGGATGAGTACCGTGGCGAGCACCCAGAGCAGCAGCTGCATGGGCGCCCCCACCCGCATGAAATCGCGCGCCTTGTACTGCCCCGCGCCATAGATCATGGTATTGGTCTGGTAGCCGATCGGCGTCATGAAGCTCGCACTGGCGCCGAAGAGCACCGCCATGATGAATGGCGTGGGCGACAGGCCCAGTGCCGTGGCCGTGGCGATGGCGATGGGGGTGATCACCGCAGCGGTGGCCGTATTGCTCATCACCTCAGTGAGCAGGGAGGTGAGCAGGTAGATGCCGGAAAGGATGGCCACCGGCCCCAGGTCGTGCAGGCCCATCACAAGTCCATCAGCGATGCGCGCGGCCAGCCCGCTCTTCTGCATGGCCAGGCCCAGGCTCAGCGAACCGGCCATGAGGAAGTAGATCTTCCACTCGATGGCATCGTACACCTCCTTCATGGAGAGCGTGCGGGAGACCACCAGTGCGATGAGGCCCAGCAGCGCGGCCAGCACCACCGGCAGCAGCTCCATCGACGCGGCCAGCACTACGGCCAGCAGGATGGCGCCGGTGAGGATGAAGCGCCCGCGCTGGAACTCGGCCAGGCCCTCCTGCTCAGCGAGGATCACGAACGGGCTGTCGCTCTCGCTCTCCATCCGCTTGAGGCGCTGCACGTAGTGCGACCGCACCTCGGCCAGAACCACATCGCCGCTCCGCAGCACCGTCTCGTAGAGCTGCTCGTGCACCAGCTCCTCGCGATGGCGCACGGCCAGCGGCACGGCGCGGTATGTGCGGATGAGGTCGGCCTCGCGCAGGGTCTTGCCCTCCAGGTCGCTGCTGCTGGTGATCACCAATTCCACCAGGGTGGTGCCGCGCGACCGCAGATCGTCGTTGGCCACGCGCAGCGAGGGCTGCATGCCGATGTGCGCACGGTCCTTCAGCGCCCTGATGCGCGCCACGTCGCAGCGAACCTTCAGCACATCGCCGGCCTCCAGCACCATGTCACCGGCGGGGAGGGTGAATCGGCTGTCGTCGCGCCGGATCTCGATGATGTCCATCTCCAGCTCCTTCACCAGGGCGCTGTCCATGATGCGCTGGCCCACGGCGGGCGCCCCCGGCAGCAACTCGATCTCGGTGACGTAGCCGCGGATGCCGAACTGCTCGCCCAGGTCCTTGCTGGCGCGCCGGTCGGGCAGCAGCCTGCGGCCGATCACCGCCATGTAGAGCACTCCGGCGGCCAGGAACACCAAGCCCATTGGCGTTTGGTCGAACATGCCCAGCGCCGGCATGCCGCTTTCGGTCATCACGCCGCTCACAACGAAGTTGGTACTGGTGCCCAGCAGCGTGGTGGTGCCCCCGAGGATGGTGGCGTAGCTGAGGGGGATGAGCAGCTTGCTGGGCGCCTGCCCCGAGGTCTGGGCGATCTGCACCACCACGGGGATGAGCAGGGCCACGATTGGCGTATTGTTCATGAAGGCCGAAACCAGCCCCACCACGAGCATGAAGAGCAGCACCCCGATGGCCGGCGACTCCCGGAAATGGCCGCTGAGGCGCGGCCCCAAGGTGCTCACGGCACCGGTTCGCAGCAGGGCGGCGCTGAGGACGAAGAGGAATGCCACGGTGAGGGTGGCCTGGTCACTGAAGCCGGCAAGCGCTTCCTTGGGGGTGAGCACACCGGTGATGGCCAAGGCCCCCACGATGAGCAGCGCCACGAGGTCCACCCCCACCCGGTCGGTGATGAAGAGCACCAGCGCCACCGCGAGGATGACGAGCACGATCCACTCCTGCGGACTCATAGCCGGCGAATGTAGGGGAAGGGGCGCCGCGCATCAGCCCCAATGGGCCACATACCAAGGCACGGCGCGCGCCAGCCCCTCACGCAGGTCGACTTTGGGGGCGAAGCCCAGCACGGTGCGGGCCTTGCCGATGTCGGCGAGGGAGTCGCGAACATCGCCCACGCGTGGCTCGGCATGCTCAGCAGCCACTGCGGCCACCACGGGGTCCACCTTCATCAACTCCTCCTTGAGTGCGGCAAGGAGGGTGAGGAGGGTGGTGCGCTCGCCGTAGGCCACATTGAAGACCTCGCCGAAGGCGCGCTCATCATCGGTCCGCAGGGCGGCCAGCACGGCCTGTACCGCATTGCCCACGTAGGTGAAGTCGCGCGATTGGTGGCCGTCGCCGTAGATGATGGGCGGCTCGTGGGCCAGCAGTGCCCTGATGAAGCGCGGGATGGCGGCCGCATAGGGGCCCTCGGGGTCCTGTCGCTCGCCGAAAACGTTGAAGAAGCGCAGCCCGATGGTGCGCATGCCATGCAGTCGGTGATAGAGGCCGGCGTACACTTCGTTGCCGTACTTGCTCACCGCATACGGCGATAGCGGTGTGCCGATGCGATCCTCACGCTTGGGCAGCTCGGGCGCATCGCCGTAAACGCTGCTGCTCGAGGCGAAGACCAGCCGCTGCACCCCGGCCGCACGCGCAGCGAGCAGCATGTTGAGGAATCCACCCAGGTTCACTTCGTGGGTGGTCACCGGGTCGGCTATGCTGCGGGGCACCGAGCCCAGTGCCGCCAGGTGCACCACGGCAGTGGCATCACGCAGGGCCGCCACGGCATCGGCCTGCGATCGGATGTCGCCTTCCACGGCCTCGAACCGTTCGTGGGCCAGCAGGTGGGCGATATTGGCGCGCTTGCCGGTGATGTAGCTATCCATGCTCCGCACCCTGTAGCCAGCGGCGAGCAGCGCATCGCACACATGGCTGCCGATGAAACCGGCACCACCGGTGACGAGGATCCGTTGCTCAGGAACTGGGGGCATGTCCATCCGGTCGGAGGGCGGCGAAAGTAGCGGCCGCCGCGCACCGGGGCGCCGAATACTTGTTCGCCATGCCGCAAGGCATGGTGTGCAACCCGTCCGGGCACAAGCGCCCCACCGCCGCAACGGCAAGGCAAGCGCGGTGCACCTGGCCTCCTCCAACGCCCAGGCTGACGAACAGGCGCCTGTGGTGCGCAACTCCGCCTGGAGTAGGGAGTTGGATTGCGCGGGCCGCTGCGTGGGCCGCGCGGCGGCAATATCGGTCCTACGTCATGATGCGCCGCGCCGCGGACCCGCACGGTGATTCCAGTCGTATGATGCCCCGCGGGGCGCCTGGAATGAGGCAGGGGCGGCCGCTCTTGGCGGACCGCCCCTGCGCTGTACATGCGGGTTCCGCCCTTACTTGGCCACCGCCACGCTTCGCTTCTCGCGGATCACGGTGATCTTCACCTGACCGGGATAGGTCATCTCGTTCATGATGCGGTCGGCGATGCTCATGCTCAGCTCGTCGCTCTGCTGGTCGGTGATGCGCTCGCTCTCCACCATCACGCGCAGCTCGCGGCCCGCCTGGATGGCGAATGCCTTTGTGACCCCTTGGTAGCTCATGGCCAGGCTCTCCAGGTCCTTCAGGCGCTGGATATAGGCCTCCACCGCTTCGCGGCGGGCGCCGGGCCGTGCACCGCTGATGGCATCGCAGGCCTGCACGATGGGCGAGAGCAGGGTGGTCATTTCGATCTCGTCGTGGTGGGCGCCGATGGCATTCACCACATCGGGCTTCTCGCCGTACTTCTCGGCCAGCTTCATGCCCAGCAGCGCGTGCGGCAGCTCGGGCTCTTCGTCGGGCACCTTGCCGATATCGTGCAGCAGACCGGCGCGCTTGGCCGCCTTGGGATTGAGGCCCAGCTCGGCGGCCATGATCGCGCTGAGGTTGGCTACCTCGCGGCTGTGCTGCAGCAGGTTCTGGCCGTAGCTGCTGCGGTACTTCATGCGGCCCACCATGCGGATGAGCTCGTTGTGCAGGCCGTGGATGCCCAGGTCGATGCAGGTTCGCTTGCCCACCTCCATGATCTCCTCCTCCAGGTGCTTCTTGGTCTTGGCCACGATCTCCTCGATGCGCGCCGGGTGGATGCGGCCGTCCTTCACCAGCTGATGCAGGGCCAAGCGCGCCACCTCGCGCCGTACGGCATCGAAGCAGCTCAGGATGATGGCGCCGGGGGTATCGTCCACGATGATCTCCACACCGGTGAGTTCCTCCAGCGTGCGGATGTTGCGCCCCTCGCGGCCGATCACCCGGCCCTTCACATCGTCGTTCTCGATGTGGAATACGCTGACGCTGTTCTCTATGGCATGCTCGGTGGCCACCCGCTGGATGGTCTGGATGACAATGCGCTTGGCCTCCTTGTTGGCGTTGAGCTTGGCCTCCTCCTGCACCTCCTTGATATGGGCCATGGCGGCTGTGCGGGCTTCGTCCTTCAGACTGTCCACCAGCTGCTTCTTGGCCTCCTCGGCGTTGAGCCCGCTGATGTTCTCCAGCAGGGAGACCTGCTTGGCATGCATCTTCTCGGTCTCCTCGCGCCGGCGCTCCACGCCGCTGAGCTTCTGCTCAAGGTCGGCCTTCAGCCGCTCCACGTTCTTCTCCTTGTTGGCAAGCTCCTGCTGCTGGCGGCTCAGCTGCTGCTCGCGCTGCTTGGCCTTCTCCTGGGCCTGGGCCACGTTGCGCTCGCGCTCCCGCACCTCCTTCTCGTGCTGCTCCTTCATCTGCAGGAACTTCTCCTTGGCCTGCAGGATCTTCTCCTTCTTGATGGCCTCGCCCTCGGCCTCGGCTTCCTTCAGGAGGCCTTCGCGCCGCCTGCGCATGACACTATTGAGGGCGACGAAGACGATGGCGCCGCCGCCTACGAGACCGGCCAGTAGGCCGATCAGGATGCTGATGATGTCCATGGGTCCATGTGTTTTTCATGGACCGTACACGCCCTCGGCCACGCCGGGGAGCTCAGGAGTCAGGGCTGGTGATCAGCGAGCAAGCGTTCGATCTCCTCCAGCACGGCGCCGAGTTCGGCCTCCTGCCGTGGAGCATTGCTGTTGAGGGCGCGCACCGTCACTTCCAGCGCGGCCATGGCCAGCAGGTCCTGCTTGTCGGTGAGAGGATATCCCGCCCGCAGGCGGTCGATGCTCTCGTTGATCTCATCCACCGCACGGCGCACATGGTCCTCTTCCGCTTGCTGTATGGTCAGCGGATAGGCGCGCCCCGCGAGTTCCACCCTGATCGATCGTTCTTCCATGGTCGTCGGTGCCGCGCTCAGGCTTGTATCAGGCCCAGGCAACGGTCTATCTCCTGTACCAATTGGTCGATCCGTTCCTTCGCTCCCGGAACGCCTGCCGCGGATGCGGCCGGCTTCATCGTCCGGAGGACCTCGTTCTCCCTCTCCAGTTCCGCCAACCGTTGGCTGAGCACCTGGCTCACCCGATCGTGCTCGCGGGCGTTTCGCTCCAACTCGGCCAGCCGCTCGTGCAGGGCCTTGCGCTCCTTCACCAAGGAGTGCACCTGCCCCTGCACCATGCGCAGCCGGTCCGTGAGGGTTTGCATCTGCTGAATGGGAAGACCGTGTACGGTCCGAGGCCAAAGATAACCCGGCCTCCCGATGCGGCAGGCAGTTTGTTTGAACCTCACGGTGTTAACCGAGCAGCGGCCACGGTAGCATGCTTCGCGCCCGCTGGCGGTACACTTGTCCCGTATGCCCATGCTGCATCCACGCCGACCCACCGAGCCCGCACAATCACTGAAACAAACGTGGTTCTTAATACTGATTATCTGCGGTTTATCATCGCATTTTTCGAGTGCTCAACCCGGGCGCTACATACCGCCCATGGCCATCCCCATCGAGCTCTCGGGGAACTTCATGGAACTCCGCAACGACCACTTCCACTCCGGCCTGGACATGCGCACCGAAGGGCGCGAAGGCATACCGGTGCGCGCCGTGGCCGACGGCTGGGTGAGCCGCATCAAGATCAGCCCCTACGGCTACGGCAAAGCCGTGTACATCGACCATCCCGACGGGCACACCACGGTCTACGGCCACCTGCAGGCGCTCACCGGCTCCGTTGGCGCCGCTTGTCTGGAACAGCAGTACCGCCAGAAGGACTTCAGCATCGATTGGACCCCCGAGAAGGGGGCCCTGCCCCTGAAGCAGGGCGAAGAGTTTGCCCTCAGCGGGAACACCGGGGGCAGCGGAGGCCCCCACCTGCACTTCGAGGTGCGACGCACCGGCGATCAGCATGCACTCGACCCTGAGGCCCATGGCTTTGCAGTGCCCGACCGCGTGCCGCCGGAGATCCTCGGCATCCGCCTCTATCCGCTCACCGACTCTTCGCGGTGCGCTCCCTATCCCGAGCGCGCCGTGGGCTACGCCGCTCAAGGCGCCACCGGCCGTTACACCCTGAAGGCCGAGCCGGCCGCCTATGGCACCGTGGGCCTGGCTGTGAACACCCTCGACCGTTACGATAACGGAAGCGCCAAATGCGGCGTGCGCAAGCTGGAAGTGCTGGTGGACAGCATCCCCCACTTCACCGCCACCCTCGACCACGTGGATTTCCACCTCAACCGCTACTGCAACGCCCACGTGGACTACGCCCTCTTCAAGGGGCAGAAGATGGACTACCACCGCTGCTACCGGCTGCCCAACAACAAACTGAAGCTCTATGGGCGGGAGGCGGCGCAAGGGCGCATTGAACTGGCACCCGGCCAGCGGCGGCAGGTGCTGGTGGTGTCCACCGATGCCAACGGCAATCAGAGCCGTTTGCGGTTCACCCTGCGCGGGGCCGATGCCCAAGAGGCCGGTTCCTGGCCCAGGGAACAGCCCATGGGCAGTCTATTCCGCTACGATACCGACAACCGCGTGGAAGAAGAGGGATTCCGCTTCCACCTGCCTGTGAACGCGCTCTATGACGATGCCTATGTGACCTACGCCCGCCAACCGGCTGTGGGCCGTAGCCTCACTGCGGTACATGCCTTGGGCGACCCGCTCATCCCCCTGCATGCCCCCGGGGAGCTCTCACTGGCCGTGCAGACCAAACAGCCCGCCAAGGCCGTGGTAGTGCGCCTCGACAAGGAGGGCAAGGTGTCGGCCGCCGTGGGTGGCCAGTGGGCCAACGGCTGGATCACCGCTTCCGTGAAGGCCTTCGGCGCCTACACCGTGCTACTGGACACCGTGCCGCCCACCATCACCAATGCAGACCTCCGGGCCGACATGCGCGGGCGCAAGGGCTTCATACTCAAGGTGGCGGACGACCTCAGCGGCATTCAGCGGTGGACCGCCTCCCTTAACGGTCAGTGGATGCTGATGGAGTACGACCCCAAGACCAAGGCCCTCTCCCACACCTTCGATGCCCGCACGAAAGCGCCCGGCAGCAAGGAACTGGTGGTGGAGGTGACGGACGAACGGGGCAATACCAGCCGGTTCCGGATGCGGTTCGAGCGGTGAGACTATGGCTTCCCGAACAACCTGCGCATGCAGTCGGGTAGAAGCGGCTGGAACCAAGGAAGCCCCCCGTACGGTCCAATTCGGCCCGCGTGGCGATCCCCCCTCCTCCCCATCCGCCCTGCCCGCTAGCTTCGGCCCGCCATGCGCTTGCTGCTCTGGCTGCCCCTGCTGATGGCCTGCTCCGTTCCGGAGCGCGGCAGCACGCGCATCATCGGCCACGGCGGGGCCGGCACGGCCGGGTCGCACCCACTCAACAGCGGCGCTTCCCTGGCGGAGGGCCTCTCCCTCGGGGTCGATGGCGTTGAGCTGGATGTGCAGCTGACGGCCGATGGCGTCCTGGTGGCCTTCCACGGCGAGGACCTGGCGGAAGGCACTCCCTGCCAAGGCAAGGTGAATGCCTTGCCGTGGAGCGCGCTGCAGGCCTGTGCGGTGGAGCACGGCGGCGTGCACCACCCGGTGGTGCGGGTGGACAGCTTCCTGCTGGGTGCAGCGGTGCAGCACCCGCAGGCGGAATTCACGCTTGATGCCAAGCTCTTCGCCGAAGCCGACTGGTGGGCCTACCTGGAGGCCTATACCGATGCCCTGGCACGCCTGCAGGCCGATAGCCTGCTTGCCGGCCGCATGGTGGTGGAATGCCAGGTGGAGGACTTCCTGCGGCTGCTGCACGGTAAGCGGCCCGATCTGCCCCTGTTCTACTATGCCACGGACCTGCCCAGCGCCGTCCCCACCGCCCTGGCCCTGGGCTGCACGGGCATCACCATTGACCAAGCGCGCGCCACGGCCGAGGAGGTGCAAGGCGCGCATGGCGCTGGCCTGCAGGTTTCCTTTTTCGGCACCAACAGCGCTTGGGGCCACCGCCGCGCCTTGTCCAAGTCCCCCGATCGCCTGCAGACCGATGCTCCGCAGGTGTTCGCGCGCTGAGTGACCCTGGCGCCACCGGCACAGCCAAACCGGCGTCAATCCCCTATCCGAATCGGATCCTGCCCACGGCGCCCTGCCGAGGCTCCGGGGGGCGCTTCCTAATGGAAGAACTGCATCACCTTGCTCCACAGCTTGCGCGTGACGAGCAGCGGGGGCGCTTGCAGCCCGTTGAGGCCCCAGGAGCGGCGCACCTCGCGGTTGGCCCGCAGGATCTGCTCCAGGTTGCCGTTGCTCATGCCGCCCAGACGGAAGCGCACCAGCACCTCGCGCAGGTGCACCGTGGGCACATGGTGCTTGTACAGGAAGCGGAGCAAGATCTCGTAATCCGCGCCGATGCGGAGGTCGGTGTTGAAATGGCCGAAGCGGTCGTAGACGCTCTTGCGGATGAAGGTGCCCACATGCGGCGGCATCCAGCCCTTGCGGAAGTTCTCGCGGTGGTAGGTGCCACTGAGCCAGGTGCGATGCACTTTGTAGATGTCCTTCTCGTCCACCATGATGATGTCGCCATAGACGGCATCGGCGTGGCTGCGTTGGAAGGCAGCCACCATGTGCGCGATGGTCTCTGGCGTCATCAGCAGGTCGCCGGCGTTCACGAAGCCGATGATGTCGCCGGTGGCACGTGCCAGGCCCTTGTTCATGGCGTCGTAGATGCCCTTGTCGGGCTCGCTCACGAGGATGTCGATGCCGCGCCGGCCGGGTGCATCGGAAACCTCCGCAGGGTCTCCGCTTCGGGACCCTGCGGTTTCGGTGCGCAGGGTCCCCTCGTTCCTCGGGAGACCCGGCGCAGATTTGCGGTACCGCTCCAGGATCTCCACCGTGCCATCGGTGCTGGCACCATCGATGACGATCAGTTCGATGTCCGGATGGGACTGCGCGAGCACGCTGTCGAGCGTCTCGGCGAGGACCGGGGCCACGTTGCGGCAGACGGTGATGAGGGAGACTTTCATGGATGCATTCAAGCTGCGGGTCAACCCTTTGAGGAGGTGCTTCGAGTTAACGACCCATCCTACGAGGACAGGCTAAACCGAACAGATCCATCCCGATCCTCTACGGTTCTCCCTGCTCTGTTGGGATACTCAGCGATGGCATCGTTGTTATTCGTTCGTCCCCTTCCGATTGCGACGCAGGATGAAGAACAGCGCCGTTCCAAGTGCCAACATGTAGACCAAGGCCAGCGGAGTGTGATCGAATCGCAGCGTGGCGAAGTCGAATCCCTTGAGCAGCGCGCCCCCAAGAATGACCACGATGACGAGGATAGGGAACGGCGCATTGATGAGCTTCTTCACGATTGGTTGAATTGGTCTCTTATGGCTCCATGTGGACCGCTGATCGGCTCGATCACCCTTTCCCGCACCGCCGCCGCCGGATTGCCTTGGTAGATCGTATAGGCCTCCAGGTCCTTCGTGGCCACGCTGCCTACGGCCAGTACGCTGTGGCTCTTCAGCGTAACGCCCAATGTGACGATGGCTCCCGCTCCCACCCAGCTGCCATCCTCCAGCACCACCGGCTTGCTGTACGTGGGGTAATCGACCTTCTTGTAATCGTGGCTGCCCTGGATGATCATGGCGCCTTGGCTGATGACGACGTTGCTGCCGATGGTGAGCGTGTCCAGGTTGTCCAGCCAGGCGCGTTGGCCGATCCAGCTGTGATCGCCGATGCGCAGCTTCCACGGGAACTTGATGTTCACGCCGGGATGGATCACCACGCCCTTCCCCACCCTGGCACCGAACAGGCGCAATAGCGCGGGCTTCGGCGAGCGGAACGGGAAGCCCGGATTGAGGAAGAACAGCGCGTTGGTGAAGTACCAGAGCGTGCGCTTCACCATGCCCGCACCGGGATCGAAGGTCTTCGAGTTGTCGAAGCGCGAAAGGTCTACGGTGGGGGGCGCGTTCATCGGGAGAAGAGGGCCAGGCTGCGTTCCACGCTGCTCGGATCGGCCAAATATCGCTGACCGAGCGCCGCCGCGCCTCGGACCCATGCATCGTAGGCGGGTTGGTCCATGGCCACCAGCTCCTCGATTACACCCCTGAACCGCTCCGGCTCTTCAAGTGGGAGGTCCCATCCAGCGCGCTTCGCCTCCAGATCCTTCCACGGGGTACGGTCGCTGATCAACAAGGGTCGTCCCGCCACCAGCGCCTCCAGCATGGTGTGCCCGAAATTCTCGCCCACGCTGGGCATGAGGACCGCATGCGCCTGCTCGATGACGCCGCGCACCCGTTCCTCCCCGATGTGGTCATGCCATTCCACCTTCACGTTCAGCGGGAGCTGCGCGATGGACTCCTGGCAGCGCTTCCAGTAAGCCTGGTCGTACACGGTGCCGTACAGGTCGAAGCGCACCTCGCCTTGCGCCTCCCGCAGCTGCTCGATGGCGAAGAGCGTGTTCTTCTCCGGGGCGATGCGGCCCACGCTCACGAGCCGCAGCTCACCGGCACGCTTGCTGATGGCTGCAGGCGCCTTCGATTCCAGCTTCCTTCCGAGGTTGGGCACCAGGTTCACCTTGGCCTCGCGGCCGATCCAGCGCTTGATGTCCTCGACCTCCTCGGCATTGGTGGCCTGGAACTCTACACCCTTGAAGCAGCCGGCGGTCTTCATGGCCAGGAGGAAGCCGCGTTTCTTGGCGGCGCTCTGCCTCATGGGTCCGCGCGCCAGCATGCCACGCACCGCCACGATGCGGCGTTGCTTGCTTCCACGCAGCAGCCACAAGGGCGCGATCGTGCTCCACTTCGAGTAGAGCCCGTTGATGTAGACCACGTCCCAAGCGCGCTCGTGCAGCAGCCCGCGCCATTGCTTCAGCGAGCGCTTCCCGGCCGATGCGTACCACACGTGCTCGCCCGCACCCAGCTGCACCCATTGATCCTTCGCCAAGGCCTCCGGGGCCTGGGTGGCGGTGTAGTCGCGGTCGCCGGTGACGATGTGGAAGTCGATCCGGCCGTGCAGGTGATCCACGAGGTTCACCATGCTCCGCACCGGTCCGCCCGCCTTGAAGAAGGGCTTGTACCAATCGATGAAGACGAGCACTTGGGGCTTGTTCATCGGCTGGACAATGGCGACGGGATGGAGCGGATGGAGTGCGTAGCCCCTCCCATGAGATCGGCTGCGGTTTCGGCCCACGCCTGGGGGCTCCAGGCCATGCCCAGTTCCAGGCTGCGCTGCCCCATGCCGCGCAGCTCGGCATCGCTGCTCAGCACCAGCATGCGGAGGATGGTCTTGAGGGTGGCCTTGTCGCCGGCGATGAAACGGAATCCGTTCTCCCCCTCCTGCAGGAAACGCTCGGCCGCGCCCACTGCGGAGCTGAGCACCAGCGGCAGGCCGGCGCATGCATGCTCGTGCACGACCACGCCCCATGGCTCATAGGTGCTGGGCAGCACGAAGGCGCCGCACTGCGCCACTACCGGCATCATCTCGCCGGGCTGCTTGAATCCGAGGTGGCGGATCCGCGCATGGCGCCCGGACGGCGAAGCCACCACCTGATCGTGCAGTTCACCGGTGCCCGCCAGCCAGAGCTCCCAGTCACCTGCCTCCCCGGCATCACACAGCTCGGCGAAGGCATCGCAGAGCAGCTGCTGCCCCTTGGTGGGGATATACCGCGCCACGCAGAGGAAGCGGTGCGGCCAGCCGCTGGCGCGCTCCGCCAGGAGGCGCTCGCCGAGGGGCAGGAAGAGCGGGGTGTCGGCTGCGTAGAACCCCGTGCGGATGCGCTCTTCCGCGAAGCCGAGCCGCAACGCATAGCGGGCCTGCGCCCGGCCCGTGACCCAGGCATGGCTGAAGGCCCGGTGCAGGTTCCACCGCGCCAACAGGACATTGGCCCATTGCTTCCAATGGCCACGCCACGCGGTGTCAAGCGCGATGACTGAGACCGCACCAGCGCGCTTGGCGGCTGCGCTGGCCCTGAGGTAGCCGGCGTCCACCCAGCCGCTGGTGATCACCAGGCCAGGACGCAGCCGACGGACCAGCGCCACGAGGCCATCGTCCGAAAGCGATGCCCGCTCATGCACGGTGATGCGCGGATGGAACTCCAAGGCGAAAGGGGCCTCGTTGTTCACCGGCCAGCGCACGAGGTGCAGCTCGGTGCCTGTTCGCTCCACCAAGGAGTTGAGGCAGGCCAGCACATAGGGCGCCAGCTCGGTATAGAGCACCAGCACGGGGCCCTTGCTGCGGGGGGCGTGATTCTCCGCCATGCGAGGCGGCCAAAGCTACCTGCCGCCAGGGATCAGGCCTCACGGCGCGTGCGCGGCCCTCGGCCGATGCGCAGGTCGAAGAGGTCCCGCGAGCGGCGGCCGGCATCGAAGCGCCTGCGGTAGTAACCCACCCAGGCGGCGATGAGCGGTGCCCCGATCACCGTGGGCCAGATCCATTGCAGCCATTGCGGCTGGATCATGGTGAGGTTGACGGCGCTGAAAGCGGAAACCGTGGCGATGTAGCCGCCGAGGAAGCCGGTCATATGCGCATAGAGCCACTCCCGCTTGTCGTGGCTGCTGCGATAGAACCGCTGGAGGTCGCGCCACACGAAGAGCAGCCCGATGACACCGAAGACCGTGAAGATGATGGGGCCGCTGCCGCGGTGGCCGAGGGCCAGGTTCACCGCGCCCCAGAGGAAGAGCCCGCCATTGATGACGCCTGCAGCGCCCATCAGGATGAGGTCGGCCCGTTGGGGGCGCTGGCCCTCGTGGAGGCGCTTCAGGTAGAGCGCCCGATAGCCGCTGGCGATCATGTGGAACGCGAATACCGCCACCATGGCCATGAGCCAGTTCGAGCGGTAGATGCCCAAGGCGATGGCCGTGGCCGCCACCACGGACATGGACCAGAAGTAAGCCTTGCCCCAGCGCCGGTGCCAGTCGCCGCCCTTGCGCACCAGCATGGCCAGCGGCGCCACGGCCAGTGCGATGAAGCCGGCCAGGGCGTGAAGGATCTGGAGGGCGGTGACCATGGGTTCAATCGTGGCGCAGCACCACCACGGTGATGGCCGAAGCAGGTCCTTCCGCGGTGCGCAGGCGTAGTGAATAGATGCCAGGCTCCGGCACGGAGAAGGTGAGCGGAGCTGATGGGGATGCCTTCTGCTCTGCGATGCGCCGGCCCGCAGCATCGAACAGCTCCAAGGCGGCATTCCCGCCTGCGGGGCCGAAGACCGTGATGGGCTGGCCGGCCAGCGCAGGATTCGGCCCGATGCTGAACCCGGGACCGGCCTCGGGATCAGGCAAGGAGACAGGGTCGTTGAACACCACCACCGCCTCTGAAGCCGTGAGCGCATCAGCGCCGGCCTTCACCACGAAGACTGCCTGCGAGCCGGGGCCGAACCCGTTGGTATAGCCTGTCACGGCATAACCGCCATCCGGTGCAGCGGCCACGCCGAGGGCCTCATCGTCCGCCATGCTGCCATAGGTGGTGCCCAGGTCGAATGCACCCATGGAATTGGTGAGGAGGAGGTACATATCCTTCTCGCCCACGCCGAACGCCTTGGTGTATCCAGCCACCGCGAACCCGCCATTGCTGCGCTGGCAGAGGGCGTGCGCCTCCCAATCCGCCAATTGCCCGATATGACTCACCCAATCGGAGCCGCCTTGGCCATCCACGCGCGCCAGCAGCATCTCCGTGAAGGGGCTGAAGGCTCGCGTAGTCCCGCACAGCACGAATCCACCGCCGGCATCGGCGATGATCCCCGTGGCCCACTCCGCGCTGTCCGTGGCCACGAGGGCCTCCCAGAGCTGGTCACCATCGGCATCGATGCGCACCATCAAGGCATCGCTGCGCCCATTTGAGCCATCGCGAGCACCTGCGATGGCGCAGCCTCCGTCCAAGGCCGCTGTGATCGCCTCTGCGCGCTGTGCGCCCGATCCGGCATAGGTGCGCTGCCAGACCACCCCGCCCGCAAGGTCCACCTTCACCACCCAGGCCTCCGCGTCGCCCGTGGGACCGTTGAAGGATTCCCCGGCGGCATAGATGCCATCGGGTGCAATGGCCAACGCGTTCAGGAAGTCCCACTCCGCAGTGCCCACCGTGACCTGCCACTCCACCTGGCCTAGGTCGGACAGCCGGAGCAACCAGCCATCATAGCCGGATCCAGGGCTACTGGTATTGCCAGCAAGGATGAAGCCGCCGCCGGCGAGCGGCTGCACGTCGTTGAACGCGTCCGCGCTCCCGGTGCCCAGGAAACGCGACCAAAGCGGCGTCCCGTCCTCGTCGAGGCGGATCGCATAGCCGTCGCCTGCGGTGCCGAAACTGCCCGTGGAGCCGACCACCATGTAGCCCCCATCGCTCACAGCCCGCACTGCAGCAGCGCAATCGGGGCCGAAGCCGCCATACGTCCTCCTCCACGTATCCTGCGCCTCCGCGCACAGCGATGCACCCAGCACGCACGCCACCAGCGCCGAACAGGCGCGCCCTCCCGGTGTTCCTCCCGGTACCTTCGCCCCCATGTCTCCCGCCGCCCTGCGCAACTTCCTGGTCTTCCTCCTGGTGCTCATCGCCATCGACCTCTATGCCTACAAAGGTGTGAATACGGCGCTCGCCCAGCACAGCATCGTGCTGCGGCGGATCGTGCGCTTCCTCTACTGGGTCATCAGCATCGGCCTGCTGGGCATGGTCCTCTATGTGGGCTTCAACTTCCGCGACCCCGAGGCCCGCCGCGACCACAGCTTCGCCTTCAGCATGGTGGCGCTCTTCCTGCTCTTCTTCCTGCCCAAGCTGGTAATGGTGGTCTTCCATGCACTCGATGACCTCCTGCACCTGGTGCGCTGGGCCTGGGACAAGCTCACCCCCGGCCCGGTGGATGCGCCCGGCGAAGGCATCGGCCGCGCCCGCTTCCTGAGCCAACTGGGCCTGGTCATCTCCGTGGTGCCCTTCGCCGGCGTGCTCTACGGCGTCACCAAGGGCCGCCGCAACTTCAACCTGGCCCGCGTGCCGGTGACGAGTGGCCGACTGCCGGAGGCCTTCAACGGCCTGCGCGTGGCCCAGATCAGCGACATGCACCTGGGCAGTTATGGCGGCGACCTGAGCATCGTGCGCCACGGCGTGGACCTCATCAACGCGGAGCAACCCGATATCATCGTCTTCACCGGCGACCTGGTGAACGATTTCGCCGAGGAGGCCGAGCCCTTCATCGAGGAGCTCGCGCGACTGCAGGCGCCGCTGGGCAAGTTCTCCATCCTAGGGAATCACGATTACAGCGACTACCCGAAGTGGGACAGCCCTGAGGCCAAGGTGGCCAACCTCGAGCGTCTCAAGCGCATCCACGCGGAGATGGGCTTCCGGCTGCTGCTCGACGAGCACGCGGTGCTGGAGCGGGATGGGCAGCAGCTGGCCGTGCTCGGCGTCCAGAACTGGGGGCACCGTTTCCAGCAGTACGGAGACCTTGCGAAGACCCTTCGCGGGACCGAGAACCTGCCCTTCCGCATCCTGCTGAGCCATGACCCCACGCACTGGGAGCACCAGGTGCTAGGCACGGGAATCGACCTGACGCTGAGCGGCCATACGCACGGCGCGCAACTGGGCGTGAAGCTGGGCGGCACCACCTACAGCCCTGCGCAATGGGTGTACAAGCACTGGGCGGGCCTCTACGCCGAGGGCGACCAGCAGCTCTATGTGAACCGCGGCTTCGGCTTCATCGGCTTCCCGGGGCGCGTGGGCATGCCACCGGAGATCACCGTGCTGGAGCTCGGCCGGGCCTGACCGGCCGGCAAGCGCTAAGGGAACACCCGGGCCGCTTCCGCCACGCACCGATCCAATTGGTGGAGGTCGATGCCGGTGCGCACGCCGCGCTCCTCCAGGCTGCGCACGAAGAGCTCCATCTGCAGGTTGCCCACCAGCTCATCCTCGGCCATGGGGCAGCCGCCGTAGCCCTTGATGGCGCCATCGAAGCGACGGCAGCCGGCATTCCAGGCAGCATCGGTCTTCACCTTCCAGTTGTCGGGGCGGCAATGCAGGTGCGCGCCGAACTCGACATGCGGCAGCGCAGGGATGAGCGCGGAGAACATGGATGCGATGTCCTCGGGCCGTGCAACACCCACGGTGTCGCTGAGGGCGATGGTGCGCACGCCCAGCTCGTTCACCAGGCGATCCACCCAATCGCGCGCGATTCCGGGGTTCCACGGATCGCCATAGGGATTGCCGAAGGCCATGCTGATGTAGACCACGAGTTCCTTCCCCGACGCGCGGGCGATCTCGGCAATGCGCGCGATTCGACCCCACGAGCCCTCGATGCTCGTGTTGGTATTGCGCTGCTGGAAGGTCTCGCTGATGCTGAACGGATAACCGAGATAGGCCACGCCCTCCTGCTTCACCGCATCCTCCGCGCCACGCTCGTTGGCGATGATGACCAGCAGCTTGCTGCGCGACCCGGCCGTATCGATGCGCGCGAGCACCTCTGCGGTGTCCGCCATCTGCGGGATGGCCTTCGCGCTCACGAAGCTGCCGATGTCGATGGTGTCGAAGCCGACGCGGAGCAGCGCATCCAGGTAGCGCACCTTCACCTCGGTGGGGATGAGGTCCTTCAGCCCTTGCATGGCGTCGCGCGGGCATTCGACGAGCTTCACGTTCTCCATACGGCGTATGCTTGATTGATGCGCTTCACGAGCGAAGGGCCCTCATACACAAGGCCGGTGTAGACCTGCACCAGGTCGGCGCCCGCCTCCAGCTTCTCCCGAGCGGCCGCCCACGAGTCGATGCCGCCCACGCCGATGATGACCAACGGGCGCGGCAGGCGCCGGCGCAGGTAGCGGACCACCTCGGTGCTGCGCACCCGCACCGGTGCGCCGCTGAGGCCGCCGGCACCGATGGCCTCCAGTTCCGCCTTCGGCGCATGAAGGCCCTCGCGCGCGACGGTGGTGTTCGTGGCGATCACGCCGGCGATGCCGCTCTCCTTCACCACGGCGACGATGTCCTCGAGCTGGCCCTCCGTCAGGTCCGGCGCGATCTTGAGGAGGATGGGCTTCTCACCTAGCTGGGTGGCGCGCTGCTTCAGCATGGCGAGTATCTCCAGCAAGGGCCCCTTCTCCTGCAAGGCACGGAGCCCGGGCGTATTGGGACTGCTGACGTTCACCACGAAATAGTCCACCACGGGGTGGAGCGCATCGAAGCAGGTGAGGTAGTCATCGAGCGCACGCTCGTTGGGCGTGTCCTTGTTCTTGCCGATGTTGCCACCCAGGAGGATGCCCGGCCGCCGGTGGCGCAGGCGTTCCACCGCAGCCTCCACCCCGCCGTTATTGAAGCCCATGCGGTTGATGAGCGCATGGTCCTGCTTCAGCCGGAACAGGCGGGGCTGCGGATTGCCCGGTTGCGGCTTGGGCGTGAGGGTGCCGACCTCGATGAAGCCGAAGCCCAGGCCCGCCAGGGCATCCACGTGCCGGGCATCCTTATCCATGCCCGCGGCGAGGCCTACGGGCGAAGGGAACCTGAGCCCCATGGCGACTACAGCGGCCCCGGCGGGCGGCTTGGCGCCGCCCATCAGCGCCAACGCCCCCGGGATGCGGGCGGCGGCCTCTAGCAGGCCGAAGGTGAGGTGGTGCGCCCGCTCCGGCGGGAGCAGGAAGAGCAGCGGGCGGAGCAGCGCGTACATCGGCGGGCGAAGGTAGGCCGGTACCTTTGCGCGTTCCCATGCCTTTCCAGCTCATCTCCGAGTTCACCCCCACCGGCGACCAGCCAGAGGCCATACGGCAGCTGGTGGAGGGGCTGGAACAGGGCGTGCCGGCACAGACACTGCTTGGTGTCACCGGCTCGGGCAAGACCTTCACGGTGGCGAACGTCATCGCCCAAGTGGACCGGCCCACGCTGGTGCTGAGCCACAACAAGACGCTGGCCGCACAGCTCTATGGGGAGTTCAAGCACTTCTTCCCCAACGACCGGGTGGAGTACTTCGTGAGCTACTACGACTATTACCAGCCGGAGGCCTATCTGCCCACCACCAACACCTACATCGAGAAGGACCTCTCGATCAACGACGAGATCGAGAAGCTGCGGCTGAGCGCCACCAGTGCCCTGCTCAGCGGGCGGCGCAACGTGATCGTGGTGGCCAGCGTAAGCTGCATCTACGGCATCGGCAACCCCGCGGAGTTCCGCCACAGCGTGGTGGAACTGGCTACCGGCATGCGCATCTCACGCAATGCCCTGCTGCACCGGTTCGTTTCGGCGCTCTACAGCCGGCGCGATACGGACCCTGCACGCGGCAATTTCCGGGTGCGCGGCGATGTGGTGGAGGTCTTCCTGGCCTATGCGGACGAGGGCATCCGCATCCACTTCTGGGGGGATGAGATCGAGCGGATCGAGCGCTTCGGTGCCCTGGACGGCCGCACGTTGGAGGCATTGCCCAAGGTGACCGTCTACCCGGCCAACATCTTCGTCACCAGCCGGGAGACCATGAACGCGGCACTCGCCAGCATCCAGGAGGACATGGTGAAGCAGGTGGCCTTCTTCAACGAGATCGGCAAGCACCTGGAGGCCAAGCGCCTTGAGGAGCGCGTGAACTACGACCTGGAGATGATGCGCGAGCTGGGCTACTGCTCGGGCATCGAGAACTACAGCCGCTACTTCGACCGTCGGCAGACCGGACAGCGCCCCTTCTGCCTGCTGGACTACTTCCCCGAGGACTTCCTGATGGTGATCGACGAGAGCCATGTGACCGTGAGCCAGGTGCAGGCCATGTACGGCGGCGACCGCAGCCGCAAGCGCAACCTGGTGGAATACGGCTTCCGCCTGCCGAGCGCCATGGACAACCGCCCGCTGAAGTTCGAGGAGTTCGAGGACCTGCTCGGCCAGGTGATCTTCGTGAGCGCCACCCCGGCGGACTACGAGTTGCAGCGCAGCGAGGGCGTGGTGGTGGAGCAGGTGGTGCGGCCCACCGGCCTGCTGGACCCGCCGATCGAGGTGCGTCCCAGCAAGAACCAGATCGACGACCTGCTGGACGAGATCAGGCACCGCGTGAAGCGCGACGAGCGCGTGCTGGTGACCACCCTCACCAAGCGCATGGCCGAGGAACTCAACGATTTCATGGGGCGCAACGGCGTGAAGTGCAAGTACATCCACAGCGACGTGGAGACCCTGGAGCGCATCGAGATCCTGCGCCAGCTGCGCATGGGGCTCATCGATGTGCTGGTGGGCGTGAACCTGCTGCGCGAGGGCCTGGACCTCCCGGAGGTCTCGCTGGTCGCGGTGCTCGACGCCGACAAGGAAGGCTTCCTGCGCAGCAACCGGTCGCTCACCCAGACCGCCGGCCGCGCCGCCCGCAACGTGAACGGGTTGGTGATCTTCTACGCCGACACGGTGACCGAGAGCATGCAGCGGACCATCGACGAGACGGAGCGGCGCCGCGCCAAGCAGTTGGCTTACAATGCCGAGCACGGCATCACCCCGAAACAGATCAAGCGCGATCGAGCCGATGTCATGAAGCAGACGGCCGTCCTCGACATCCAAGGACCGCCGAAGGCTTATGTGGAGCCGGAGGAGCTGAGCTTGGCCGCCGACCCGGTCGTGCAGTACATGACCGCCGACCAGCTCGAGAAGAACGTGCAGCTCCTGGAGACCCAGATGCGCAAAGCGGCGAAGGAGCTCGATTTCATCGCGGCGGCCCAACTGCGTGACGAATTGTTCGCCATGCGCAAGCTCTTGGAGGAACGGAAGCAGGGGGCGGCTACCCGTTCCGACCGCTGACCATCCGCCATTCATCGCACATGGCGACCCGCTCGTCGACGGCTGACGCCCGCTCATGCGGCACATACGGCCCCGCGACGCATGCCCGCCGACATTGAGCTTCCCAGATTGGCCTGTGATGAACCGCCGGCCGGCGTGACGAGGGGTTTATTTTCGCAACAAGCCAAGGAACCAGAACCAGCATTCCACCCATGACTCGACTCCCACTCTACGCTCCGCTCCTCTTCCTCTCTCTTTCGGCCGCCGGGCAGATCTCCTTCGGCGGAGAGCCTTATGGCCTCGGCCGGGCCTATCTGCCGGAAGCGCCGCTGCACGTGATGCCCGCTGTGGATGCCGCAGCGCTGATGGCAGAGGACGCGCAGCGCGCCGAACAGGGCATCAAAGGGCCCTACCGGTTCGGCTTCAACCACCACCCCGAGATCACCAGCGCCAGCAACGGGATATGGACCACGCTGCCCAATGGCGATGCCGTGTGGCGGGTGGCGATCGAGTGCCCCGGTGCCTTCAGCATCAACTTCGAATTCAATGACTACATCGTGCCCGATGGCGGGCAGGTGTTCGTTTACAACGACCTGGGCGAGACCCTCGGCGCATTCACGGCGGAAAGCAACCCCGGGCACAGCATCCTGGGCGTCACGCAACTGCCCGGCGACCGCATCACCATCGAATACGTGGAGCCGGCCGCCGTGCGTGGCGAGGGTTTCCTGCGGATCGGCCAGGTGACGCACGCATACCGCGACCTGTTCCGCTCCGTGAAGGGCTTGGGGGACAGCGGCTCGTGCAACAACAACGTCATCTGCCCCGTTGGCGATCCTTGGCGCGACCAGATCCGCAGCGTGGCCATGATCACCGTCGGGGGCAGCGGCATCTGCACCGGCCAGCTCATCAACAACTGCAACAACGACGGCACGCCCTATTTCCTCACCGCCAACCATTGCCTCGGCGGCAACAACAGCTGGGTGTTCCGGTTCAACTGGAACAGCCCCACCTGCGCCACCACCACCAACGGCCCCACCAACCAGACCATTAGCGGCAGCTCGCTCCGCGCGAACAATGCCGCCAGCGATGTGGCCCTGCTGCAGCTCAACAGCGTACCGCCGGCCAGCTACAACGTGTTCTACACCGGGTGGGACAAGAGTGGCACCGCCCCCACCGCGAGCACGGCCATCCACCACCCCAGCGGCGACATCAAGAAGATCTCGTTCGATGATGACGCGGCCACCCAGGCGAACTGGGGCGGTGCTGCCTGCTGGCGCATCGCCAACTGGGAGGACGGCACCACGGAAGGCGGATCCAGCGGAAGCGGCCTGTGGAACCAGAACGGTTTGCTGATCGGCCAGCTGTTCGGCGGCCAGGCATCATGCGGCAACAACGTCAACGACTACTACGGCCGCTTCTCCACGAGCTACCCCTTCCTGCAGACCTGGCTGGGCAATTGCGGCAACACGCTGCAGGGCTATCCCCTCGCCTCCGTGGGGATGAGCGAGAACGCCGTTGACGAAGGGCTCACCATTGCTCCCAACCCTACCCAAGGGCTGTTCAGCGTGGCGCTGCCCGCCGCGCTCCATGCCGGAGGACGGCTCACGGTGTTCGATGCCGTGGGTCAGCAGGTGATGGCACGGACGATCGGCCGGGGCACCGAGCGGCTGAGCCTTGACCTCAGCAGCCATGCCGAAGGCATCTACTTCGTGGAGGCCACCGCGAATGGCTATCGCACCGTGGAGCGGCTCGTCCGCACCCGCTGAGCCCAAGGCGCCTGACGCAGAAGACCGCCGGCCCCCGGCGGTCTTCTGCGTTAGGCGCCTCGTCTATCTTCACACGGTCAATCCCTTCGCACATGCGCGGAACGCTACGCCTCTTCGCCATCGCCATCGCCTCGGCGGCTTCGCTGACCGGCTTTGGCCAGGTCTCCTTCGGCGGCCGGCCGATCGGCCTGCTGCCCCACGGCCCCCGGCTGCAGGCACCGGCCGTTGTCGAGCTGCCGCCTGTTGATGCCGCCGCGCTGATGGCACAGGACGAAACCGACCGGGCCGCGGGCGTCAAGGGCCCGTGGCGCTTCGGCTTCAACCATGCCGTGGACCTCGGCACCGAATCCCATGGCTCGTGGACAACCCTGCGCAACGGCGACCGCCTCTGGCGCCTGGCCATCCGATGCCCCGGCGCGTACAGCATCAACTTCCGCTTCGACCGGTTCGTACTGCCCGATGGGGGCCGCGTTTTCGTGTACAACGATGCCGGACAGCACATCGGGGCCTTCACCAAGGCCAGCGCACCGAAGCGGACCAGCCTCGGCGTCACCCAGGTGCCCGGCGAGCGCATCACCGTCGAGTATCATGAGCCGCGCAGCGCAGCCGGGCAGGGCCTGCTGCACATCGACCGCGTGACGCACGCCTACCGTGATGTGTTCCGGTACATGAAGGACTTCGGTGACAGCGAGGACTGCAACATCAATGTGATCTGCCCCGAGGGAGACGACTGGCGCGATCAGATCCGCAGCGTGGCCATCATCACCACCGGCGGCAGCGGCTTCTGCACCGGCACCCTGCTCAACAACTGCGCCCAGGACAGCACGCCCTACTTCCTCACCGCCAACCACTGCCTCGATGCCGATGTGGAGAACTGGGTGTTCCGCTTCAATTGGGACAGCCCCACCTGCGACCCCACGGAGAACGGACCCATCGACCAGACGGTGAGCGGGTGCGTGATGCTCGTGAGCAACTCCGCCACGGACATGGCCTTCCTGGAGCTCGACAACATCCCCCCCGTCGCGTATGAGGTGTTCTACAGCGGCTGGGACCGCAGCGGCGCCACTCCTGACACCGTGTGCGGCATCCACCATCCCAGCGGTGACATCAAGAAGATCAGCCTCTCTTACAGCACCGTGCAGCAGGCCAGCATCGACCTGGGCACCGGTGCTGCCGACTGCTGGCAGGTGACAGTTTGGGATGCGGGCACCACCGAGCCGGGCAGCAGCGGCAGCGGCCTCTGGAACCAGGACAAGCTCGTCATCGGCCAGCTCTATGGCGGACAGGCGGATTGCGCGAGCAGCGTGAATGACTACTACGGGCGTCTCGATGTGAGCTGGCCCCTGCTGGAGGCCTACCTGGGCGATTGCGGCGAGCAGTTGGCCGGCCTGGGCGACGGTGGCCCCATCGAGGAGCCGATCTACTTCGATGCCGCCGTCACGAGCATCGTCAACATACCGGAGCTCATCTGCGGCGATTCAATCATCGCGCCGATCATCACCCTGAAGAACAACGGCACCGTAGTGCTCACATCGGTCACCTTCACTTACGCCATCGACGGCGGGCCGGGCCTCGTGCACACCTGGACCGGCTCCCTGCTGCCGCTCCAGACGGTCAACGTGCCGCTTCCCGCATTCATCGCCCCCGCCGGGACGCACACGCTGACCGTGAGCAGCAGCCTGCCCAACGGCAATACGGACCAGGTACCGGTGAACGATCCTTGGGAGATCACCTTCACCGTGAACAACCCGGGGGGCAATGTGATGCTGCTGCTCACTTTGGACAACTACGGCAGTGATGTGACCTGGGAGCTGGCCAACAGCCAAGGCACCGTGCTCTACAGCGGCGGCCCCTACCCCGACTTCGATGAGGGGCCTGCCGATACGGTGCACTGGTGCCTCACCAACGACTGCTACGTCTTCACCATCCTCGACGCCTTCGGTGACGGCATCTGCTGCGAGCAGGGCGATGGCAGCCTGGTGATCCTCAACGGTGACGGCAGCGTGCTGGCCGAGAGCGATGGGCAGTACGGCGAGTCCTTCCAGACGGATCCCCCCTTCTGCGTGGAAGTGGTGGGCATCGCCGAGATCGTCGCCAGCCGCACGCTATACGCCTACCCGAATCCGGCAGCCGAGTGGCTCCGCATCCGGTTCAGCGGCTTTGGCCGCGTGGAGCGCCTGCTGCTGCTCGATGCCACAGGACGCCTTGCGGGCGCCCTGGCGGGAATCCATGGCGCAAGCGAGGCCGTCATCGACGTGCGAGGCCTTGCGTCAGGGCTCTACACGGTGGTGGCCGAGGATGCGGCGGGGCGGGCTGCGGCCCGGGTGGCCATCCAGCGGTGATCAGTGGTGCAGGGCGTACCAGCCCAGTTTCATGATCTCGTTGTTGACCATGATCAGCCCATCCTCGCTGGCCCACCACCGCTCGGCATCGTAGCGCGTGGAGCGTGCAGCCCTCACCACCACGGTGATTCCGGCCGGTTCCAGCCGCTTGCGGAAGACCTGGCCCACACGGCGCGTGTGGAAATCGGTGGTCACCACCATCACCGTATCGTAGCCCCTGCCATGGGCATGCCCGAGCACAGCCAAGGCCTCCTCGAAGGTGCTGGTGCCCCGTTCGACCAGCTCGATCCGGTCCATGGGGAATCCTTCGCGACGGGCCACATCCCTGCCTAGCGCGGCCTCACTGCGCGCGATGCCGTGGAGCAGGAGCAGTTCGTTCACCGTCTCACCGGTGCAGATGATGCGCGGGGCCCAGCCCTCCCGCTGAAGGCGCATTGCCTCCATGGAGCGATCCTCCGGAGAACCGCCCAGCACGTAGATCGCATCGGCCGGCACCAACGCATCCTCGCGGACCAGGAAATGGCCAGTGGCGCGCAACAAGGTTGTCCTGCCAAGCCACCCGGCCACCAACAGGGCCGTCAGCGCAACCAGGATGGCGAAGCGGCGCGAGGCGGCGCGGTGCATGCCCTTGGCCATCAGTAGGCGCCGTTCCACCGCCGGAGGCTCCATTCTGCCACCAGGAGCAGTGCGATGAGGAAGAACAGCCACCGCCATTCAATGAGGTCAGAGAAGCGGGGTTGGGCGAATGAACGGGCCACGGCCACGCGCTCCTGCTCCATGGATTCCGCGATGCCGGCAAGGGCGCCAGGCTTCAGTAAACGCCCACCGGTGCGTGCTGCAAGGTCGGCCAGCAGGGCGTGATCGGCCACCGTGGTCACCTGCTCCAGATAGAGTGCCTGCACGTACACCTCGCCCTCATCCTGGAGGCGCTCTCCCTTGTGCGCGGCAAACGCCTTCCAACGGTAGCGCCCCACCGGCAGCTGCCCGGCATTGAGGCGATAGCCCTGGTCGGAAGGGCGGAAAGTGAAGGCATACTCCTCGCCGGAATCCGACGTGAGGACCGCGGTCACCTCCGCATCGGCCACGGGCTCATAGGCGGCATTGTAGTACTCCGCCGTGAAGAGCACCGGTTCGTTGCCAAGCACCACGGGGGCATGCTCCACCCTGAACCGCTCCTTGTCCGCCTTCAGCGCTAGGAATTGGACGAGCTTGTGGGCCAGGCGATCGAATCGCCCATGCGAGCCCGAAGCCTGGTGATCGGCGAGCCGCCAGCGCCAGAGCCCCTCGCCGCAGACGACAGCGGCCCGCTGGCCTTGCTGCTGGGTGACGGCGATAAGGGGCGCCTCGGTGCGGATGGCGCCCACTCGCTGGCGGGCCAAGGCCGATGCACCGCGCTGCAGCTCGTACTGCCCGAATGGCACCTGAAGCGGCGGAAAGCGCTCCATGGCCTGGGCCAGGTCCTGCTCCAGGCTGAACAGCGCGAATTCCGGCGCAATGGCGGCTTGCGCATCGGTGATGGCTGTCCTGGTCCCCGTCACCCGGACCCCCGCGGACATCCCATTGAAGGCCGCCATATCCGTGACCTGCCCGAGCACGAAGAGCAGGGGAATCCCCTTGGCGCGCGCCCGATCGATCACGGCGCGCCCATCGCCCCGGCCGTTGGGCAGCTGGTGCAGCACGATGAGGTCATAGGCCTCGGGGGCGCCGCTGAAATCGCCCCCATAGGCGACCTCTGTCACATAGCCCTCCAGGCCGCCCAGGGCGCTGCGTAGAGCCCCCAGGTCCGGATGCGGTGCTGCGCCGAGCAGGAGCACCTTCTGCCGCGCATCCAGGACCTCCACGAAGAAGTCCAGCCGGTTGTTGGCGGTTGACGCCTCCCCGTCGATGAGGCGTGCCTCCACCGTGAAGCGACGTGTACCCGGCTTGTCCGCCTTCATCAGGAAGGTGAGTTCCTGATGGAAGGGATCGCCGCGCACTTCCAGCTCCTGCGAGGCCAGGTCCGCCCCGGCATGGCTCACCGTCACCCATGTGCGAGCGCCGCGCAGGTGATGCGCCGATAGCCGCACGCGAACCGGGAACTCGTTGCCCAGGAAGCTGATGCGGTTGTGCTCCACGCCGCGCACGGCCAGGTCGGGCTTCACGGTGGTATCCCCCAAGGCAATGGCGAATACCGGGACGCCCAAGCGGTCGGCATCGAGCCGGGGGTCCCGCCCGCGATTCTGGATGCCATCGCCATCGATGATCACGGCGCCGAGGTCCGGTCCGCTCAGTCGGTCGTGAACCGCGCGGAGCGCACCGGAGATATCGGTCGACTGCTCGTCCTGGTCGAACAGCAGGCCCTCACGCAGCCCCGCCCCATAAGTGAAGGCCCTTACCTGGTAGCGGTCGCCCAAGTCCTTCTCCAGCTGCCTCAGCTCCTCAGCATACGCGGTGCGCAGGGCAGCGGTATCACCGGCGGCCATCAACGAGGAGGATCCATCGTGCAGGATGGCCACCACGGGCTTGCGCACCTCCCTCACCATCAACCGCAGCATGGGCTCGAGCAGGAAGAAGGCGATGAGCGAGACCGCCACCGCGCGCAGGAGCGCCATCACCCAGGCCATGCGCCGGGTGAAGCCCTCTTTGCCGCGCTGCCGCCGGTAGAGCCACCAGGCCACGCCAGCGCCCAGCGCCAGGCACAAAGGAGCCATCCAGAGGGTGTGGGCGGTGGTGAGGTTCATCGGGAGTCGCAGTGCAGATGGGAGGCGGAGGCTGCCGGAGCAGGGTGCCGATGCCTGCAGGTGCAATGCCTGCGCGGCTCCAGTGCCGGGTTGACCCTCTCGCGGCCGGGCCGTAGGATCACGTCAGCATCCCGCCGCAGACGTGCAGGGTCTGCCCGGTGATGTAGGCGCTGAGGTCACTGCCCAGGAAAACGCAGGCATTGGCCACATCGGTGGGCGTGCCGCCGCGCTTCAGGGGGATGCCCTCGCGCCACTGCTCCACCACCTTGGGATCGAGCGCGCCGGTCATCTCGGTCTCGATGAAGCCGGGGGCGATCGCATTGCTGCGGATGTTGCGGCTGCCCAGCTCAAGGGCGACGCTCTTGGTGAAACCGATGATGCCGGCCTTGCTGGCAGCGTAGTTGGCCTGGCCCGCATTCCCCTTCACGCCCACCACGCTGCTCATGTTGATGATGCTGCCGCTGCGCTGCTTGAGCATGGTGCGCATCACCGCCTTCGTCATGTTGAAAACGCTCTTCAGGTTCGTCGCGATCACCGCATCCCAATCCGCCTCGCTCATGCGCATGAGGAGCTGGTCCTTGGTGATGCCGGCGTTGTTCACGAGCACATCGAGGCGCCCCCAATCGCCCACCATTCGGTCCACCGCCGCCTGGGCGCCGTCGAAGCTCCCGGCGTCGCTCTGGATGGCCATCACCCTGCGGCCATGCTTGGCGGCCAGTTCAGCCGCAAGGGCATTCGCCTTCTCGGGGCTGGACACGTAGGTGAACGCCACGTCCGCTCCCTCCTCGAGGAAGCGCTCCACGATGCCACGGCCGATGCCGCGCGATCCGCCCGTCACCAGGGCGGCCTTTCCGTTCAATAGTGCCATGCGGCGAAAGTACGGGCGCGCGAGGGAAGGCCTACTCCCCTTTCTGACCCACGAAATGATCGTCCTTGTCGGCGAAGAGGATGTTGAAGGTGGTGAGCGAGCCGTAGCAGCGGGTGATGTACTGCTGCAGCTCCACCTTGTCCTGCTCGCTGAGCCGCTCGTGCGCGTTGATCTTCTGCTCCAGCACCCTGAAGCGGTCGCGGATCATCACGATCTTGTGGAAGAAGTCGTCGATGGGCATTTCCTTGCCCTGCAGGCCGGGGTCCTTGGGCCGCAGCGCCAAGGTGCCGCCTTCGAATTTCCGGGCCATGTCCACTGGCCGCTGCGGCACCTGCATCTCCTCGAGCACCTCTCGCAGGCAATCGCGCACCGCATCAAGGTCGAGCGGCTCCTGGCCGAGCTCCACGCCGGGCGCAATGGTCACCAGGCCCTCGAAGCTCCGGCTCACGGGCTGCTCGCCGTGTTCCTTGAAGAAGACATGAACGGTGCGCGGATCCAGGTCGTAGACCACGCCCACGCCGAGGGTCGGGTGCTTCACCCGGGCGCCGATGGCGATATCGTATAGTTCCATGGCTGAAGGGGGCGTTGATGCACCCCGGGGCCAAAGAAAAGCGGCCTCAGCAGATCTCCTGCACCCGGTACTCCTGGCCGTTCACCGAAACCAGCTCGCCCGCTTTCCGGCCATAGAGCGCCTGCACCAGAGGCGCCTTGGGGGTGACGCCGAGGTAGCGCCGCCCGCCAGCGTCGAACTCCTCAAGGCTGAAGCCGATCAGCAGGTTGCGGACCGAGGTGTGCACCACGGCGCCGAATTGAACGCTGTCCATCGGCGCCTCCGGAGCAACGATGCTCAGCCGGTCGAGGTCGAGCAGGACGTGCTCGAGCTGAGCCGCGAGCGAGTTCATGAGGTCCACATCACCGCCGCGCGTGCTCTCGGTCTGGCTGGCGGTCTCTGCATTGTCGTCGCCGATGGTCACGGCCCTCAGCTCCTGGATGCGCGCCTTGATCTCAGCGGCGGTGTTCTCCATCCGGGCTCGGGCTGCCTTCAGCACGGCCTTCTTCGTGGCGATACGGTCCATGGTTCAATTGGATTGAGGCCACAAGGTAGAGGCCGCATCGGGGCACCGGAGCAGACAAACGTCAGCCCCTACCCGTTCACCGCACCAAGCGGAGCACCGGATACCGCCTGAAGCCCCGCTCGAAATGCGGTGACCGCTGATAGATGAAGTAGAGCTGCGCCCAGGCATCGGCAGCGAACACCGGGTCCGTCGCGCGTCTGGCATCAAGCTCCTGCTTGAGCGCAGCATCCTTGCGCAGCAGCTCCGCGGCTATGTCCTCGAAGACGTAATCGCTGAACCACTCCTTCTGCTGCAGCACACCGTCGAAGAAGCCCCATGCGAAGAAGCTGTCCTCCCCTTCAGGTTCCAGCACCTCCATCACATAGCGGTCCGTGGGGTGACCCATGGGGAGAAGCCAGCTGCCCTTGGCCACCGTGAGGGGCAGTTCCAACGGACGGGTTCGGATGCCATGATGGAGGTAGCGGCCCTCGTAGGGCGAGCGCACCGTGGCGAACTCGGCGATGCTGTCCTGCTCGACCCGGAGCAGCGAGTCGCGCAGCAGCTCGCGCATGGGCACTCCGTTCGCCTTCAACCTGGCCACCACCTCACGCCAAGCGGCGGGCACGATGTAACCCGCCGGCTTCCGCTTCACCATCGAGGCACGGTAGGTATCGTTCCAGGGGACCACCGTATCCGTCGGCCGGTCATGATCATAGAACACACGCTCCAATCCGCTCACGGCGCTGGCGACGCGCTTTGCTTGATACCCTTTCCATGGCAGCTCGGTCCATGCTGTTGTATCCAGGCGCCAGTTCATCCCCAGCTCGGTCATGGATGCCGTGAAGTGCCTGGCCTCCGCGCGACGGCGCAGCAGCTCATCGCCATGGCCGTCCATCACCGCGAGCATGGCGAGCATCAGCTGAAAGGTTGCATTCACCCGCTCATCATAGGGCTTGAGCATGTGGCTCTCGCTGAGGATCGCGATGCGGTCGAAGAGTGCGTTGAAGCCCGAGCTGTAGCGTGGGCCATCGTAGAATCCGTAAAGCCCATCTTCCGGCACCGCGCCGCGCGTTTCGAAGTACGGGCACATGGGGAAGCCCCTGCGCTCCATCCAGGCGTGCAGCTCTGGCGCCATGGTATGGGTCATGAAGGCGCTGAGTCCTCCGCTGAGCCTGTCCTTCTGCGTGGTGAGGAGTTCCATCACGTACTGGTGGTCCGCGCCATTGCTCACATGGGTCTCGAAATAGATGTCGGGGTCCCAGGCCTGGAGCGCCTCCACCATGGACCATGTTGCGCGCGAATCCATCTTCATGAAATCGCGATTGAGGTCCAGGTTGCGCGCGTTGCCCCGGAAGCCGTACTCGGCGGGGCCGTTCTGGTTGGCACGGCTCGTAGCGCTGCGCTGCTTCGCGCCGCTGACGTTGTACACCGGCACGATGCACACGGCGGTATTCGCCAGCAGCCCCATGTACTGGTCGCTCTCGAGCAGCGCTTGCGCCAGCAGCAGGCTGGCATCGATGCCGTCGGGCTCTCCGGGGTGGATGCCGTTGGTGACCCAGAGGATACTCTTCCCGGCTGAGCGGATGCTGTCCGGCGTGAAGCCGCTGCCATCGCCGATCACGAACAGGTGGATGGGCGAGCCATCGTCATCGGCCCCGATCTCGAACAGTCGGGCGCCCCGATGCCGCTCATCGAGCGCCTGATAGCGCGCAACAGCCTGCTGCCAGGTGACCGTGGAGTCGCCCTCGAAGCGCCATTGCCCCAAGGCAGCGCAGGCAGCGAACAGGAATCCCAATAGCAACCTGAAGCGCATGGCCCGAAGATGCGCAAGAAGATGACCACCTACCGCTGCCGGGGGCGGCCCGTTCAATGGCCGGCCGTCACTGGACCACCAGTCGCTGCCATCGGTGCGTACCGTCCATGACGACGCCGATGGTGTAGACGCCTGGGGCGGTGCCGGGCAGCCGCACCTCCACACGACGCTCGTTCAGTACGCGGCGCTCCAGCACCAAGCGCCCCGAGGCGTCCCGGACATGGATGAGCGCAACGCCTATGTGCCGGTCGAAGACCACGGCGAAGCCTGCATCAGCGCTCGTTGGATTGGGGGCGACCAGAATCCCGGGCGTGGCGGCCTCGGCAAGGCCCACCGTGCCGGTGATGGTGGTATCGATGTTCACCACAACGCCGAAGGATGGCCCCCATGCCGCGTTGGCATCACGCGCACGCAGCCAGAGCACATTCACGCCCGCGGTGACCGGCGCGGGGATGCCTCCGCCCTTGATCGCCTCGAAGGCCGCGCTGAAATCACCATCCACCGCGAGCATGGGCATACCGAGGCCTAACCCTGGGTCGTCGTTCACGAAGTACTCTGCGGCAGAGACACGGATCTCCGGGAAGGTGACCACGCCGCCCATCACCTCCACCACCACGCTGAATGGCAGGCTCCAGGCATCATTCGCATCCCGCGAACGGACATACAGCACATGCACGCCCTCAGTCGGCAGCGCCGAGGTCTCCAGGGCGATGGCCTCCAATGCGCTGCTGAAATCGCCATCGAAGGCCAGCATGGGCGTGCCGCTGCCAGCACCCGGGTCATTGTCCCAGAAGTACTCCGCTTGCGTGACGCTGATCTCGGGAGCGGTCACCACCGGCGGCTCGATCACCACGACCGTGGTGAACGTGGCCCCCCAGTTGCTGTTCTGGTCCTTCACGCGGATCCCCAGCGTGTGCGCCCCTTGGCCGGGGAGCGAGGATGTCTCCTGGAAGACCGCCTCCACGGCTTCATCGAAGGCGCCATCCTGGGCGCTCATGGGCAGTGCGTTGCCGGCCCCCGGGTCCGTGTCCCAGAAGTACTCGGCATTGTCAACGCGCTGGGCCGCAGCGATGCCGGAGCAAAGCAGCAGCGCAACGCACAGGATGGTTCGCGCATTCATGCGGGTGGTGGCCATGGGATCAGCGGTCGAAGGCCGTGGCACGAACGCGCAGGGTGCTGCCCTGCCGCACGTTGAAGGGGTGGCCGGTCATGTACACCCGAGCGGCACCCGTGTGCAGCGGATGGAAGTTGCTCAGCGTATAGCTGCCTCCGTAAGCGCCCGCATCGCCTGCCGTGAGGTCCAGGTCGTAGAAGGGCGCGGCCGGGTTGCCGCCATCAACGGCCGCCACGGCGTTAGCGAATGTGCCATCGGCATTGAGCGTGATGGATTGATTCGTGGTATTGCTCCCCTCGAAGGTGAAGCCGGCGCTGATCGGGAAGCTCATGCCCGCATGCACATGATTGAAGTACACGTTGATCTGGCCGCTGTTCCCGCTATCCCTGTTTATGCCCCGGCTCTCACCGCTCCACGTGCGGGTGACGGCATTGTTCATGATCTCCCAGATGGACCCGGCGTTCGTGTTGGCGAGACTGATGCCATAGGTGGTGAACTGGCCGGTGTAGGCGATCACCGTATTGTTCCAGATGTGGTTGGGTACCGCGCCCGTGTTGCCGCCGTACACCTCAATGCCCATCCACCCGTGCTGCACGTAATTGTTGCGGATGTGCACGACCTGGTACTGCGTGTTCACGAAGATCCCCTCATAGCTCACCCGGCCCTTCACCTTGTTGCCGATGATGGAGCAGGTGTCCAGGGGAAGGCCGGCGACGTTTGGCGTCACGCTGATGCCTTCATCCGTAAGGTTGCTGCCATCGATGTCGTTGCCGATCACATCGCCGTACCAGATACCCACCGTGCCATTCTGCAGGGTGTTGCCAACCACCTCCGCCTCGAAATACTGGCTGGCCAGCTGCACCCCGCCGCTCACCAAGAAGCTGTCGACCACCCGCACACGCGTACCCCGAACGGTGCCGGTGCCGGCTCCTGCCTGAATGTTCCCGGAGGTGTTGCGCATGCCGATGATGGTGACCTCGCGGCCCGCAGCCGGCGCGATGCTGTAGTTGCCCTGCACCACGAAGAATCCATTGTCCGCATAGCTCAGGAACTGCAGGCTCTTGTCCACCGTGATGTTCTCGATCCACGGGATATCGCCGGCACGGTTCTTCACGATGATGCGGTCACCGTCCACGGCAGCGGCCACCGCGGCGGTGATGCTCGGATAGGTCGGCGAAACGCCGAACTCCTCCACGATCCGGTCGACGGCCGATGCGCTGACAGCGGTGAACGCTAGCGCGAGCGAGAGCAGCTGCTTCATGTCCTTGCGGGTTGATTAGCCCGCGAAGCTACCCTGTCCGAAGCCGCGCGACCGGAAAAAGTTGACCCCGGCACCTGGGCAGGCGGCACCGGGGTCGTCGTACTCGGCCCTCGCGGGCCGGGTCCGGGGTTGCAATCAGGCGGCCGGCTCGATGCAGAGCTCCACCGACCGCTCAAGCGGCACCTGCTCCGGGACATCGGCCTCCACGGCCGGCATTTCCTTCTCTCGGGGAAGGCTCTGGGCGAACAGCTGTTCTTCGTCGGTGAGGCAGAGCAGGAGCGTAAGGGTCTGAACAGGCCACATGGGTTGCGCGGGAGGTGTTGAGTGGGTGCTGTCAGCGTGAAGAGTGCCGCAAGATTTCAGGCGGAGCCACCGGAAGTCAAGACGAATCGCGAAATACTTTCGACGAAATCGCTTGACAGCGCCCCCTTGGGTTCCTTAATCCGAACCGCCAACTTCGTCCGCACCATGGCCCTGAAACGCATCCGCCCCCAAGCCGAATACGACGCCGCCTACGCCGAGAGCATCAAGGACCCCGTGGGGTTCTGGACGGCGCACGCCGACACCTTTGAGTGGCACCAGAAATGGAACACCGCACTGGAGTGGGACTTTGAGACGCCGAACGTGAAGTGGTTCGCGGGCGGCAAGCTGAACATCACCGAGAACTGCCTGGACCGCCACCTGAAGCAGCGCGGCAACAAGCTGGCCATCATCTGGGAGCCGAACGACCCGAAGGAGCGCTTCGTGCGACTCACCTACCGCGAGCTGCACGAGAAGGTGTGCCAGTACGCCAACGTGCTGAAGCGCAACGGCGCGAAGAAGGGCGACCGCATCTGCATCTACATGCCGATGATCCCCGAGCTGGTGATCGCCACCCTGGCCTGTGCGCGCATCGGCGCCATCCACAGCGTGGTGTTCTGCGGCTTCAGTGCGCAGAGCTTGGCGGACCGCATCCAGGATGCCGAGGCCACCATGGTGCTGACCAGCGATGGCCTGAACCGCGGCCACAAGCAGATCCCCGTGAAGCGTGTGGTGGACGAGGCGCTGGAGACCTGTCCCACCGTGCAGAAGGTGATCGTGACCGAGCGCCTGGCCTGGGCCGTGAACATGCAGGAAGGCCGCGACGTGTGGCTACACGAAGAGTTGAAGCACGTGGACAAGCACTGCCCCGCCGAGATCATGGATGCCGAGGACCCGCTCTTCATCCTCTACACCAGCGGCAGCACCGGAAAACCCAAGGGCGTGGTGCATACCTGTGGCGGCTACATGGTGTACACCGACTACAGCTTCCGCAACGTGTTCCAATACGAGGAGAGCGACGTGTACTGGTGCACGGCCGACGTGGGCTGGATCACGGGCCACAGCTACATCATCTACGGTCCGCTGCTGGCGGGCGCCACCACGCTGGTGTTCGAGGGCGTGCCCACCTTCCCCGATGCGGGCCGCTTCTGGCAGGTGATCGACAAGCATGGCGTCAACATCTTCTACACCGCCCCCACCGCCATCCGCAGCTTGATGGCCGCCGGACTGGACCACGTGCTGGCCTACTCGTTGGACAGCCTGAAGGTGATCGGCAGCGTGGGAGAGCCCATCAACGAGGAGGCGTGGAACTGGTACAAGATCCACGTGGGCAAGGACCGCTGCCCCATTGTGGACACCTGGTGGCAGACCGAGACCGGCGGCATCCTCATCAGCACCATGGCCGGGGTGAACGACGAGAAACCCGCGCACGCGGCGTGGCCCCTGCCCGGGGTGCAGCCCGTGCTGCTCACGCCCGAGGGGAAGGAGATCGCCGAGAACGAGGTGGAGGGCCTGTTGTGCATGAAGTTCCCCTGGCCCAGCATCCTGCGCACCACCTGGGGCGACCATGAGCGCTGCCGCCAGACCTACTTCAGCAGCTACAAAGGCTACTACTTCACCGGCGACGGCGCCAAGCGCGATGCCGAGGGCCGCTACCGCATCATCGGCCGCGTGGACGATGTGATCAATGTGAGCGGCCACCGCTTCGGCACGGCTGAGATCGAGAACGCCATCAATCAGGCCAAGGGCGTGGTGGAAAGCGCCGTGGTGGGCTACCCGCACGACATCAAGGGCCAGGGCATCTACGCCTACGTGGTCTGCGAGAAGCCCATCCCCGCCGACGATGCCATCGCTGTGGAGAACATGCGCGGTGAAGTGAGTGAGGCCGTGGTGGCCAGCATCGGCCGCATCGCCAAACCGGACAAGATCCAGTTCGTGAGCGGACTTCCGAAAACACGCAGCGGTAAGATCATGCGGCGGATCTTAAGGAAGGTGGCGGAGAACGAGCTGGGGAGCCTGGGGGACACCTCCACCCTGCTGGACCCGGCGGTGGTGGAGGAGATCACGGCGGGGAGGGTGTGACAGGAATTACCTTTGTTAGCATGAAAGCCGCAAGCCCCATCAAAGGCGTGAAGCTGATCACTGACGAGACCGAGAACCGGCGCTATGTCCAGATCGATCTGGTCACGTTGGCCAAGGAACCCGAGGCGGTCGAAGAGTACCTTGATGGGCTTGTGGCGCTAGCACGGCGCAATGAACCGAGCATCCCCCATGAGCAGGTGATGAAGGCCGTGTACAAACGCGCCAAGCGCAAGTGAGCTACTCGATCGAGTGGCTCCGGAGTGCCCGGAAAGAAATCGACGCCATACCAGCACGAACTGCGGTCCGCATTGTTGAGGCGGTCGGTCGCTTGGCAGAGGACCCGCGACCTGCCGGGTGTAAGAAGCTGAAAGGCCATGACGATCTATGGCGCATCCGGATAGGCAGCTACCGCGTCATTTATTTCATCGGCGATGCCATCAGGCTGGTGCGTGTCGAAAAGGTATCTGACCGGAAGGACGCGTATCGATGACCGGCCGTATCGCCAAGCCGGACAAGATCCAGTTCGTGAACGGCCCGCCCAAGACGCGCAGCGGCAAGATCATGCGGCGGATCTTAAGGAAGGTGGCGGAGAATGAATTGGGGAGCCTGGGAGATACCTCCACCCTCTTGGATCCGGCGGTAGTGGAGGAGATCAAGGAGGGAAGGGGGTGACCACTTTCACCGCTTCCACCTGATGGTCCACAACCCGCGGAAGTCGCCCACTCGATACCCCATCGCCGCGTCCTGCGGGTACCGTTCGCGGATCGCGGCCAGCGTCAGACTGTCCACATCGGTGACGGCCGTGCCGTGGCACTTCAGGCAGGTGGGCATGGCGATGAGGATGGGCTGGTAGTAGGCCACACTGTCGCCCAGCGCCACGGCCTGCGGAGGGATGTCCGCCGGGGCAGTGCCAGCGGATAGCAGGGCGAGCACTTCGTTCAGGCGACGCTCTTCATCGGCATCGGGGGCATCATGCGGCGCGCGGATCCGGTCGCTGGTGCGCTTGATGCGGATGCCCTGCGCAACGGAAAGTGAGTCGACCAAGGGCAGCGCGGCCACCGAGCAGTACTGCAACGCACCCGAAGGTCCCTCGCTGGCCATGGCTGCTTGCAGACGAGCGGAAAGCTGCTGGAAGGTGGTCCCTGCGATGCCCCGCCCGTGCTCGATCGCTGCGCCTTCATCGAATGGCGGGACCGACGGGGAGCAGGACCAAGCACTCAGCATAGCGAATGCAATGACCAAATGATGGCGCATAGGACGAATGTAGCGCTCCACGCATGGCCGAACCTGCGGGACCCTCGGCCGAAGGGCCACAAGCGCGAACTTCGTTCCTCGCCCTCGCCACATGGCTGCGGTGAACACAGCATGGCACAACTCAACGAGACCTACGAGAACGGCAAGCGCATCAGCCCGAAGCTGCCCGAGGGGAAGAAGAACTTCCTCATCGATATCGACGGCACCATCTGCGAGGACATCCCCAACGAGGAGCCTGAGCGCATGGTAACAGCCGCCATCTACGAGGGTGCGCTGGAGATCTGCAACGGCTGGTTCGGCGAAGGGCACATCATCACCTTCTTCACCAGCCGCTTGGAGGAGCACCGCGCGGTGACCACCGAATGGCTTGACCGCCACGGCTTCAAGTACCACGCGATCCTCTTCGGCAAGCCGCGCGGCGGGAACTACCACTGGATCGACAACCACATCGTGCGCGCCACGCACTACGATGGCCGGTTCACCAAGCTGGTGGAGCGGCAGGGAACCGTGGATGTGTTCGGCGAGGAATAAGGCGGCCCATTGAAGGCAAACGCTCAATAAGTACCCGAATGGCCATCAAGCAAGGAGCCCGGCGCTGCACCGGGCTCCTTTCGGATGAAGTGGCGGCCAATGCTCACCCCCGCACCAGCTTCCGGTACTTGATCCGGTGCGGCACGATGTCCCCGCCCAGGCGCTTCTTGCGGTTCTCCTCGTAATCGGTGAAGCCGCCCTCGAACCAGTACACCTGGCTGTCGCCCTCGAAGGCGAGGATGTGCGTGCATACACGGTCGAGGAACCAACGGTCGTGACTGATGATCACCGCGCAGCCTGAATAGTCCTGAATGGCCTCTTCCAGCGCGCGCAGCGTGTTCACGTCCAGGTCGTTCGTCGGCTCGTCGAGCAGCAGCACGTTGCTGCTCTGCTTCACGGTCATGGCCAGGTGCAGGCGGTTGCGCTCGCCGCCGGAGAGCACGCCCACCTTCTTGTTCTGGTCCGTTCCGCTGAAGTTGAAGCGCGACAGGTAGGCGCGGGTGTTCATCACCACGTTGCCGAAGGTGATGTTCTCCAGGCCTCCGCTGATGACCTCGTACACGGTCTTGTCGGCCACTAGGTCCTTGTGGCTCTGGTCCACGTAGGCGATCTGCACGGTCTCGCCGATGGTGATGGTGCCGCTATCGGGCTTCTCCGCGCCCATCGCCATGCGGAACAGCGTGGTCTTACCGGCGCCGTTGGGGCCGATGATGCCCACGATGCCGGCCGGTGGCAGCGCGAAGCTGAGGTTGTCGATGAGCAGCCGGTCGCCGAAGCCCTTGCTCACGTTCTTGAACTCGATCACCTTGTCGCCGAGGCGCGGGCCGTTGGGGATGAAGATCTCGAGCTTGGCCTCCTTCTCCTTCACGCTCTCGCTCTGCATCTTCTCATAGTTCTGCAGACGGGCCTTGCTCTTGGTGCGGCGGGCGCTGGCGTTGCTGCGCACCCACTCCAGCTCCTGCTTCAGCACGCGCTGGCGCTTGCTCTCGGTCTTCTCCTCCTGCGCCAGGCGGGCGGTCTTCTGCTCGAGCCAGCTGGTGTAGTTGCCCTTGAAGGGGATGCCCTCGCCGCGGTCCAGTTCCAGGACCCAGCCCGCCACATTGTCCAGGAAGTAGCGGTCGTGGGTGATGGCGATGACCGTGCCCTTGTACTGCTGCAGGTGCAGCTCCAGCCAGGCCACGCTCTCGGCGTCGAGGTGGTTGGTCGGTTCGTCAAGGAGAAGGATGTCGGGCTGTTGCAGGAGCAAGCGGCAGAGCGCGACGCGGCGGCGCTCACCACCGGAGAGCACCTTGATGGGCTGATCGGCTTCGGGGCAGCGCAGCGCATCCATGGCCACCTCCAGCTTCTGGTCGATGTTCCAGGCATCGCTCGCTTCGATTCTGTCCTGCAGGACGCCCTGGCGCGCGATGAGCTTGTCCATCTTGTCCGGATCGTTCAG